>OQVS01001219.1_pt1 | contig 17769 bp, 10 predicted proteins | sample 1691601 | NCBI WGS metagenome assembly OQVS01 (sample SAMN03418268, study PRJEB22391) | human gut metagenome | biome: human-gut; feature: organic feature; material: feces | host: Homo sapiens | place: Tanzania | collected 2013-01
AGATACATTTTTTCTTGATAACTTCCAAGTGAAATAATAAAAAAGTGCAATGCCCGATGTGAGCATTGCACTTCCTTTATAGTTTGTTATAGCGAAGCATCTTGTGGATGCTTGCTATTTACTTATTCAGCTTTGTACCAGCGTGGGTCACCGATACGATCGCCAATCTTCATTGTGAAGTTGTGGTTTGCAGGATCTGTGAAGATTTCATCTGATGTCAAGCTGCCCACAGCGAACTCCTTGATGTCGTTAGAGCCATATACACAATCCTTTGCACGCATTGATTCGTTGATAACAATAGAACCTGTAGTGCGGACACCTCTTGCAGCTGCATCCATAGATTTGCCAAGAACAGTTCTGATGATTGTCAGGTCGGTGCTCAACTTGTTGGAATCCATGAAATACTTACTACCGGCAACGTTGTTGTAGAAGGTACAGTCGCTGATAGTCACACCGCCAGAGATAGCAGCCTTCAACTGGATGAAGTTGTGGCTTGTTGTATCGAATGTAGAATTCTTCAACTCCAACTGACCAATAGTTGTAGTGGCTGTACCGATATAGAATACAGGATAACCACCACCAGTAGACATGTCTGTCATTACGCAGTTGTCAACAGTAATCTTGTCAACACTTACTACACCACCCTTTGTACGGAATACAGAGCTCTCGAAGCCAGAGAAAGTACAATCTGTGAATGACAACTCACCTACAGCAGCATCCTTGTCCTGGTTGATGAGGTACTGGCAACCAGTATCCTTCATGCTTACGTTCTGGAAACGGATGAAAGCGTGAGAGCCAGCGATGTCTAAGCACTTCTTCCAATTCATAATAGGTTTACTTTCGCCAGCCAAACCGAAGAATGTAACAGAGGCACCCTCAGGAATCTTAACGTTGGCATCAGTACCATCCTCAGCAGTAGAAACCATAGTATATTCCTTGCCTGCCTGCAAACCAATAGTAATAGCAACATTGGTCTTGCCAGTTTTCTCCTGTGCAGCCTTTACAATGTCAGCAATCACGTCGTTGTTGATAGTAGAGATAGATGGATCCAACTCTACCTTCTCGTCACCTGCAGGCATAGCTGCAGCAGTACTTGCGCTAACAGAACCACGCTTTGCGTCATTGTAATAGATAGCAATGGTGTAGTTGGTAGAAGGTGTCAAGCCAGTAATCGTATAGCGACCAGCAGCTTTTGCCTCGTCATCCAACTCGATGGTGCGTGGCTCCTGACCTTCCTCTTCTGTACCGTCTGATACAGTCAACTTGGTAACAGACTTGTTTGCATCCCAAGATACGGTGATGAAGTCCTCGCCACGATCTGCGTTGGCTACAGCATTCATAATCTGCTCAGCCTTGGTCTTGAAGGTAGTCTTTGTGCTTGAAGCATAGTGTACCCAGTGGCTGGCAGTCTTCTGAGAAGAGAGTGCACGCATACGGAGTGAGTATTCTGTATCGCCGATAAGATCAGTGATGGTATAAGGACTATTTTCTGTCTCGAAGGTAAGCACCTCGTCAGAGTTGTCCCATGCCTCGTCATCAGCTAAAGTAGCAGTAGTAACCTGAATCTCAAATTTCTCTGCACCATTTGCCTTCATCATGCCGGCATCAAATGTAACTTCAGCCTCAGTGTCTGATGGATCTACTGACAGAGAAGTTGCGCTAAAGCAACGGTCTAAGGTTGGGTCGATGTCCCAGTCCATCTTGTCAGTACAAGAGACCAATGTTGCAGCGAGCAACATGATGGCCCAAACTGAATATTTTATTGTTTTCATTGTTGTCTTTTGTTAATGATTAGAAACCATAAGAGTTTGCCAAAGCGTTTCTTGAGTCAGCGATAGTCTTGGTGTAGATAGGAAGAATGTAACGGTTCTTCACACCATGATCTGGTGTAGCAACAGTTCCGTCGATGCTTGTACCTACAAGACCAGCACTGATGGTCTTCAAGTTCTTGGTATACTCAGAGTCAGACTTGTCTCTTGCTGCCTCGTCCTTGTAACCGCAACCAGTAGCAGAGCCAGTATAGTTATCAGCAGTCTTGCCATCTTCCAAACCATACCATGCGATTGAGCTCTCGTCGATGCGAGTCTTTGTGGCATCGGTATAGTTGAAGTAGATAGTGGTAGGCCACTCCATGCATTTCTCTGCATACTCAGCCTTGGCTTCTGCTATCTTGCTTGCCAGCATACCCCAGCGTACGAGATCCCACTTGCGTGCATTCTCACCAGTCAACTCCCAAGCATTCTCCTGAGCAATATCGTTCAAGAACTGCTCCTTGTTGTGGGTGGAAGCAGCCTGCAGGAAGTCACCATCGATAGATGTATCATTGTTGCTTTCCTTCACACCACGGTTATGAACCATGGCCAACGCCTGAAGTGCTGTCATGCCTGCATCGCCCTGGTAGTTGCCATTTGCACCAGCCAACTCGTTCATTACCTCTGCATACATCAACAGAACCTGTGAGTAACGCATCTTTACTACGTTGACACCTGTACAAACTTTATCTGCAGAAGCCTTTGCTGCAGCTTTCCACTCTTCTCCCATCCACTCTGGACGCCACTTACCGATAGTGATGCCGAAAGGCTTAACAGACTGCTTGGTTGGGTTTACATCTCCCATACCTTCTACAGTTTGGCCTTTATATTCTCCATATTGTACAGGGCAGCAAGTTACGTTGCGGCGAGTGTCATCCTTCTCGTAAGAGTAGAGGAGGGTAGCAGTTGTGTTCAGCTTACCAGTAGAGTTACCTTTCTTACCAAACTCTGTTGTAGAACCTTTGATACGCTTACCCACTGTATAACCAATTTCACCAGAAACGTTCAACAGCATAGGAAGTTCAAAGATGTTCTCTCTGTAAGTCTGGTCGAGTTGACGGGCACAGAGAAGCTTCCACTCGTTCTTGAAACTTGGGTTCATGCTGTGTTTGCCACTCTTGATAATCTCAGACAACTTAGCCAAAGCCTTCTCGTAATATGCTTTACGGGTTGCCTCGTCAGGACGCTGTGTAGGATAAGTAGGATCAGAGTACTCAGGTAGAGTCTCATAACCTTCCTTGGCATTTTCACGGATGGCATAGCCAGCACGTGTCAAGGCTACCTGTGCATAGAGAGCATCAGCATAACCCTTGGTAGCATGCTCTGTAGTATAGTTGCCTGTGCCTGCCCATGGGAGCAGGTTGGAAGCCTCTTCCAAATCTACGAGAAGACCATCGAGAATTACATCGCGGTCGGTCTTACCCTCGTAGGCATCGCTCAAGTCTGGCTTGGTAGCTGCAGTCTTGTAAGGCACATCACCCCAAAGACGAACCAAGTCGAGGTACAGCATGGCACGAAGTGTCAGTACTTCGCCCAAATAGCGCTTCATGTCTGTTTCTCCAGCTATAGAGCTGTTGCGGATACCCTCAATGGCTTTATTGCAATACTCGATACACCCATAGACGTTGGTCCATGAGGTACCCAAGTTTGCCCAGCCATCAGCAGTACCATTATAGTTCATGTAACCACGCTCGTTAGAAGATGTTGAGGTAGAACCCAAACCATCAATTAACTCGGTATCTGTGTTGGCGCCGTATGAGATGGTCATACGATTGGCATACATATTATCTTGTCCGAAATCACCATAAATCTTGTTGATTTCAAGACCTGTGAAATAGCTTGAGTTGAACACATTCTCCTGGTCCAAAGCCGAATCTGCTTTCTGGTCAAGGAAGTCGGAGCAACTTGTCAGCATGACACCCATAGAGAGTGCTGCTATTCCTAATATCTTTTTCATATTTTGTTTTCTCCTTTATCTAAAATTAGAATGTCACGTTAATACCAGCTACGAATGAACGGCTTTTTGGATAAGCTGCGTAGTCGATACCTGGTGTCATAGGATTACCCTTTGAAGATGTGTCCACCTCTGGGTCGTAACCACTATAGTTGGTGAAGCAGTATACGTTGTAAGCTGTGAAGTATACACGTACGCTCTCAAGCCAAGCCTTTTTTACCCAATTCTTTGGTAATGTGTAACCAACGGTGATGTTGTTGATACGCAAGAAAGAAGCATCCTCCAGATAGGTATCAAGGATTACCATATTGCTGTTGGCTGCTGGGTTCCATACAGAAGCATTGGCGTTAATCTCGTTCAGACGGCTCATCAAGCCTTCTGCACCGCCATAGGCTGTTACTGTAGAACTTGAAGGACGACCGAGGTTCAGACCATTTGCAGGGTCAACCCATGTGAAGCGGTTGCTTGAGTTGTAATCATTGATGATGTTCCAGCCTGCTTGTGTACCGCTATAGAAAGATGCTCCCTGTGCTGTGGCATTGTAAATCTTGTTGCCCAAAGAGTAGTTGCAGAAGATGTTGAAGTCGAAGTTACCGAAGTTGGTCTTCCACATACCATCGAATCCGAAACCACCAGTTACCTCAGGAACAGTATTGCCTAAGCGCTGGAAAAGAGCTTCGCCTTCCTCATCACATTCTACCTTGGCACCACCAGGATACAGTGTACCACCGAATTTTTTATATGAGTTGTTGTTTACGTCACCACCGACATGACCGTCAGCCTCTGTAGCCAAACGCCACTTTGCACCATCGTAAATGAGGTCGCCAGTACCTGTTGCAGGGTTGAATACGGTATAGAAACCTTGCTGCTTGTAGCCCCAAAGCTCACCTAAGCGACCGCCTTCCTCGAGTAGGAAGTCACCATTACCCTTGGTTACCTTTGTACCACCCCAGCTTGATGTCTCAAAGTGCTCACCACCTTCCAACTTGTCAATCTTGTTCTTGTTATAAGAAATGTTGAAGTTGAAGTTGAGGTTAAACTTCTTGCTGTCTACGATAGCTGCGTTCAGTGCCCACTCGATACCCTTGTTAGATGTGGTACCTACGTTCTGGTACTGACGCTCATAACCAGTTGCAGAAGGCAAGGTCTGAAGCATCAACAAGTTCTTGGTTGTATTCCAATAGAAATCCAAAGTACCATAGATGCGGCCACGGAGGAATCCGTAATCGATACCGAAGTTTCGGGTTGTTGTTGTTTCCCACTTCAAGTTTGGATTGTAGAGAACTGTCTTGCCGTTAGCCTTATAGCTCTCGAGCATACCTGTATTCACCTCATTGAAACCAGGATGTTTGCCCGCAGCGTCTGCTACGCCATAGGTTGGAGAAAGCATACCTGAAGGAATACGGTTGTTACCTGCTGTACCCAAAGAGAGACGAAGTTTCAAGTTAGAGAGCCACTTGTCGGCACTCTTCATGAATTTCTCGTCAGACATACGCCAAGCCAATGCTGCTGATGGGAACAATCCCCATCGGTTGCCATTGCCAAACTTGGAAGAACCATCCTCACGGAGAGTGAAGGTCATTAAATACTTGTCTGCCAAAGTGTAGTTGACACGACCGAAGAAAGAAAGCATGTTCTCCTTAGCCTTGATGTCAACCTCGTTGCCCAATGTACTTTCTGCCGTATTGGTGAAAGAAAGGACTTGGTCGATGGTGAAATCTACAGGGAAATCTACTGATGTGCTGGTACGTGTAGTCTGCATATCAGAACTCCACTCATGACCAATCAATACGTTCAGGTGATCACGACCACCGAAGAGCTTGTTGTTGTCATAAGTTAAAGTGTTTGCATTGCGCCAAGACTTGTATGTGTCGCGAACAAACTGAGCCTGAGGACGACCATTGTGACCAAACTTAGAGTTGTTTACAGCCAAGGCTGTCCATGCCTGGTCTGTGTCATTGTATTTCCAGCCATAGCCAAACTCTGTTTTAGCTGTCCAGTGCTTGATAGGTTTCCATGTAAGGGCAGCATTGTAGTTCTGCTGGAAACGTGTTTGCAATTTGTATGTACCATCCAGACGCTCCATTGGTGAGCGACGAGAAGAAGCTGAGTTTTCCTCGTCATCATCTGAAGATACTAACTCCTGTATAGGAGCGAAGGTGATGGTCTGAGCCACTGTTGAGTTGGCTGCATTGCTATCGTTGGTATCTGCACCACCGCTAAGACCCTTAATTTTCTGATATGCCATGCGTGCATTGAAGTCGAAGGTCAGCCATTTGTTAAGCTTAGCCTGCAACTTAGCACCGATGTTGTCCTTGTTATAGCCAGACTTCTCCATGATGCTGTTCTCCTGGTTGTGAGCATAGCTTACATTGTACTTGAAGTCCTTGCTACCACCGCTTACGTTGGCATTGTAGATAGCCTGTGTACCTGTACGACCGAATACTTCATCCTGGAAATTATGACCTGTTCTTGATTTCCAGATGTCATAATCTGCATAGTTACCATAATTGGTACCACCCAGATTGCTGAGGTTGTTGCTTGCACTTGCGGTCTCATACTGGTAGAGAATGAATTCGTAAGGATTGAGAACCTCAATCTCCTTTACATTATTCTTCCAGCCAAGAGATGCATTGAAGTTCACCTGGGTCTTGCCCTCAGAACCGCTCTTAGTTGTAACGATGATAACACCATTGGCACCACGGGCACCATAGATGGCAGTAGAAGAAGCATCCTTCAATACGTCGATGCTCTGAATTTCGCTAGGAGCGATGTCGCTGATTGAGCTAACAGGGAAACCATCTACGATGTAGAGAGGTGAGTTGTCCTGTGAAAGAGAACCACCACCACGCACACGAATCTTCACGTCAGCATCAGGTGAACCTTCAGTGGTGGTGATGTTCACACCTGCCATCTTACCGGTCATCGCCTCGCTCACATTAGATACAGGAATGTTGGCAATCTGCTTGTCGCTGATAGAAGATACAGAACCTGTAAGGTCCTTCTTTCTAACAGTACCATAACCGATTACTACGACATCGTTGAGGGTGGTGTTGTCATCCTCAAGCTTTACGTCGATTGATTCTTTACCTGCAACGCTTACTTCCTTAGCTTTCATACCAATGTATGAAATCTTCAGTTTCTTGCTCTTGCCTTTTAAGTTTACTGTGAAGTTACCGTCAATGTCGGTCACGCCACCATTGCCAGCTACACCTACCTCCATGACAGATGCGCCGATGATTGGCTCGCCCGTATTGTCAGTAACAACGCCTTTTACTGTTTGTGCAGATACACTTGTTACTACGAACATCAGTGCGCCTGCCAAAGCAATTTTCTTTTTTCTTAAATTACCAGACATACACTTTAGGTTTAGATAAAACTTATTCTAAATTACTAATATTCTAATGTTTTTAAAATGTTTTTAAGTAGAATCCCAGTTCTGAACTGTTGCTTGCTGAAGGATGTTCCTCTTGGTTCCCGAAGGCGCCGGTGGAGCAACCTGGATGCGTAGCGTTAGCTAAGTCTTGGTTTTCTTGATGCAAAAGTATATAAAAAATATGAGAATAAGGGTATTTTGGGGATAAAAAAACACGTAAACGTTTACATTTTTTTGCGTGAATACTCTGTTTTTTCACATGTTTCCTTTATGCTTTCATATCTTCCGGTGGTCTTTTACATATTTTAGAGGGAACAAAAAAAGTGCAATATCCGGCACCCTTCTGAATGAGGGTGGGGATATTGCACTCTGAATGTTATCTGACAATCTAATTACTTAATGTCTCTGTTTCTTTACTTTACGATGACCTTGCTTGTCTTCTTGCTGCCATCTGCCAGGGTCTTCACAATGATGTTGATACCCTTCTGAAGATTTGAGAGCTGGGTGCCGTCGGCTGAATAGATGGCGGTCTTGATAACTGCTGCTTCTGTAGCTGAGGTGATGTTGCGGATGCCGGTGCCCTGACCTATTGTTGTAGCTTCGCTCAAACCGCCCATCTCGTTGGCTGCACGTACACCCCATGTTGCTGAGGCATCATCTACTATGTAGCTAGGAGTGATGGTGAAGTTTACTACCTTGCCGTTTTTGCATATTGCCCAGAGAAGAGCGTAGTCGTTGTTGTCCCAAGTGAGGGTTGTGCCGTTCAGCTTAACGTTTGTTGGTGCTGAAGCCTGCTCTGTGGCTGCTGTAGGATCCCAGTCATCATCCTGACCCATTATGTTTTCAACAGTGAAGGTCGCTGCTTCCTCTGCTGTGAGGATAGGACTTTCTGGTGTTTCATTGCGGCGGTTTACATAATTGTCACCATCCTTTGAATCGTAGGCATCGTAAACTTTCTTTCTGTCCTTGAGGTCTACTACGCTACCTGTTGATGTGTTTGAGTTGTATTCAGCGAAACGCTTAGGGTAACCGCCACTCATCTCGCTCCATCCTGCTGCTGATGGGATGGCTTCCATCTTGGTGTCGATGTAGAGAGCGATAGGTGTGCCCTTGCCCCATGGACGTCCCAAGGTGTAGTTGCCGTTCAGGTCTTTTGCTGCAGTAGCATCCTTGATGGTACAGTCTTTGAAGATGTAGCCATACTTCTTAGGCTGAGAAGGAACTGCGAGATAGCCTCCCTTTTCGCACATCCAGAGTTCTACATTATTATAATATACATCACCCTTACCGCAGAGGAAGTCGGTGCGACCGCGGAGGATTCCGTCTTCGAAGTAGAATTTACCGTTCTGGTTGTTTGATACGTAGGTATCCTGATAAGCCCAGAGGTTTACGTTCTTGCAGATGGTCTTGTTGCTCTGGTCGTTGAGTACGATGTCGCGACCCTTGGCATCTCCCATGCTGCTGTACATCTTCAGATCCTGGAAATAAGTATTTGTTGCTTCCTTCTGCAGGCAGAGTACGTCGCCCTTGCCGATACCTTCCAATACGTTGGCTGCTTGGCCTGAGCTTGGAACGGTGTTGGTCAGAGAGGTGTTGTCCATTCCCTCGCCGATGATGGATACGTTTGGTGTATTTATATAGGTGGTAGGGTTGGCGTAACTATTGCCGTCGCTACCTGTAACCTTGCTGCTTTCGTCAGCAGGAATCTTGTAGTCGCCCTGCTTGATGAAGATGCGGAAACGCTTGCTGGTATCTGTACGCTTAGCTGCTGCTGCAAGTGCTGCCTTGAAGTCGCCGTCGGTTGGGACGATGAAGTCGTAGAGTGCCTTGGTTACAGCTGGCTTGGTCTTGGTAGTGAAGTTCAGAACGATTGCCTGGTCTGTGGCATTGTCAGTCAGGTCGGCTACCGAACCGGCAGCGAGTGTGAAGGTATAAGCTGTGGCATAGTTCAAGCCTTTGTATGCAAAGGTGATGGTCTTGCCGGATACAGCTCCTTCTATCTTTTGTGTGCCGAGTGTAGCGGTAGCGTTGTCGGTGAGTTTTACCTTCTCATCGAAAGTCAGCACAATCTTACCGTTGGCAGATGCGTTGGTTGCGCCTTCTGCTGGTACGGTGCTTACGAGTACAGGAGCCTTTCCGTCGTTAACGAGCTGGGCGGTACCTGTGATGTAGATATTTGTGATAGAGATTCCGTCGTTGTCGCCTGTTGCTCCCTTGATAGAAGAAGTCTTGTCGGCAATCCAGCGGATGTATACTTCTGCCTTGTTGTTTGCATCGGCTGGGAGAGTGAACTCTCCGTCTGTCCAGGCTTTGGCTCCTGGCATCTTGATGGCGCCTATCTTGGTCCAGTCGGTGCCGTTGAGAGAGTATTCTACATTATATGTCTCGTATGCATTATAATTGTAGAGCATGCTGCTCTTTACCTTGATATCGGTAAAGGCTGTTGCGTTGACCTTGGTCTGCCAGTAGGTTTCGCCCAGAGCCTTGGTACTAGTCTTGGTCCAGTTTACGGCTGCATTCTTTCCTTCATAGCCGCCAGCGCTGTTGCTCTTGTCGAGCCAGCCGTATGTGTTTCCGTCTGTATCGCGCAGGATGAGCTGGTCTACATCGTTGTCTTCTGCTGCGAAGTCTGCTGTACGACCTTCTCTTGCTGACTTATAGAAGTCCCAGCCTGCGATGAAGTCTATTGCAGAATATGCTGCAGTGAATGACTGGTCTGCATTCATGTTTATTTTGCGTTCTGCGCCTGTCTCACCATCATTCCAGTTGGTAAAGGTGAGGATGTCGTTGCTGCTGGCTGTAAGGGTTACTTCTGTTCCCTCTTCATACATATTTTTGCCGTCAACAACGGTTGGGGCAGGAGATGCGCTCACCATGTAGTCGTTGGCACCACCTTCTACCTTATAATCTAAGGCATAGGTGTTAATCTTCTCAAAGTTTGCCTTCAATGCTGTATTGGCAGAGATAGAGAAGGTATATACTTCATCTGTTGAAACTACCTGGTTGTTGGCATCTGTCCAGTTGACAAACTTGTAGCCGAAATTCTTTGTTGCAGTTACGGTGATAGGGGTTTCTGCATCAAATACGGTTCCTGCAGGAGATACCTTGACAGTTCCTGCTCCTACGGTTGAAACGGCAGCCGACAGGGTGTACTGTTCAACCTGCTGAACGGTTCCGTTCAAGATACCATTGATGTGTACATCGGCAAAGCCTTGCTGCTTGGTAGAACCAACGCCGACGGTGCAGCTCAACGTGAAGCCTTCAGCTGATGTCAGTTTGGCTTGCTGGTGGCAGTGAGCTGGATGACGATGTGGTCGGTCAGGTTTTCGTTTTTCGAATACTTGTCAGACTCTGTGGTCTTGTTGTCTCTTAATGCTGTGAAAGTACCCAAGTCTACAGAAGTTCCGTTGCTAAGTTTGGCGGTTACGGTTACTCCATTTTCTGAATCTGTACCGAATCGGTTTACGTAGGTACTGATAGAGGTTGGGGTGAACGTAAGTCCCTTGCTAGGTTTAACGGTCCATTCTACAGCTTTTGTTGAACCACTAGGTTTGAAACCAGCCATGACCATATAGTCTCCGTCTTTGTCTTTTGTAGTCTTTGATGTTGCGAGGGAATACTCCAAGTCACCGGTGTTTACGGAAACCAGACTGAAACCATTTTCTGGTGATTTTGTGTACTGCGTAGCGTAGTTGGCGTCATTAAACGGCCATGAAACGCTAGCTTCTTCGTTCTGGTAGGTTTGCGCATTTGCTACTACCATAACAAACAGGGCTATGAGTGAAAGCCCAAATCTGAGTAGATTCTTTTTCATTTGTTTGCCTTTTAGGTTGTTATACTTTATTTTATTGTTTGCATAATTAAGTTTAGTGGTGCAAAATTACACTTATTATTTCTATTTATGGTCTTTTTGTTACGATTTTGTTACAAAAGCTACGCAATCGTTTTCGTATATTTCCGCCTTTTTATCTCTTTTTCCTTTTGCCAAATGAGAATTAAATCGTACTTTTGCAGGCGAAAACAAACGAAATTATATTAATAAATCAATTAAAACTTTTAAGAAATGAAGAACTTATTTACTTTTATTGTCGCATTGTTTATGGCGACGAGTGTGTATGCACAGAGAACTGTAACTTATAGTTTTACTGATGGTACAGTGGGAACGTCTTCTGATGGACTGCCTTCTTTGACTTTTTCAGATGGTGCTGTTTTAAAGTTGTCTGCAGCTAAGGTTGGTACTAGTGAAAAGAAATTTGATAGTTCTGATAAGATTAAGGTTGACGGGGTAGAAAAACAAACAATAAAGTTGTCTAAAGGTTTACAAACAATCTTAGAACTTCCTAAGCCTGCTACAAAAATTACTTTGTATAGTTTTTACAATGCTAATGATGTAGCAACAAAAGCTCCTTACTGGATGGAGTTTGCTGGACAGACATATGATGAAGACACAGCAACAAAGATGCAATGTAATAGAGCTGGGGATAAGGCTAAACCAGATGCTATCTCTTTTGATGTTAATTACTTGAAAAAAGTAACTTTTACTGATAATGGATATAAGCAAATTTGTGTTGTTATTAAGGTAGAATATGCGGATGATAGCAAGTATTCAAAGGTTACAATAGGCGACGCTGGTTTCGCAACTCATGCTTCTGAATTTGCTGTAGATTACTCAAACAGAACTGATGGCTTGGTGGCTTATGCAGTAAAATATGCAGGTGGCAAGCTTACTTATAATAAGATCGATGGTATCGTACCTGCAAATACAGCTGTACTTTTGAAGGGCGAAGCTAAGGAGTATATTTTGGGTACAGCTGAGGGAGAGGCTAAAAAAGTTGATACAGATTTGAAGCCTTCTAATGGCTCAATAATGGGTACTGGCAATATTTACTGCTTGGCTAATAAGAGTAATGGTGTAGGTTTCTATCGGGTTGCAACTGGTGTTACAATTCCTGCAAACAAGGCATATTTGGAGATTAATGCATCAACCTCAGCTAAGTATTACTCAATCGGTATTGGAGGAAACACTACCGGTATTCAGGCTATCCAGCAGAATAGCGTGAAGGCTGACGGCATCATGTACTCTCTTTCTGGACAGCGAGTAGGCAAGGACTACAAGGGCATTGTTATCTGCAACGGCAAGAAGATGATCAAGAAGTAATCGCCTTCGCTGTTTACTAAACTTTACTATTATAACAAACACGTTGAATTTTAAAAGAAAATAAAGATGAAAAAATATATTAAGCCAGTTATGGAAGTTACAGAAGTTGAGGTTGGTGTTATTTTGGCAGGTAGTGGAACTCCTAGTTCTACGCTATCTTCAGAAGAAACCATTGATGATGCAAGTCAAGTTCTTGCCCGTCCAAGCAACGGCAGTCTTTGGGATTAATTCTCCTCATTTTTCATTATAAGGTATATAGAGGGTGCGTCATAAGTTATGGCGCACCCTCTTGCTATCTTTACGGTACTTCCTTATCTCCTTTCATTTCTTGATAAGTGAAAGTTAAGTTATTTGATTTTTTCTTTGGCTAATTCAGATTTTCTTTGTATCTTAGCCGCGCAAAACGTAAAGCATGAAGGAATATGGCAAAAATAGTAAATAAATATCCTGTAGGAATGCAGACTTTTGACGAAATTCGCGAGAAAAGTTATCTCTATATAGATAAGACCAAATATATCGTGGATTTCAGAGAAAAAGGTATGAAGTATGTCTTTCTGAGTCGTCCAAGACGATTCGGAAAGTCGCTCTTTGCCTCTACTCTCCAAGCTTATTTCGAGGGAAGAAAGGAACTCTTCGAGGGATTGGCAATAGCTGATTATGAGAAGGAATGGGTGAAGCACCCTGTGCTTCATTTCGACCTGAGCGGTGCCAAACATTTTGATGTTGATGCCCTGAACAGTTATCTGAATCTACGACTTTTGCCCTACGAAGAGCTTTATGGTAAGGGAGAAGGTGAAAACTATCCTAACGAAAGACTGGCTGGTATTGTAAAGCGTGCTTACGAAAAGACTGGCGAAAAGGTGGTAGTCATCATCGATGAATACGATGCCCCTTTGCTGGATGTGGTGCATGAAAAAGAGAACCTGCAGCCCCTCCGTCGCATCATGCAGAACTTCTACAGTCCGCTGAAGATGCTCGACCCATACCTGGAGTTCACCTTCATCACGGGTATCACCAAGTTCTCGCAGCTCAGCATCTTCAGCGAGCTGAATAACCTTGACAACATCAGCATGTTCGACCAGTACTCCGCCATCTGCGGTATCAGCAAGAAGGAACTTACTACGCAGATGAAACCGGATATTGAGTCATTGGGCGAAGCCCTTGGTATGACGTATGAGGAGTGCCTGGCAGAGCTGACAAGATTCTACGACGGCTATCATTTCAGCGAGAAATCAGAGGATATCTTCAATCCTTTCAGTCTAGTAAAGGCACTGAATGCACGCAAGATTGCTCCTTACTGGTTTGGCTCGGGTACTCCGTCTTATCTTATTAAGACACTGCAGAAGTATCACGTTAATGTGATGGATATTGAGAAGAAATCATGTGATGTGGATGACTTTGATGTTTCACCGGAAATGATGACTTCTGCGCTTCCGCTGCTCTATCAGAGTGGTTATCTCACCATCAAGAAGTATAATCCGATGCTGCATCGCTATACTTTGGAATATCCTAACAGGGAGGTAAAGATAGGTATGCTCAAGAGTCTTGCACCTAACTATCTTTCACCAATATCTTTGGATAATAACAGCTTGGTAGGTGATTTCCTGGAAATGCTTTATGATGGAGATGTAGAGGGAGCAATGATTCGGTTGAAAGCGTATCTTGCCAGCATCTCTAACCGTTTGAGTAATAAGAACGAACGGGATTTCCAGACTGTGTTCTATCTTATCTTTAACCTGATGGGTGCTTATATGAGGGTAGAGGAGGATAGTGCAATAGGCAGGGCTGATGCCGTGGTGTATATGCCTGATGCCGTGTTTGTTTTCGAGTTGAAGTATGATGGTTCTGCCGAAGAAGCAATCAAACAGATAGATGAAAAGGGGTATCTGATTCCTTATTCTGCTGAAGGTAAACGCTTGTTCAAAATTGGTGTTAATTACGATAGTAATCAGCGGACAATTAGTGACTGGAAGATAAAGGAAGGATAAAATACTGTACTTTAGTATATAGTTCTACAACGGGCTGAAGGGGCTGCTATCCCTTCAGCCCGTTTGGTGTCTGCTAGCTAAAACTCTCTTATATTCTGGTACTTGACGTTTGGATTTACGTAATCGTTTTCGTAGTTTTTGTTCATTTTGGTTCACATTTTTCCGAGATTCTCAAAATGATTTGCTAAATTTGCCAACGAAACAAACTGGTAAATGAATCAAACTAAAATATAGTTATTCAGTAACTAATTAATAATATATAAACTTAAAATAAACGATTATGAAGAAATTCTTTACTCTTATCGCAGCCGTAGCTTTGGCTGCTAGTGTTAATGCACAGGGAACTTATGCCGTGCAGGTAGGTGATAAAGTGAATGCTGGTGATAAGATAACATCAGTAGAAAATATCACTTTGACTTATATGGAAAATACTGGTACAGCTTTTGCAGATGGTAAGGCTACCGACAACTGGGCAGATGCAGATTTTACAGCTTACGTATGTGGTAAGAACAATGGTAAGTTGGTTAAAGGAGCAGAGCCAACTGGTTGCGTTTATAAGTTCGAGACAGCAAAGGCTGGTTCTGTAACTGTAGGTATTCAGTTGGGTGGTACCAAGGGCTTCCATATCCTGGATGCAGAATTTGCTGAGGTAGCTCCTGGTTCTTATAATTTGCCAAGCGCAAAGGATGGTGAATCTCAGAAATTCACACAGAACGAGAAAAATGAAAATATTATTGCCGCAAAGTCTAATGGTATAGTAACCTTCAACGTTGCTGCTGGTGGTACATACTATGTGCTTGCTGCAGGTACAAAGCTGGGTTTCTATGGCTTTAAGTATACGATAGGAACTGGAACAGGCATTTCTTCAGTAAACGCTGCAGCAGCGAAGAAGAATGGTAAGACCTACAACATGGCTGGTCAGGAGGTTTCTTCTTCTGCCAAGGGTATTGTTATCAAGAACGGTAAGAAGTATGTAAAGTAACAGATTGTATTAACATATAAAACAAAAGGGCATTCCCAAACGAGGGGATGCCCTTTTTGTTTTATAAGAAGTTTTATTCCTTTATTACCTTATCCACTACGGTCTTTCCGTTCTGAAACAGCATCTTGCGGATGTTGATGCCTTTTTGCGGAGCAGAAAGGAGGGTGCCGTTGAGGCTGTAATACTTTACTTCGGCTAATTCACTGGGATTGGAGGTGATGATCTGCGAGATGCCTGTAGGGGTCTTCCATGCAGGATAGTATTCGTCTACCTTGTTCTCAGCATCGGCATTGCCTTGCTTCATGATGTCCTCAACCAGCGAATTGGCGTAAACCTCAAGGTTGGTGTAGTAACCCTTGCTGTCAAGCGAGTAGGTGAGGGCATCAGAGGCGTCGTTTGGATCTAAGCCGTTGGCAACCTCCCATGTATCTGGGATTCCGTCATTATCTGTGTCGAAGTCGGCAGGACGAGAGCCTTTTCCGAAGTTTGCCTCGGTGTAGCCGTTTACATCTGATACCTTGTCGATGATGCCCGGCGATTTGGTGATGCTTCCCTTGTACTTGGCAGTACCAGTCTTTGCCTCTTCCATGTAGCGCGCATCAATCTCATCGCGGTAGAGCGAGGCGCCGCTGTATGCCAGAACTTTACTGAATGCTTCGGCAGCAGAGTGGGTGGTAACATCTCCTGTTGGAGCAGGAGCATCCATCTTGATCTTGACACAAGACTTACCGCTGATGGTTACGTGGGTAACATTGTCACCATAAAAGTTTTTTGCATCCGGACTGTAGTGTTCTCCGTTCTGGCTTGGGATACCTTTATCGTAGCTGATACCTTTCCAATCCTGATTCTTGGTAACAGATCCCTTGGTGTTTTCGGTGGTGTTTCCGTTGATGAAGTAACGGCTGGTCATTTCGTAGAACTCTGGATGGTTCTTGTCAGAATTACTTTTGGTTGATACGGTTACCAGGGTAATTCGCTCTTGGTTTCCTCTTTCCTTGCCATTGCTTACATCTACCTTGATGCCGTTCTGGGTTGTACTACTCAAACTGTGGCTAGGCCCTGCCTTATAGTAATTGTTGACGATGTTGATCTGTCCGCCGCCCGGACCTCCGTAGCATGTACCCTGCGCATTATACATCACGCAGTTGCGGAAGTCTACGTTTTCTGCCTGTACGGTATTCTTCCATTGATAAGTATCGTAATCCTTGTTGCTGGTGTAGCCTGTCCATCCGTATCTTGCACCATTAAAACGTGGACCGCGGTTCATGAGATGACCTACGAAGTTGTGGTGGAAGCTGGCGAGCTTACCGCCCCAGATGCCTCCGTAACCATGTGCTCCCTTAGAGTGACCCGGATTGGTGAGACTCTCGGCAACGGTACACCACTGCATGGTGAAATTGTTGTTGTCGTAGAACGAAGCCACCTCGTCGATGCTCCAACTGAAGGAACAGTGGTCGAAGATGATGCCGGTCTTGTTGCGCTGCCAGGTAGCATCCGCACCGTCATTGATGTTCTTTTCTTCTCCGCGGCGTATGCGGAGGAAACGGATGATGTTGTTGTTGCCCGGTTGAACGGTGTAATATCTGAGGGTGATGCCCGGAGATGGGGCAGTCTGTCCGAGGATGGTGATGTTGTCTGCTATCTTGAGATCAGACTTCAGGGCGATGACGCCAGCCACATCGAAGACGATGATTCTTTTACCCGACTTGACAGCCTCTCTGAAAGAACCCGTTCCGCTGTCGTTGAGGTTAGTTACGTGTACTACTTTTCCGCCTCTTCCGCCCGTTACGTATCTTCCGTGACCTTCTGCGCCCGGGAAGGCTGGAGCTTGTGCCAAAGCAGCAGCACTCATAAGCGCTGCTGCCATACTTGTTAATATCTTCTTGTTATTCATTTTAAAAATGAGGTATTCAAATCTTAGCAGTTTACTTATTCAGTCCCTGCATTTCCATTTCCAGACTAGCCCAGATGAAAGGACCTACGCCCTTGGCATCATTGTCGCGGATAGGTTCGCTCATGTAATAGTCGAAGCTTCCGTCGCGCTTGAAGTTTGGCTTCTTGACGTATGGGCCAGGGCCAGGACCGAGTCCGCTGACAGCACAGCAGCGGGTAAGGCTGATGGTCTTGTCAGGATTTACCTGGATGAAGTTGTTCAGGATTCCCTCATAAGCCTTGATACCTGCTTCCTGATATTCCTTGCCGAGGTAGCCCTTGCGGTAACCCTTGAGGAGAACATAGGCAAACATGCTTGAAGCGGTGCTCTCGAGGTAGTTGCGAGGATCTTTTACATCCATCACATCGTACCATACGCCCGTCTTCTTATCCTGATATTTCACCACGCTCTTCATTGCCTTATTTAATAAGGTGATGATTTCGCCGCGGCGAGCATAGTCTTCAGGCATGGCATCGAGGCATTCGGTCATCGCCATGACGTACCATCCGAGAGCTCTTGCCCAGGTATGCTGGCTCTTTCCGTCTTCCTTGTTTGCCCAGAACTGGC
>OQVS01001222.1_pt1 | contig 17749 bp, 16 predicted proteins | sample 1691601 | NCBI WGS metagenome assembly OQVS01 (sample SAMN03418268, study PRJEB22391) | human gut metagenome | biome: human-gut; feature: organic feature; material: feces | host: Homo sapiens | place: Tanzania | collected 2013-01
AAATTAAATTTAATATACCTAATGACATTTTATTATACAACAATGATAAATTGAAAATTTATGTAAAATATTTTGAAGAAAATTGTAATTTAACTGATACATCTATTAAAAATTTTAATATAACACCATATATTTGTGTAAGGTCAGGTTATATAATGAGCATAGAAAAAATTATAATATATGTACAAATGATTACAAGATTTTTTGCTTTGTTTATGGGATATAGCAGTCAAGTAAGATTAATTAAATTTCACAAAATGTATAAAGGTAAAAATTTTATGGGTGATATTGAAGACGAAGTTGTAATAAATACAGATTTTAGTAATTGGTATTGCAATCATTTAGGTTATCCTACTTTTAATTTAAGAACTTATTATAATTGTATTAGTGATAGTATAATAAAAATTTTTAGTAAGTGGCACGACATATATTTCAATAAAAGTTTTAAAGAGGCAATAAACGTCTATTATAGTCCATATAAATCTCATACCATAAAAGATGATTTTTTAACAATAATGAAATGTATAGAAAAATTTAGCTATGCAACAGAGAATATTGAAGAAAAGGAAAAAAAGAATAAAGCCTTTAAAAATATTTTGCAAAGATTTTATGAAGAAAATAAAATAAGCTTAGAAAAAGCTATGAAAGATAATGACTTTAAAAAAGAATATATACAGAATATAGATAATATACATGAAAGTGTAGCCAATGCTATTGTCTATCAATATGATAGAAGAGTAAAATTAGCAAGTAGAATAAAGAAAATTGACAAAAATAATATAATGCCTAAAAGATTTGAATATAAGCAATGTAAAAAAGAAGATAGTAAAAGTAATGTATATGATTATTTGGCTAATACACGAAATTATTATACGCATCTTAACACAAAAGATTACATTTTAAAAGAAGAATATTTACCCGGATATGTTAGAAGACTAGAAAAAATATTTATAAGTAATTTATTATTTCTTGTGACTGATGATGAAAAATATGTTGAAGACGTTTTAAACAAAGACGAATATTTATCAATATATGATAATCGCGATATTTAGTTTATAATGTTGCATGCTGTGATATATTAATATTTAAGTGAAAGGGTATATCATTAAATAATTATAAAGTGTTAAAAAACATAATGGTAAAATATATAATTTTGTAGTTTTGACATCTATGTGTCCTAAAGTAGAAAAATATATAAATTTAGTGATGTTAAATATAGAATATAATTAATTAATAATGTAATTTAAATGTTTTTTATGCTAATTTATCAAATTGTATGTTATAATGGCTTATATAACAGATAATTTAGGAGGTTATTATCATGAATAAACTGTTGAATGACTTAAATTAGAAATAGACAAAATCACATTTACCAATAAAAACTTAAAAAATTATAATGATGGTAAAAAAGATAATAGACAGTATATTTGAATTAAATATGAATAACGTTGACGATACAGTAAAGAGTGCCTTGTTTCTTTATTGTATACATAAAATAAAAGGTGGTAAGTAATATGAATAATAAAAAAGAAATAGAAAGAGAAGAATTACATAAAACAATTTGGAAAATAGCAAATGAACTAAGAGGTTCGGTAGACGGATGGGATTTTAAACAATATGTTTTAGGCTTATTGTTTTATAGATTTATTTCAGAAAATATAGAAAACTATGTCAATGAAAACCAAAGAAAGGCAGGTATAGCAGATTTTAAATATAGAGATATTTCTGATGAAGATGCCTTATTAGGCAAAAGTCAAATACTTGAAGAAAAAGGTTTCTTTATTTTGCCTAGCGAATTATTTTGTAATATAAGAAAAGGTGCAGATAAAAATGAAAATCTAAATGTTATAATTTCAAACGTATTTAATAATATTGAATCATCCGCAAGGGGAACAGCATCAGAAAAAGATGTTAAAGGCTTATTTGATGACTTTAAAGTAGATAATAGACTTGGCGCCACAGTTGATGAAAGAAATGCTAAATTAGTCAAGTTACTAAATTTTATTGGAAATTTAGCTTTGAGTAATTATCAAGAAAATACAATTGACTTATTTGGAGATGCATATGAATATTTGATGACAATGTATGCATCAAATGCTGGTAAATCCGGTGGAGAATTTTTTACTCCTCAAGAAGTTGGAGAGTTATTAGCAAAAATAGTAATAATGGATAAAAAATCCGTTAATAAAGTGTATGATCCTTGTTGCGGGTCTGGTGGCTTATTGCTTAAGTTTGCAAAAGTATTAGAAAAAGAAAATGTAAGAGATGGATTTTTTGGTCAAGAAAACAATTTAACAAGTTATAATTTAGCAAGAATTAATATGTTCTTACATGATATTAATTATAATAAGTTTGATATTGCTTATGGTGACACATTGCTACATCCTGTACATTGGAATGAAGAACCATTTGATGCTATAGTTTCTAATCCTCCGTATTCACATCCGTGGGATGGAAAAAGTAATTCGATTCTTATTAATGATGAAAGATTTGCTCCAGCAGGTGTATTAGCCCCAGAATCAAAAGCGGATTTAGCATTTACTATGCATATGTTATCATGGTTATCGCCAAAAGGTACTGCAGCTATAGTTGAGTTTCCTGGAGTACTTTATAGAGGTGGAGCAGAACAAAAGATTAGAAAGTACATGATTGATAACAACTTTGTTGATACTGTCATTCAATTACCTTCTGATTTATTCTTTGGTACACCAATTGCAACTTGTATATTAGTATTAAAGAAAAATAAACTAGATAATAATATATTATTTGTAGATGCCTCTAATGAATGTGTTAGAAATACTAATAAAAACAAATTATCAGAAAAAAACATCAATAATATAATTAGTTTATTAAAAGATAGAAAATCAGTTGAAAATAAATCTTATTTAGCAACTTATGAAGAAATCAAAGATAATGATTATAATTTATCGGTTAATTCTTATTTAAAAACAAATACTGAAGATAAAAAAATAGATATAAATGAAGTAAATAGAAAACTCGCTGAAATTGTGCCTAGACAACAACAAATTAGAGATGAACTTGAAAAGATAGTCAAAGAACTTGAGGTTGATTATCATGAGTAAACTAAATGATTTAATAAAAGAAATGTGTCCCAATGGTGTTAATTTTTATAAAATAAAAGAAATTTCATCTGTCACTATAGGAGAATTTGTTCATAAGAACAAACAATCAGATGATGGTCAATATCCGGTTTATAATGGTGGGGCTTCAAACACAGGGTTTTATGATGAATACAACAATGATGGACATAAAGTAATAATAAGTGCAAGAGGAGCTAATGCTGGTTTTATAAATCGTGTAAAAGGAAAATATTGGGCAGGCAATAGTTGCTATACTATCAATATAAATGATAAGTCTAAATTAGATTGGAATTATTTATATCAATATTTAAAAAACAATCAATCGACTTTATTAGGAGTACAACAAACTGGTAGTATCCCTGCAATATCTAAAAAACAAGTAGAAGAATTTAAAATTGCTCTTCCACCATTAGAGGTGCAAGAAGAAGTAGTACGAATTCTTGATAAATTTGGCGAGCTAGAAGCGGAGCTAGAAGCGGAGCTAGAAGCGAGAAAGAATCAATACGAGTTTTGGCGTGACAAAATTTTTAAGTTTGAAAATAGAACAGATGTAAAATGGTTGAAATTACATGATATTAAAACAGATATTTATAGAGGTAATGGAATTAAAAGAAACGAAGTTACAGAAGACGGAATACCATGTGTAAGATATGGAGAAATATATACGACGTATAATATATGGTTTGACAAATGTAAATCACACACTACTACAGATGTTGTAAATAAACCCAAAGTGTTTTCCAATAATGATTTGCTTTTTGCCATAACTGGAGAGAGTGTTGAAGATATTTCTAAAACTATCGCATATACCGGAAATGAGGTTTGCTACGCTGGAGGAGATACTGTTGTTATGAAACATAACCAAAATGGAAAATATTTGGCATATGCTTTATCAACAAAAGATGCGATTAAGCAAAAAAGTAAAGGGAAAGTTAAGAGTAAAGTTGTTCATTCTAGCATTCCATCAATAGAAGAAATTGTCGTACCAATCGTTTCACTTGAGGAACAAGAAAAAATCGTAAAAATTCTAGATAATTTTTATAATTTAGTTAATAGTTTAGATTATGGACTTCCTGCGGAAATAGAATTAAGAAAAAAACAATATGAGTATTACAGAAATAAATTATTAAGCTTTGAGGAAATAGACTATGAAAATGTTACTTGAGAATGATTTAAATAGAAAGTTAAGAGAAGTTATCAATAGTGATAATCTATTCTGGAAAGATTCAGAACAAAAAGAAAATTGGAATTTAATATGCGCAGTTATGGATAGACTTGATTCGTCGATTGAATATATAAATAGTCATTCAGATTATTCAAATAATAACAATGATATTATTTTGTTTTTTGTTCATAGTAGTATTATTAAAGATGCAATATATCAAGTATCAAATACATTAAAAATTGATTGTTCCAATAAAGAAAATATATTTTATAAATATATAAAAGAATATAAAATTTTTGAAAGTGTTGAAGAATATGAAAATTACGGAAATGGTAAAAATGTTGCAGATGATCAGTTTTATGAATATTTAAGATCACTAGTGTTTGCACATCCCGCTGAAACATCTCGATCTATTCCCAACAGAATTTCAAATGAAATACAATATTGCCCATATTTTTTAAGTAGCACTTTACAATTTCATCACAATTATAAAAGTCCCATCGGGATACAAATTTACAGCAATAAGAGGGAGTTTGCCCATATTTATTTAGATTTTGAAGATTTAAAGCAATATCTTAAAAATAAATACAATAAATTAGAATTAATTATTAAAAGATACAATGAAATAGTTGAAGAATTTAAAAAAGAAAAGAAGAAACATAAAGTAAATAGAAAACAAAATGATTTATCTGTTTTAAAAGAAATAGTGATTATTTTAGAAGAACGATACTTGGAACATTATGACATTGATAAATTAATTGATAACCTAGAATGTAAGTTAACTATTGAACAAAATAAAAAAATGTTGAATTATATAGAAATCAAATTAAAATCATAATCCCAGATTTATGTGATGCAGTTGACAATTATGATTGTGCAAGTATTAATGATTTATGTTATGAGCTTTTATATTGTAGACCAAAAGCTCATCCAATGATGCATTATCAATTAGAAAAAATATTTTGTCATATAAATGATGAAGAATATCGTGATATTGAATGGGGCTTAAATCAGGCTGATGCATTTTCAAAAGAATTTGCTAAGAAGTGGGTAATTATAAAGCCATATGATATGAGTTATAAAGAAATAAAATTACTAGTTAATGTAGCCTGCTATTTAGAATATCAAGAACAAAGTAAGGAGAATAAAGATGAGTAGTATAAGTTTAATAAGTGAAAATGATAATTCAACAGTATTAGCTGAATATAAAGGATTAAATAGAGAATCAAAATCTTTTCAAAGTGAAGATGCTCTTGAAAAAGAATTAATTAAAACTTTAGTTGAACAAGGATATGAAAGATTAAATATACATTCAGAAGATGAATTGATTCTTAATTTAAGAAAACAATTAGAGAAATTAAATAATTATAAATTCACCGATGGAGAATGGGAGGATTTCTTTACTAAAGTTATTGCTAATAAAAATGATTATATCATTGAAAAAACAAGATTAATTCAAGAAGATTATAAGCAAGAGATAACACTTGATTCAGGCGAAAAGAAGAATATTTATTTAATAGATAAGAATAATATTCATAATAATAATCTTCAAGTGTTAAATCAATACGTTAATAATGATGGAAATCGAGATAATAGATATGATGTAACTATTTTAGTTAATGGTCTACCTTTGGTTCATATTGAATTAAAGAAAAGAGGAGTAGATTTAAGAGAAGCTTTCAATCAAATAGAAAGATATCAAAGAGATTCATTCTGGGCAGGATCAGGATTATATAACTTTGTTCAAATATTTGTTATATCAAATGGAACATTAACTAAGTATTATTCAAATACTACAAGAGAGTTTCATATAAATAATCAAAAGAAAAAGAAGTCAAACTCATTTGAATTTACTTCATATTGGGCAGATCAAAAAAATAATGGTATTACTGATTTAATAGATTTTGCTAAAACTTTCTTTACTAAACATACGTTATTAAATATATTAACTAAATATTGTGTATTTACTTCTGAAGAAGATTTACTTGTTATGAGACCATATCAAATAGTTGCAACTGAAAAGATATTAAATAGAATAACTATTGCTTATAATAACAAGTTCTATGGAACTATTAAATCAGGTGGATATATTTGGCATACAACTGGTTCTGGAAAAACATTAACTTCATTTAAAACATCCCAACTTGCTAGTAAGTTAGATTTTATTGATAAAGTATTATTTATTGTAGATAGAAAAGACTTAGACTATCAAACAATGAAAGAATATGATAGATTTAAAGAGGGAGCAGCTAATTCTAATACATCAACAAAAGTATTAGAAGAACAATTGAAGGATCCAAATGCTAAGATAATAATAACTACTATTCAAAAGCTTTCTCAATTTATTAAAAAGAATGAAAATAGTGAAGTATTTAATAAACATGTAGTATTTATATTTGATGAATGTCATAGATCACAATTTGGCGATATGCATAAAACAATTATTAAGAAATTTAATAAATACTATTTATTTGGATTTACTGGAACTCCAATATTCCCAGAAAATGCTAGAACAATAAAAGGTGTCTCTGAAACGACAGAACAAATCTTTGGAGAAAGATTACATACATATACAATAGTAAATGCTATTGCAGATAAGAATGTATTACCATTTAGATATGAATATGTTGGTAGAGTGGATACATCAGATGATGTAAAAGATGAAAAAGTATACAACATAGATGAAGAAAAATTATTTGATAATCAAATACGTATAAGTCTAATTACAAATTATATAATAGATCATTTTAGTACTAAAACTAAAACATCAGAAAGCTATGTTTATTCAACTTTAGATAACGTCATAGATGTAGCCAAAAAGCACAATACAGAAGAAATAAAGTCTAAGAAGAGTATTAATGGCTTCAATTCAATATTCGCAGTATCAAGCATAAAAATGGCTAAAGAGTATTATGCTGAATTTAAGAAAGAATTAGCTCTTAAAAGCAGTAATCTTAAAGTATCACTAATATACTCATATGGAGTAAATGGAGAAGATGGAGTTATAGATGAAAACTCAGAATCAACTGAAGCACTGAGTACAGATGATAGAACGTTCTTAGAAAATGCTATTAAGGATTATAACAATATGTTTGGAACAAGTTATGATACATCATCAGAAAGATTCCAAAATTATTATAAAGATGTATCTCTAAGAATGAAGAATAGAGAAATAGATATCTTAATAGTTGCTAACATGTTCTTAACTGGATTTGATGCTAAAACATTAAATACACTATGGGTTGATAAAAACTTAAAATGGCATGGATTAATTCAAGCATTCTCAAGAACTAATAGAATCTTAAATAGTGTTAAGACATACGGTAATATTGTTTCATTTAGAAATTTAGAAGATAGATTAAATGAAGCTTTAGCTAGGTTCGGTGATGAGAATGCACACGGTGTTGTATTATTAAAACCATATAATGATTACTACTATGGATATGAAGATGATAATGGTAAAACATTTGAAGGCTATAAATCTTTAGTTGAAAAATTAACTTCAAAATTCGTACCAGGAGTATTAATGCAGAGCGAAGCAGAACAAAAAGAGTTTATTAAACTATATGGTGCAATATTAAAAGTAACAAATATCTTATCTTCATTCGATGAGTTCAAAGATGATGAATTAATCAATGAAAGAGATAAACAAGATTATCATAGTATTTATATTGAACTTTATAATGAATTTAGAAATAAAGCTAAGCAAGAAAAAACTGATGTTACTGATGATATAGTATTCGAAATGGAATTAATTAAATCTATAGAAGTTAATATCGATTACATCTTAGGATTAGTTAAGAAATACCACGATAGTAACATGGAAGATAAAGAAATTCTTGTAACTATTCAAAAGACAATCATGGCAAGTCCAGATTTAAGAAATAAGAAAGATTTAATCATGGCATTCATTGAATCATTAGATCAAGACTCAAATGTATATGCTGACTTTGAATCATTTATGAATAGTAAAAAGAAAGAAGAATTAGATAAGATAATTTCTGAAGAGAATCTTAATAAAGAGGGAACATATAAATTTATCCAAAGATCATTTGAACAGGGAAGAGTTGAAACTAATGGTACAGAAGTGTCTAATATTTTACCTCCTATGAATATGTTTACACCTAATAATGACCGTCAAGAAAAGAAAAATATAGTAATCGATAAAATATTAGAATTCTTTGATAAGTTCTTCAGCATTACTGGAAAATAATTATAGTTTAATCTAAAGTTCAGATAATCTGAACTTTTTTCATGATATTCTTATAGAATAGTATGATGATAATTGCTAGATTTTAATAAATGGTGTAAAATATATATATCAATTATTTATCAGGGGTGATGTTATGAATAATACACAAGCAAGTGCAACTATATTCGGATTTCAATTTCAAATAAATGCTGCAATATATTTGATGCTTAAACATTTTTCTGATTTTGATCAAATAAAGGTTGAAGGAAGTCAAGAAGATATAGAATTGTTTTTACATGATAACAAAAAAATATATGCACAAGCTAAATCAAAAGAATTTCCTACCAAAGATAATAAAGGACATTCTGAAAAATTAAAAGATGCACTTAGAACACTATCAAATGTTGATGATAGAGGGAATTATAATTTGATGTATATTAGTAATTTAGAAGAAAATCCGCTTAATTCTGGAACTAAAGAATTTGATGGTATTAGTTTTTTAAAATATGATGAACTAAAGGAAGAATCTAAGAAAAAAATTGATAACCAAATATCAAATGAAAATTATAATATTGATACAAGTAGATTGATTATTGCTAAGATACCATTTTATGGTGATGATTGGGAACAAAGACATAGAGAAATTAGTAAAAAAATGTCAGAGTTTGTTTCTAATGTTAGCCCAAGTTTAAGTTCATTTGCAAATAGAATAATTACTATATGGGAAGAAGAATTTTTACATAACGCTTCAGTTAAAAACCCGAAAATAACAATAAATAAGGAAAATGTGGTTTGGGGATTAGTAGTTTGTAAATTGCAATTAGATGATGTAAAGAAATTTGATGAAAAACTTGAAATTGAGGAAACAGATTTCTTAGAAGCAATAGATGAGTATGAAAAAATAATTGATATAAAGAGTTCGACTTTTCTAGATTATAATAAAATAATATCATTATATTCACAGTATAAATTAAAGAGTGATAAATCGGTTTCAATATATGAATTTATTCAAGGGAATAAAGACGAGATATTTAATTTGATTTTTCCTGATAAAAATAAGGACGATATTGTTTTACAAGCATGTGCTAAAATTATAGCAAAGGAAATAATTCTAAGATCAAAAAGTATTGAAGAAATAAAGAGAGGAGTTGAAAATTATGGTAATAAATAGTATTGAAATTTCATCAGGTGATAAAAGAAAAAAATACAATTTAAAAAATGATTTTAATCTAATCTTTAGTGAAAAAAATTCAAAGGGTAAAACTACACTTTTGAGGTTTATATTATATGGACTTGGTTATAATATTCCCCCAACAGAGGGAATTGGTGACTTTGATAAGTATAATGTTAATGTTGTATTAACAATTGATAAAAAACAAGTATTCTTAATTAGAAAAGGTGAATCAATAACCTTAAAAAATGATAACGATGAAAAAGTATTTTTGCTACCGGAAGAGCAATATGAACTTCAAGCATTACTATTTGGAATAGAAGATTTATTAATATTAGAAAATCTTTTGGCTGTATTTTATATAGATCAGGAAAAAGGCTGGACTATGCTAAACAGAGGTAAAATAATAGGCAATAATAGATTTAACATAGAAAACTATATATCTGGTTTATCAGGTAAGGATCTAGGAGATTTATATTATGAAAAGGATAAAATAAGTCAGGAAATTAGAAAATACAAAAACTTATTAAAAATATCTGAATTTAAAGATGAAATTGTTGATAACTTAGCTATTAGTAAAACAAATGAAGAGATTAGCCTATTAATAAAAAATAAAAATAAACTTGCATTTCAAATAGAATTAAAAGAAAAAGAAATCTCCGAAATAGATGATATTATTAAAGAAAATAAGCAGTTCATAGAATATATTGAAAATATGAAAATTATTGTAAAAGGAAATAATGGAGAAAGAATAGAATTAAAAAAAGATAATATACTAAATTATGATGAAAATGAAATGTATCTAAAATATAAGAAATCTTTATTAAATCATCAATTGTTTAAGTATAAAGCTGAATATGATAAAGTAATAAAGAAAATAGAAGAAAAAAATACATTGTTTGATATGAAAACAATCTTAGAAAATATGGAAGATAATATCAAAAATCTCAACCTTGATAAAAATGTTGTTGAAAATGTATTAAATAATCTTACAAACCAACGAAATAAAGTAAATAATAAGATTAAGAATTATTTATCTACTAACAATAATTATTTAAACTATTTTTACGATATTATAGATAAATATGCTATTGAATTAGAAATCAAGCAATTCATAAATAAGGATCATAGTATTGTACTTACAAGTAAACTTAAAGGATATAGTGGTAAAATACTAGCTCAATTAGCATTTGTATTTAAATTAGCATATCTTAAAACTATTGAAGAAAAATTTGGAATAAAATTGCCATTTATAATAGATTCACCAAGAACAAGTGAAATGAAAGAAGATGCAGCAATTGATATGATGAATATTTTACAAAGGGATTTTCAAGGATATCAAATAATAGTGGCTTCAGTTTATGATAATTTTGGTGATATAAAGATGAACAAGATAATTCTTGAAACAGGTGTTATAGATTAAAATTAGAAGCAGTAGAAAACAATTCTACTGTCTTTTTTTAGGTACAATTTAGGTACAAAAATACTAAAAAAACATGGTAAATGACGGTTTATGCCAATATAAAAGGGCCAATATTTAAAGGGCTTAACACAATTTGGTCTCTTCTAACTGAAGAGAGCAGGTTTCCCTGAAGAAAAAGGATCTTTGAAGGATACTAACTGGATTTATTTTAAACTGATAAAAGAATTTATTCTTTAAATAAAATTTTTAGTCGATCATGTTGGATAAGAATATTTTAAATATTAAGTAAAAATGAAAGTTTTAGTTAATTTTTTAGATAAAAAGTATAATGTTTAGAGAATGGTGGTGTAATTATGGGAGTAAATTATTTTAGATAAAAAGTTCTATGTTTCAAGTACAGATAATAGTCACTTGATTATGAATACACGACAAAATAAAATGTCATTTTTTTGTGATTATATAATGGGTGTTAATATAGTTTCTAACATAACCATTTGTTGAACTATGATAAACTCATTAATAATAACTTACAAAGCCACCTAGACATATTTTCAAAATTATATTATCATAAATACATGAAAGGATTGATATAATGAAAAGTAAAGTATATTTTACAAAAGAAATAACAAGCGAAAGTTTAGTTAAAATTTATGAAAGTTTAAAACATGAATTAAAAGGTAGAATTGCAGTTAAAATTTCTACCGGAGAACCTGGTGGACATAATTTTTTAAATCCAAATTTAATTAAAGCTTTAGTAAATAAATTAAATGGTACAATAGTAGAGTGTTGTACAGCTTATTCTGGAAAAAGAATGAATCCAAGTGATCACTGGCAAGTTATCAAAGACCATGGTTTTTATGATATAGCTCCATGCGATATTATGGATGAGGATTGTGAAATAATAATACCTATAAATGGTGGAAAACACTTAAAGGGCATAAACTATGTTGGAAGTCATATTAAAAATTATGATTCAATGCTAATGTTATCTCATTTTAAAGGACATATAATGGCTGGCTTCGGCGGAACTCTAAAGAATATGTCAATCGGAGTTGCCTCCAAAAATGGTAAAGCGTGGATTCATTCTGCAGGAAAGACAACTGTACCAGATGAATGCTGTAAATTAGAAACTAAACAAGATGATTTTCTAGAAAGTATGGCTGAAGCAGATAAATCTGTCGTGGACTACTTCAATCCTGAAAATATTGTTTATATAAACGTTGCCAATAATATTTCAATAGATTGTGATTGCGATAATAATCCAAAAGATCCAGAAATTGCAGATATAGGAATATTTGCATCCCTAGACCCAGTTGCTTTAGATAAATGTTGTTATGATACTATTATGAATTTAACTGAAAATGGTGCAAATTCTTTAAAAATGCGAATGCTTGATAAAAATGCAATTCATATTGTGGAAGAAGCAGAAAGACTAGGTTTAGGTACAACTCTATATGAATTAGTAAGTATTGATTGAGGTTATTATGAAATTAGAAGAAATAGTAAAAATATTAACAGAACAAAATAAAACTGTATCCACGATGGAATCCTGTACCGGCGGAGCTCTTGCCAATGCTATTACAAATATCCCTGGAGCTAGTGAAATTCTAAAATTTTGTGCAGTAACTTATTCAAATGAATTTAAAATAAAAATGGGTGTACCTAAAGATATAATTGATACATATTCAGTTTATAGCATAGAAACTGCCATAGAAATGAGTAAAAAAATATCTGAATTTACCAATTCTAATTATGGAATAGGTATAACAGGTAAACTAAATAGAGTAGATCCTCATAACTTATCTGGTGATGATAACACAGTTTACTTTAGCATATATAATAAAGATAAAAATACAAATTATAACAAATCACTAAAAGTAACAAAAGAAACTAGAAAAGAAAATAAAGAAGAAGTAATAGAAAAAATAGTTGATAAATTTTATGAAATGTTAAAAAAAGAAGACTAAAGCAAGTCCCCTTGATAAATATTTCTCTTAACCATTTCTTTATCTATATCATTTAAAACTACAAACTTCTTTATAAGCCAATCCGGAGCAATCAACTCATCTAAAGTTGGGTCACCAGTTATTCTCATTATAACAATATCTTGATTTAAAAGTCTTAATTGATCACAAACAATATCAATGTATTCCTCTTTAGTTAGAATATGAAATTTATCTTTTTCATAAATACTAGCTAAAGGGGTATTTTTTGCTACATAAAGCATATGTATTTTAATTCCATCAATCCCACAATCATTAACAAACTTTATTGTATTTAACATATCTTCTTTAGCCTCATAAGGAAGACCATTTATAATGTGTGCAACAACAAATATGTTTCTTTCATGTAATTTTTTTACAGCATCTTTAAATACCTCACTATTATGCCCACGATTAATAAAATTTAATGTATTATTATTGCTACTTTGTAAACCTAACTCGACAATTAAAAAAGTTTTTTTATTTAGTTCATCTAAATAATCTAACCATTCTTCTGTTAAACAATCAGGTCTAGTAGCTATATCTATTCCCACAACTTTAGGTAATAATAACAACTTATCAACATAACATTCAACCAAATTTTTATCATTATATGTATTCGTACCAGATTGAAAATAAGGGATATATAAACTATCTGGCCATTTTTGTTCCATGATTTTTTTACCATTTTCAAATTGTTCTAAAATATCCAAGTTTCCATCACTTATACTTGCAGTAGACTTATTAGAACAATAAATGCATCCACCATTAACTTGATTAGGACATGTACTATTAATATCTATGGGTACTTTAAATACTTTTTGTCCAAATTTCTTTTTAAAAAAATAATTTAAAGTATAATATCTTTTATTATCTAATGTATTTTTAAACATAATACCACCTGTCAATATTTTAACATGTAAAAATATAAAATTAAAGTTGTTATTTTTCATATTTGTAGTATAATAATATTAGTTGCTGAAATAGCTCAGTTGGTAGAGCAATGCCCTCGTAACGCATAGGTCGTAAGTTCAAGCCTTACTTTCAGCACCATAAGATAACAAATGCTCTTTTATCTTTAAACGGAAATAGAGCATTTTTAATTTAAAATTAAAATTATATATACAAAAGGTATACTATGTGCTATAATAAATTTATGAGCTAAAGGAGGAATAAAAAATGCGTGTATACGGAATGAATGTTTTAAAAGAACTAGATAAAAAGAAAATCAAAAAAGTATTTACATCTAGAAAAGAAGTGTGTAAATATTGTGGAGAAAATCAAATAAAGTACGAGTTTGTTGATAATCACTTATTAAATAAAATGTGTGAATATAATCATCAAGGAGTAGTTATCGAAGCATTTGATTATGATTATTACACATTAAAAGATTTAGAAGGCGATTTAGTTTTAATATTAGACCATTTAGAAGATCCTCATAACTTTGGAGCAATCATTAGAACTTGTGCGGCCGTAGGGGTAAAATCCATAATAATACCAAAGGATAGAAGTGTCGGAGTAACAGATGTTGTAGTAAAAACAAGTGTAGGAACAATAAATTATGTAAAAATAATAATGGTAAATAATCTAGTAGCAACAATAAAATCACTTCAAAAAGATGGTTACTTTGTTTATGCAGCATCAATGGAGGGAGAAGATTTTAGAAAAATAGATTATAGCACTAAAAGAGTGTTAGTAATAGGAAACGAAGGATCTGGAGTAAGTAGACTAGTAAAAAAAGAAAGTGATGTTTTAGTAAGTATTCCAATGAATCAAAATGTTGAAAGTCTAAATGCATCAGTAGCAGCGAGTATTCTTATATATCATATGGGGGCTAATGAATAAAGTAAGTGATTCAGAACTTTTAATGCTTTTTCACGAAAAAGTTGAAGAAGCAGAAAATATGTTAAACCAAAAATATGAAATAATAATTAAGTTGATTCTTAAAAAGTACGTACCAATTATTAAAATATTAAATATATCTTTTGAAGACTTATATAATGAATGTTTTGCGCTTTATCATAATGCGTTAGAAAATTACCGTAACAAAACAAGTGCAAGTTTTAACACCTATGTTAGTTTAATAATTGAAAGAAAAGTAAAAAAAACAATTATTAAGGAATATAAAGAACGAAAAAAATATTCTATAATATATATAAAAGACATGATGGATAATTTTAATAGTGATAATAAGTATGCAAAAGACCCTTTAGAAATACTATGTGAAAATGAAAATTTAGAAGAAATGAATAATAAAATCACACAAAGACTGAATGAAAAAGAAAAAAATATTTATAAATTAATGGTAAACGGATTAAATTGTAAAGACATATCACTTGCATTAAAGAAAGATTATTATTCAATCTATCGAAAAGTTAGGTCAATTAGAAAAAAGGTAAAAAGAGAACTTAAAAATTTTTAACCTAAATTACTTGCATTTTAGGTATTATTATGCTATATTATAAATGAACACGAAAGTGTTTTTTTAAATGGAGGTTTTTTAGACTATGGCAAAAGAAGCGAAAGAAACAAAAAAAGTAACAAAAGTTACTAAAGACGCCAAGAAAAAAAATATTAAAACAAAAAAAGTAAGTAAAGGTCCTAAAGAAAGTTATATTAAAAAAGTAAACAAAGAACTTAAATTAGTTAAATGGCCAACAGCAAAAGATGTGTTAAAATACACAATTTCAACAATTGTATTTTGTATAATATTATGTTGTTTATTTATGTTATTGAACTTAATATTATCAGTAGTTAAAGGATGGTTAGCATAATGGAAAAACTTTGGTATGTAGTAAATACTTATTCAGGACATGAAAATAAAGTAAAAGAAAAATTAGAAGCAAGAACCGAATCAATGGGAATGCAAGATTACATTTTCCGTGTAATAGTTCCAGAAACAACAGAAGTTGAAGTAAAAGATGGAGTTAAAAAAGAAAAAGTTAAGAAAATGTTTCCAGGATATGTTTTAGTTGAAATGATTATGACAGATGAAGCTTGGTATATTGTAAGAAATACACCGGGAGTAACTGGATTTATTGGATCAAGCGGAAAAGGAGCAAAACCCACTCCATTACTTCCTCAAGAAATAGATAGAATACTAGCTAACATGGGTATGAGTAGAGTAGATGTTGAATCAGAATTACAAGTTGGAGATACAGTTAATATTGTTGATGGACCATTCAGTGGTATGACTGGTAAAGTAGATAACATCGATCTTGAAAATAATAGATTAAATATTATAATCGACTTATTTGGTCAAGAAACAAATGTTGATGTAGAAGTATATCAAGTTAGCAAAATATAATTAAAAAGTTGAAGGTTTTTAATCTTCAGCTTTTTGTATGCTTTCAAATATTTTCAAATTATTTTTAATTCTTTCATTATTAGGGTTAATTTTTAAAGCTAATTTAGCATTCTTAATAGCATTTTTATAATCCCCTAAATTAAAATAAGCTATAGATAGTAAATCATTTAATGTTTCATCATAACTAAACACTTCATTTATATAAGTTTTGGGATGGTTTTTAATTTTTAATGCTTTTTTTCCATATTTACAAACATTATTATAATCTTCTAAGGTATAATAAAGTATGGATAATTCCGTATACGGATCCCTTAAATATGGAGCCTCTTTAATTGCTTTTAATAACCACATTTCCGCCTCGTCATATCTGTTTAAATTTTTATAACATCTAGAAATAAATCTCATAGATGCACATCTTTCATCTTTCCATGTGGCAGATTCTAATCTTAAATGCTTAATTAAAGTATCAATTGCATCATTCCATCTTCCATAGTACATATATTCTCTTCCTAAATAATGCATATTTCTATCATTAAGTGGATTTTCTTGAATAGACAATTCTAGTAAAGGTAAATAATTAGCTCGAGATTTTTCTCTATCTGGATAATGATTAATTATTATATTATCAGTAACAATTTGTTTTTCTACATGATCAAACTTCAGTACTTCATGAACTGGATATATCCACTTACATCCATTTCTTTTATGTATTTTATCAGCATAAAAACTTATCTTTGGAATATCATTTTCAATATACCAATTATAAACATATTTTAATCTATCAATATCATCATTCCAAATTTTTAAAATTTCTTCTTTCCAACCAGGAGCCATTATTTCATCTAAATCTAGAGAAATACATATGTCATATTCATTAGGAATCATTTTTAATGCTTCATTCCTTGCAACATCAAAGCGCCATGGATTTATTATTTTTTTCTTAACAACAACTCCATGTTTTTTTAATTTTTCCCTAGTTTTATCAGTTGATCCAGTATCTAGAACAAATATACCATCAGCCTCTTTTACAGATTCATACCATCTATCTACAAACTTCTCTTCATTTTTGCATATTGCATATACGCATATTTTTTTTATAATTACACCTTCTTTCTCTAAATTATATAAATTAATTTCCTAAATATTCTATAATTATCGTAACTAGTGAATTAACAAAATAATAGTTACTATTAATATTTTTTAAATCTGGTGTTTTTAAATATATACTTTATTTTGATAAATTAACTAGATACTTCATCAGTTATAAATGCACTTGCTCCAATATAAATATTATTAGATTAAAACCTAAAGTCACAAAATCTTCATTAGAATCAAAATTAGTGCCATTTTTTTAAATATATGCATTAACTTTAAATAACACTTTAAAATGTCCAATTTTCCTAAATTT
>OQVS01001223.1_pt1 | contig 17737 bp, 17 predicted proteins | sample 1691601 | NCBI WGS metagenome assembly OQVS01 (sample SAMN03418268, study PRJEB22391) | human gut metagenome | biome: human-gut; feature: organic feature; material: feces | host: Homo sapiens | place: Tanzania | collected 2013-01
GGTGAGCGGCTGGAACCAGTGGGTAAAATGCGTCGCACCCTTTTCAAGTGCCCACGACTTCATGCCGTCGGCAATGGAATTTGCGACCTCAAGTGAAAGCGGCTGGCCGTTTTTCAGGCATTCTCTCCATGCCTGCAGGGCCGCAGCCGGTACATAGCGTTCCATTGCAGCTTCGTTGAATACCATGCTGCCGAACAGCTCGGGAATGTTGGTTTTTTCGCTCACAGTAATTCCTCCTTTTTCTCTCACACGCCGCTTGCGCCGTAGTTTGACAGCACTCTTGCGGACGGGTCCTTTATATCACTACCAACCCAGTCGGGGTTCGGCATCCAGAAGTCCTTTATCATCCTTGCCTGACCGGGATAGTATTTTTCAAAAATGTCTCTGTAGAGGAGACTTTCCTTGGTAAACGGTGTTGCGTAGTCGTACTTCTTGCAGCCTTCGGCAAACTCCTCGTCGGTGTACACCGTTTCGGCGTACTCCTTGAGGTCGTCGACCATCGAGTGACCCACGGCGTCGGAAAACGCCGCCTTCTGCCGCCAGAGTATCTCGTCGGGCAGGATGTGGTCATCGGCAAAGGCACGGCGCAGGAGGTATTTTCCCATGTCGTAGCTGTTTACCTTGAGCTTGGGGTCAACGCTCATGACATAGCGCACAAAGTCGAGGTCGCCGAACGGAACTCTCGCTTCAAGCGAGTTTACGGAAATGCAGCGGTCGGCACGCAGGACATCGTACATGTGAAGCTCATCGACACGCTTTTTCGCCTCCTGCTGGAACGCTTCGGGCGAGGGGGCAAAGTCGGTGTACTTGTATCCGAACAGCTCGTCGGATATCTCGCCCGTGAGCAGCACACGCACATCGCTTTGCTCGTGGATGGCCTTGCAGCAAAGGTACATGCCGATGCTTGCACGGATGGTGGTTATATCGTAAGTGCCGAGAAGCTTGATGACATCCTCGAGGGATGCGAGCACCTGCTCTCTCGTCATGCTGACCTCGGTGTGGTCTGCGCCGATGAACTCGGCAGCCTGGCGGGCATACTTAAGGTCGATGGGGTCAAGATCCATGCCTATGGCAAAGGTCTTTATCTTCTTGCCCAGAAGCTTTGCGGAAATTGCGCACACGAGGCTGGAGTCAAGTCCGCCGGAGAGCAGAAATCCTACCGGTGCATCGGCGCACAGGCGCTTTGAGACGGCGGCAATGAGCTTTTCACGAATTTTCTTGCACACGGTGTCAAGGTCGTCGCTTGAATACTCGCTCACGGTCGTCAAGTCGCAGTAGCGGACGAACCTGCCGTCCTTGTAATAATGTCCGGGGGGGAACGGCATAATGTCGCCGCACAGGCCGACGAGGTTTTTGGCCTCGGACGCAAACACCGCAGAGCCGTCGGACAGGTGGCCGTAGTAAAGCGGGCGGATGCCGATGGGGTCACGGGCGGCAATGAGCTCGTGCGTCTGCCCGTCGTAAATTATCATCGCAAACTCGGCGTCGAGCATGGCGAACATGTCCGTTCCGAACTCACGGTACATCGGCAGGATTATCTCGCAGTCGGACTCGCTGTGAAACTCGTACTTGCCCTTGAGCTTATCTCGCATCGCCTTGAAGCCGTAAAGCTCGCCGTTGCACACGACACGGTCGTCGCCTAATGCAAACGGCTGCATGCCGCTTTCGTCAAGACCCATTATCGCCAGCCTGTGGAAGCACAGGCACGCACCCGGCACCTCCTCGATGCGGGACATGTCCGGCCCTCTCGAGACCGTTCTGTCGAAAAACTCCTTCGCCTCGGCGGCAGTTAGCACACCCGTTGTGAAACCCATGATCGAACACATAAAAAAACGCACCTTTCGAATTTTTTGGCAGCTATCCCTAAAACACTATTTAATTTTAGGACGAATAGCTGCTGATCCGCGGTGCCACCTATTTTACCGTGTAAAACACGGTCTCTTTTACGAGCTCTGACAAGCTCTCGTGCATTAACGCCGCACTCTTGCGTCTCCCCTACTTGTTTCCGTTCGGTTTGCTGCTCGGGAGGGTTATTCGGCTGTGCACTGGTGTCGGGCTTGCACCGTCCCCGACTCGCTGTGACCGCTCTCACGGCTTACTTGTCTCCGTCATCGCATTTTTCGGTATGTCATCTTTCTAAAACCCAAAACTGCCGCATACTGCGGCAGTTTCGGGATAGAGAAATGAATTTTTAAGGCTTTTGACTATTCGTCAAAACATAGGTAGAAAAAATGAACCTTGCTAACAAATTAACCTTTGCTAACGATGACATGATACCACATCTTTTTTGATAAACAAAATACATATATCATTGCGTTTATCATATCTTTTTGATATAATACCGCCGAGGTGATACTTAATGGAGCTTCGGACACTGAGATACTTCGTCGTCGTGGCGCAGGAGCTGAATATTACGAGGGCTGCCGAGCGGCTGAACATGAGCCAGCCGCCGCTGAGCAATCAGATAAAGGCGCTCGAGGAGGAGCTGGGCGCTCAGCTGCTCATTCGGGGCAAGCGCTACCTGCAGCTCACGGAAGCCGGCACGCTTTTATACCGCCGAGCCGTGCAGATGCTCGACATCGCCGAGAAGACCCGGCAGGAGATAAGCGACCTGCAAAGCGAAATGTCGGGACTTTTGTCCATCGGCTGCGTTGAGGGTCGTGCGCCGTTTTACCTGTCTCGCTGGATAGCGGGCTTCAAGGAGGAGTACCCCCGTGTGCAGTACAGCCTGTGGAACGGCAGCAGCGACGATATCCTCGACCGGCTTCGTGAGGGGCTTTTGGATATCGCCGTCATCGCAGCGCCGTATGACAGTGAGCACCTGCACAGCTTCGCTGTCGGGCGTGAGCCGTGGGTGGCGATGTTCTCAAAGGAGCACCCGCTTGCCCGGCTTGAGGGCGACACGCTGCCGCTGAAATATCTCGCCGACGAGCCGCTCATCGTGCCCAGCCGCAAGTCGAGGATAAGCGCAATACGCAGCTGGTTTCGGGAGATAAACGCCGAGCCGAACATCCTGTGCGAGATGTCAAACTACCTCGATGCCGTGGCACTCACCGAGCGCAATGTCGGCATCAGTATCTTCCCGCAGACGACCTACACGCCGAATGACTTGCTTGTCTCGAAGGTCATCACCGGCTCCGCCCGCCAAATAGAGTATTATTTGGTCTGGACAAAGGGCCGCATGCTCTCCGAGATCGCCCACCAGTTCGTCGACTATGTCCACGACACCATCGAGGATGAGCGTATCCACCCCCGCAGCTACCCCATCGAGATAAACGAATATATCCCGCCTGAGAATACGAAATTTTTGTGATGCACCGATAGGTTGATGTACAGCCTTAACTTTAGTACGCACCCACCGGTCGGGATATCGCAATAACGATTAAATATATCTTCAATGCGTATTGAAAAATAAGCAAAATGCTGTGCATTTTGCTTATTTCTTCTCTTTTACCCACCTTATTATATAATCGGCGAATTTGCGGGTGGCGGGGCTCTGACGGCTGGTTTCGCCGATTGCAAGGCCGATGGTGCGCTTCGACGGCGGTACAAGCTCCTTGACGGCAACATTGTCGTGCCGGCCACGCAGCAAAAGCTCCGGCATTATCGAGATGCCCAGACCCTGCTCGACCATGGCGATTATCGCATAGTCGTCCTTTGTCGAAAACTTTATATTCGGCTTTATCCCTGCCGCACTCAGCGCCTTGTTTGCATCGTGGTTCGAGGTCTCCAGCAGCGTTATGAACGCCTCGGTCTCGCACTCGACGAGCGGAAACTTCGGGTACGACGCAAATTTGTGATCCGGCGGCAGAATGGCCAGCAGCTTATCCTCCATGAGCGCTATGCACTCGCAGTTTAGGCTCGTCGGCAGGTTCACGAAGCCGAGGTCAACGCTGCCCTCGGTCAGCCACTTTTCAACATCGTGGTAGTCGCCGTTTAAAAGCTTTATGTCCACATTCGGATAGTCCCGCTGAAACTCCTTGATGACGCCCGGCAGCCAGTGGACGGCGACGGAGGTGAACGCCCCGATGCGCACCGTGCCGAAGTCGAGCCCACGGATGGCGGACACGGTCTGGTTGAGCTGCTCGTAGTAGTTGAGCATGCCACGAACCGACGGCATTATCCGCTGCCCGTCGTCCGTTAATTTCACGCCCGCCCTCGAACGGGTGAGGATGGCGAAGCCGAACTGCTCCTCGAGCGAATTTATCGTGTGACTGACTGCCGACTGCGTGCAGCCGAGCACTTCGGCCGCCTTTGTGAGGCTGCCGAGCTCGCATACCTTGGCCAGCGTCTCGAATTTTGAAATGCTCATAAGCATCCCTTTCTGTGATACATGAATTTTGTTCATGCTTACATGAAAAATATTAAGCACGATAATAATATACCGCAAAAAATCAAAAAATCAAGGAAAAATCGAAAAATTCACTCTTGCAGGGGCAAATTTGCGTCTGTATAATGCAAATATATTTTTCGAGAGAGGTCCACAACATGAACGCAGAAATTATTGTATTCCTCGGATACTTCGTTATCCTGTTTTTCGTCGGTCTGATATTCTTCTTCAACGGCAGCAACAAGAACCAGAGCGACTACTTCCTCGGCGGCCGCTCCATGGGACCGTGGGTCACCGCAATGAGCGCTCAGGCGTCGGATATGTCGGCGTGGCTGCTCATGGGTCTGCCCGGCTCGATCCTCGCTTTCGGCTTCGGCCAGATCTGGATAGGCATCGGCCTTGCACTCGGCACTGCGGCTAACTGGATCTTCTGCGCAAAGAGACTGCGCAAGCTGTCCGTTGCCGCAAACGACGCAATCACCGTTCCCCAGTACCTGACAAACCGCTTTGTCTCGCAGAAAAAGACCCTTCAGGTCATCTGTGCAGTCATATTCCTCATTGCCTTCACCGTGTATGTCGCCTCGGCGCTGGTCGCAGGCACCTCCGTGTTCGTGAGCCTGTTCCCCAACATCTCGCAGAGCACCGCAATGCTCATCTACACGCTCATCATCATCGGCTACACCTTCCTCGGCGGCTTCAAGGCCGTCTGCTGGACTGACTTCTTCCAGGGCATTCTGATGCTCATTGCCCTGCTGGCCGTTCCCATCATCGTAAGAGCCACCCAGACGCTCGATGTCAGCGCACTTCAGAACGTTTACCAGTACACCGACGCATCCGGCGCAGTCGTGACCTGCGACTTCGGTGCGGGTCTGTTCTCGGCCTCGTGGAAGGACATCGTCTCCGGCCTCGGCTGGGGTCTCGGCTACTTCGGCATGCCCCACATCATCGTGCGCTTCATGTCCATCGAAAAGCCCTCGATGATAAAGAAAAGCTCCATCGTCGCCATCATTTGGGTTGTGCTGTCGATTGGTGCGGCCTGCCTCATGGCCTACTACGCAAGAATGATCGTCGCAGAGGAGCTGCTGACCGTCGGCGCACAGAAGACCGTGTTCATCGTGCTGGCACGCCGTCTCTTCCCCGCAGGCATAGCAGGTCTGCTGCTTGCCGCCATCATGGCAGCGTCTATCTCCACGGCTGACTCGCAGCTGCTCGTTGCGTCCAGCTCCTTTACCTCCGACCTGTATCAGCCCCTCATCCGCAAGAACGCAAGCGACCGTGAGGTTCTTTGGGTCGGCAGGATCGCCGTCGTTGTAATCTCCGTTGTCGCCTACTTCATTGCCTCCTCCAAGGGTGCAGGCGCACAGGCGCTCATGAACATGGTCGAGAACGCATGGGGCATCTTCGGCTCGGCGTTCGGCCCCGTCATCCTGCTGTCGCTGTTCTGGAGAAGGTTCAACTACACCGGCGCATGTGTCGGCGTTGTCGTCGGCGCAGTGGTCGATATCGTTTGGCTCATGTGCCTGTCTTCGACCGGCATTTATGAGATAGTCCCCGGCTTTATCTGCGGCGGAATCGCAGCCGTCGTTGCGACCCTCGCAACCAAGGCCCCCTCCAAGGAAGTCACCGACATATTCGACATGGCCTCCGCCCCCGACTACGGCGAATAACCTGACGGGCACATTTCCGCCCATACTGCGTTAAAGCCCTAGGAAATACACGCAGGTATTCCCGTCGGTCTTCGCCTTGTCTGGGCGAAAATGAGCACCGCCACAATATAAAGCAAAAAGACCGGCGGAGAGCCGGTCTTTTTGCTTTCCACCGATAGGTTGATGGACAGCCTAAACTCCGGCTTGCACCCACCGGTCGGGCTGAGGTAAAAACGATAAGCAGAAGCGTAAAAGCGTATTGAAAAAGCGACCCTGGTGGGTCGCTTTTTCAGTCTTGCATTATATGCACATTCAGGTGTTCGTAGCTCATTTCGACGCCGTGGCGGTCGAAGGAGGTGCGGATGTTTTCGTTCAGGGTGAAGTGGACAGACCAATAGTCCTCGGTGTTGCACCAGACACGGACGGTATACTCGATGTTGCTGGCGTTGTACGCTGCAAGTGCGACGAACGGGGCGGGGTCATTGAGCACCTTGTCGGTATTTGCGACCGCCTCTAATATCGCCGCACGGACGGTCTCGGTCGGGCAATCGTAGGATGTGCCGACATTGAGGTCAACCCGCCGCACGGGCTCGGTGCTGTAATTTATTATCTTGCTGCCGGTGATATCGCCGTTCGGGACATAGATTATCTTGTTATCGGGCGTTGCAAGGCAGGTGTAAAAAAGCCCTATCGAGCGCACTGTGCCGCTCTGACCGCCGATCTCGACAAAATTGCCGACGGCGATGGGGCGGGAGGCGAGCAGCGTGATGCCGGAGAACACATTGGCCAGCAGCCCCTGCAGTGCAAGCGAGAGCGCAACACCGGCGACGGACAGTATCGCAACTAAGCTCGTGATATTGATGCCGAGAGCGGAGGCGACGATCATGACCGCTATCGCCCACAGCAGGACATTCACGGCGCTGGCGAAAAAGGTCTTAAGGCTCGGGTCGAGATGCTTGCTCCTGTCGAGGATCTTGTCAATCGCCTTGCGCAGGAGCTTTATCGCAATATAGCAGACGATGAACAGGCCGACGGCCTCGAGCACGGTCGTCAGCTTTGCGCTTTTGAGGATAGTATCCATATCAGTTCAGCTTCAGCTCACGGCACGAGCCAAAGCCGAAGCTCCTTTCCATCTCGGTTTTGTAGTGGGCGAAATAGTCGTCGGGCATGAGCGCCTGCACGCAGCCGGCAAAGCCGCCGCCGTGGACACGCCATGCGCCGATGCCGTCAAGCAGCTTGGCGCTCAGCTCAAGGCCGTTTTCGAGCTTGCGGTCGTCGGTGACGCTGGTTACAATATTCGTCAGCAGCTTTTCCGACGAGCGGCCGGACTCGTTCATCAGGCGCATATACTCCTCGCCGTTGCCGGCGATGAGCGCATCACGCATTTTCGGCACACGCTCGTTTTCGTCGAAGAAATGCTTTGCACGACGCACGGGACGGTCGGTCGTGTCCCACTTTTTCGAGAAGAACTCGGCGGGATCGACCTGCCCGAGCACCTCCTTGCCGAAGAAGCTTGCTATGTATCGCATGTCGGCGGGTATGCGGGCGTAGCTCGTGTCGAGTCCGGCGTGGCTGCCGCCGGTGTCGGTCAGGCAGAGCGTGAGCCCCATACGGCCGAAGTCGGCGCTCACGGGCTGGATATCGCCGGTGAGAAAATCGACATACACGGTCTTTCCGAGGGCGCAGGCGAGCTGATCCATCATGCCGCAGGGCTTGCCGAAGTGCAGGTTCTCCGCCTGCTGGGCAAGCTGCGCAATGGCCTTGGGCTCGAGCTCATTGTTGTTGTACAGGCCGTTGAAAACGCATGCGACGAGCACGGCAAACGCCGCCGACGAGCTCAGCCCCGAGCCGGAGCTTAGGTCGCTGCGCAAAACGGCGTTAAAGCCGCCGAAGCGGGCATCGAGGTCGAACATCGCCGATGCGACGCCTCGCACGAGAGCCGTCGACGAGCCGAATTCCTCGGGGTGGACATCGAGGTCAAAGAGGTTTATCTCCATATCCTCAAAGCCCTCGGAGCGAATTCTCACGATGTTGTCAAAGTTCGGCTCAACCTCGGCATGAATGCCCTTATCGACCGCCGAGGCAAGCACCCGACCCTTTTGGTGGTCGGTGTGGTTGCCTGCAAGCTCGGTGCGGCCGGGGGCGAAGAATTTTTCCATTATCTCGCCTTTCTCCCAAAATTATTTCTGTTATTTTCTCTCCATGACCTTTTCGACAGCCCTTGCAACGGCGTTTGCGTCAACGCCGTACTTGGCGAGCAGCTCCTTGTAGGGGGCAGACTCGGTAAAGGTGTCGTGGATGCCGACAAACTCGACGGGCACGCCTGCGCCCTCGTTTGCGAGCACCTCGGACACTGCGCTGCCAAGGCCGCCGTAGATATTGTGCTCCTCGGCGGTGACGATGGCGCCGGTCTCCTCGGCGCAGCACATGATGAGCTCACGATCGATGGGCTTAACGGAATACATATCGACCACACGGACGGAAACGCCCTTTTCCGCCAGCATCTCGGCAGCCTCTATCGCCTTGTGCACCAAAAGGCCGCAGGCGATGACGGTGACATCGCTGCCCTCACGGACGACTGCGCCCTTGCCGAGCTCAAACTCTGCGTCCTCGGCGTACAGGTCGGGGTAGACATCACGGGACAGGCGCAGGTACATCGGGCCGTAGTTCTGAGCGGCGTACTTCGTCGCCCAGCGGGTGGCGGTAGCGTCGGCGGGAACGATGACCTTCATGTTCGGCAGCGCCCTCATGATGGCGATATCCTCGGTGGCGTGGTGGCTTGCGCCGTCAAGTGCGTCGCTCATGCCGCAGTATGCGCCGCCGAACTTGACATTCAGGTTCGCATAGCATATCTGGTCACGGGCAGACAGCAGACCCAGCGAGGTGAGGAAAACGGTGAAGGTGTTTACAAACGGTATCTTGCCGACGGTGGACATACCCGCAGCGGTTGCGACCATGTTCTGCTCGGCGATGCCCATGTTGAAGAAGCGCTCGGGATGCGCCTTGCCGAAAAGCGCGCTCTTGGTCGAGCCGGAAAGATCGGCATCGAGAACAACTATATTTTCGTTAGTGTCGCCCAGCTCGGCCAGCACCGAGCCGTAGACCTCTCTTATCTGCTTAGACATTTGCTGCACCTCCGAGTTCCTCCATGGCCTTTGCGAAGCTTTCGTCGTCGATCGCCTTGCCGTGCCATGTGTTTTTGCCCTCCATGAAGGACACGCCCTTGCCCTTTATCGTGTTTGCGATAATGACCGTCGGTGCGCCTACTGCGCCGTCGGCGACGGAGACGCAGAAGTCCAGCGCCTCAAGATCGTGGCCGTCGCACTCGAGCACCGTCCAGCCGAATGCCTCCCACTTTGCGGCAAGGTCGCCGAGGGGCATAATGTCGTCGGTCGTGCCGTCGAGCTGCACCTTGTTGTAGTCGACGATGGCGATGAGGTTATCCAGCTTAAACTTTGCGGCGCTCATGGCGGTCTCCCAGATAACGCCCTCGTTGAGCTCGCCGTCGCCGAGGACGGCATAGACCTTTGCCGGGGAGTTGTTGAGCTTGAGCGCCATTGCCATGCCCTGAGCGGCGGGGAAGCCCTGACCGAGAGGTCCGCCGGGCATCTCAACGCCGGGGGTGTGCATGTTCGGGTGACCGGCAAGGCCGCCCATGCGGCGCAGCGTCGCCATCTCGGAGACAGGGAAGAAGCCCTTTTCCGCCAGATTGCGGTAGAGCATGGGGGCAGCGTGACCCTTCGAGAGCACGAGCCTGTCACGGTCGGGGTTGTGCGCATCGTTTGCGTCGAGGTTCATGTGCTCCTGGTACAGATAAGTGAGTATCTCGCAGCAGGACAGCGAGCCGCCCGGGTGACCGGATTGGGCAGCGTGGATCGCAGTCAGAACATCGATCCTGAAGCGTCTGCAAAGCTCGTTGAGCTCGGCATAGCGCTCGTCAGATAAAGCCATGGTTTTGTTCCTCCGTAATAATTTTTTACTTCTATTAAATAATAAAACAAGCCCCGAACATTGTCAATAAAGCGAGACGAATTATCCCTTGTTCTTTGCAGCGGGTCGATGGGGTGTAAAGCCGCAGCCAAGGAGCTATCTGCTCCTTGGCTGCGGTTTATTACCATTTATATTTGTCTAAGTGTGCGCCCTGTGAGTTGCTGTAAGCGCCGAGGATCTCGAGAGGGATGCCCGTTTCCTCTGCGATCATCTCGAAATAGCGTATGGCATAGTCTGCCCCACGCCATCTCAGGTGCCATGCACAGATCTCGCTCCACACTTCATCGGGCAGATCCCTTTCATGACTGTTGCAATAGTGCCACTCGGCTTCATCAAGGATCTTGCAGATCTCGCTCATCGTGAGGAACTTTTCCTTAAGAATATCCTCTTGGGTATTTGGATACTGCATGAAAAACGGCTGAACCAGGCTAAAAAGCCAAGCCTGTGTAAATTGCGGGTGCAGAAGATACTGCTTGCCGTATCGGCGAACTATATCGCATTCAAACTTAAACATCTTCCCGGCATCGTCCACGCCAAAGCCGAGCTCCGTCAATCTGCGCATATAGATATCACGGTATTTCGGGTCATTATCTCTCAGATACAGTGCCGCAAACTGCGATGTCATCAATCCCTCTGTCGATGTTATCGGCGGTATATTCGGCTGCGGCGTGGCGGACGGCGTTTCTTTCTCCGGCTCTTTTTTCCTAAACAGTTTGTCAAACAGTCCCATAATATTCACCTCACATTTCGGCCAGGGACGCATTTTTGTAGGAGGGGTCGTCGGTGACTTCCTTGACGACCTTGAGCTGCGGCGGGAATGCGATCGGGGCATTTTCGTCGCTCAGCTCTATCTCGGCGATGGCCTTATCGCTCCAAAACGGGTACACATCGATCTCAAAATACTGATTTTCATAAGTCAGGCAGTACCTCGTCTTGCGTATCTGCCGCTTTGTCGTGTCCGCATCCATCAGAAGCTTCAGATACTCCGACTGCGACAGGCGGCGCTCTATCTCCACACGCTTGAGGTCGGACACCTTTCTCTTAGTAGTCTGAAAATAGATATAATTCCCGTCGACGCCCCGTTGGCGGACACGCACCTCGTCGCCATCGTCGCTGTTGAGATAGGTCTGGATTATCTCGATGCGCCGGCAGGTGGGATTAGTCTCAAGCCACTTGATATCCGGATACTCTATCAGAAACTTCCGCTCGATCTCGTACGGCTCGGGTTCGCCCAAAAATGAAGCGATCTCGGCGATGAGCCTTTTCATTTTGTCCTCAAAGGACGATGTGTTGTCGATAATACGCAGGTGCGGGTGCCCCGTCCAAGCGGCGATGAGTGCATCGTCAAGCGCCGCAGCCTGCTCTATACTCTCGGTTCTGGCGGAATTATTTGCCGTTGTGTAAAACTCCTCTGCACCCTTTGCCGCCGTGACCAGATGGAACACGGCATCGTAATTGTCCCGCAGCTCGACCTCATTTGCGCCGACAAAGCGCAGCGCCTCGGCAAACTCGGCTTTGTTCATGTACGCCTTATTATCGAGCGCTCCACGGTCGCAGACTATGAGCACCTTATCGGCGTTCATGGTGTGCGCCGCCTGCTCGAAAACCTTTTCCTTTTCGAGCTGGAGCTTGAGCTGGCACTTCTGATACTCCGCATTTGAGCCGCATGTCCACGGTGCGACACCGCCGGTGATGAGCTCGGTCGCCGTTTCGGGCACGAACAGGACGGTATAGCCAAGCTGCGTGAATGCGTTCTGCACCCAGCTCATGGCGGTGGTCTTGCCTGCGCTGGGGCCGCCGGTTATGACTATCTTTGACACTTCCATTTTTCTCTCCTCTTCTCTCATTGACAGCAGCTCGACTATATCGAGCTCAAACAGCGCCGCCAGTCTCCTGAGCACATTTGTCGTCGGCTTCGACCTGCCGGTCTCCCATTTCGAGACGGCCTTGTTTGTCACGCCGAGCATGTCGGCAAGCTCAGCTTGGGATAGTCCGAGCCTCGTTCTAAGCCCCAGAAGCTTATTCCCGAAAGCGTAGTCGTTCATGGCGTTCACCCTCTTTCTTACAATCCTATTATAAGGCAAACGACACCGCAGGGCAATAGCTGCGATGTCGAATAACGGTAGAATGTTGACCAACACGGCAAAACCCGCAGGAAGGAAAATTCCTGCGGGTTTTGCCGGGCTTTTGCTCAGCAGAGCTTTTTGCAGAGCTTTTCGAAGCCTTCGCCCATGCGGCGCTTGGTTTTTTCGAGGTGGCGGTAGGGATCCCGGCCGGCGAGCTTATCGCCGCCGAAGCCACGGACAAAGCCGCTCTCGACAAAGGGCAGAAGCTTCTTGATGTCCTTGCTGTGGTGGATCTCGGACAGGTCAACGACCGATTGGAACCCGAGCTTTGTCAGTCTCAGCTTATCCTCATCGCTGAGAGCATCGGCATCGGATACCATGAGCCTGTCGCCGAAATAATCGTGCAGAGCCTTGAGCTCCTCGTCACTCGGGAGCTTGCCGCCGAAGTCAACGAGCAGCACGGGAGTTTCCTTCAGAAGCTCCACACCGTCGGTGTCGAGGATCTGCTTATCGTACTTAAACTCCGTGCCGAGCACGAGCTCCGGCATATCCTCGGCAACGACCCCGCCGTGGACGGAGGCGAAGGCCTCGTCACGCATTTCGATGAACTGCCTGAGATCGGTCCCCGGCTCATAAAACGGCATTGCGACCAGCTTATCTATGCCCGCTCTTTTTGCATAGATCATCAGCTGGATAGCCTTAACATGGCTGTCGCATTTCCGGTCGAGCCCGGGCAGGATGTGCGCTTTCCAGTCTATTATCATAGCATGATTTCACTCCTGTTCTTGCTTTTTGAGATCATTTTATTAAGCTTGAGGCAGGGATAATAAAGCGCAATACCGAGAATGACGGCGCCGAGCAGCATGCCGAGCAGCACGAGCATGTTTTCCCAATACACATTGGCATACATGCCGCCGATAGTCTCACGCATTGCATCCATGGCGTAGCGGAAGGGCATGAACTTATAGAGATCCTGGAATATCTCCGGCAGCACCTCAACGGGATAGGTGCCGCCCGAACCTGCGACCTGCACGACCATGACGATGACCGAAATAGCCATACCTATATTATCCAGCGCAAATACGAGCGCATAGTTGATCATTGAAAAGCACAGACCCGTCAGCACTGCCGACAGCACGAATTTGAACGGGTACAGGCATTGTATCTTCACATACCACAGATCGCCGAGCGAGACGATGAGCGCCTGCGCCATACCGACGAGGAAGAACAGGGCGTAGCGCCCGAAGAAGCGCTCAAACACATTGGGCTTTTCGATCGGGCAGCTGCGGCCGACCTGCGTTTTGAGCATAACTGCGCACAGCAGAGCACCGACCCACTGCGCAAGCACGGTGTAAAACGGTGCGGTGCACGAGCCGTTTGTGGTGATGTCGTACTCACGCACGGTCTGGCACTGAATGGGCGAGGCGAGGTAGCTGCCTATCTTGTCGCCGTTGCCGTCGACGGCCTCGATTATCTGCTTGAACTGGTCGGAGCTTTTGAACACGGTCAGGAACTCGGCGACATCGTTAAGCTCCTTCACTGCGCTCTGGGCGGCGGATTTAGCGCCGCCGAGGCCGTTTTTGAGCGAAAGCACGGTGTTTATATAGGCATCGAGCGTTTTGGATATCGAGTTAAGGCCGGTCTTGGAATTTGAAAGTATCTTGCCAAGACCGTCGGACGCCGTGTGCACGGCATCGACCGTCTTGTTGACGGCGGGGGTCAGGTCCTCGTTGACAGCCTTCTGCACGGTCTTGAGGGTGCTGCGAACGGAGCTTATCTCGTCGAGAACGCCGTTCTGCGCCGATTTAATTTCGGCAAGATTATCATCGTTTGCGGTCTTTAAGCTCTCAAGCTTAGAGCACAGCTCGCCGAGCCGGTCGCACAGCTTCTGCACCTGATTTGCAAGCGTGGTGAAGTTTGCGTTGTTAAGCGCCGTCGCCATCTCGGAATAGCTCGCCTGCATGCTCTTTACAAGGGCGATGCGTGAGGCAAGGTCTTGAGAGACGAACTCGTTGTACTTATTAAGATCCTTAAACAGCGACTTCATGCTCGTCTGCATGGAAGAAAGCTCGGCGTCCGTCTGCTTGATCGCCGCCGTAACGGCATCGGCCGTGTCGGAATAGCGTGCGTTTGCGCCGTCGGCGGAGTTATCTATCTTATTAAGATAATCCTTCGTCGAATCGAGCGTGTTTGCGGTCGTACCCATGAGGGTGATGGTGGCTCTCATGAGGTTCACCGCCGAGTCGGAAAGCTGCGTGCAGCAATCGATGGTGGCGATGGCAAAGCCGAGCTTATCGGCAAGGGAGTTAACGCCGCTTATTATCTTATCAAGGCCGCTTTCGGCGCTTATGCCGTTTGCTTCGGCAACGGAGATGAGCTTGGTAGCGGAGTCTGCGATAGTCTCAAGGAACACGGAGTTTACCTGCTCCTGCACCGAGGTCTGCGCCTTGCCGGTTATCTTGGGTGCGATGGCGTTTTTCTTTTCGTTTTCATAGTATTTAAGCTCCGGGTTCTTCGGGTCACCACGGAGAATACTCAGAACGCCGGTAGTAAAATCCTCGGGCACGATGAGCGCCGCATAGCAGTCGCCGCTGCGCACCTGATCGAGCGCCTCCTCGGTGCTGTCGGAGAACACCCAGCCTATCTGATCATTGCTCTTGAGGGCGGAAATGACCTGATCGCCCACGCAGATATCAAGACCCAGAACGGTCTCGCCCTTGTCCTCGGAGGCGACGGCGACCTTTATTCTCGAGGTCGATTCCGTGCCGTAGGGGTCCCAGTTGGAGAAGATGTTGAACCATGCGTACAGGCATGGCACGACGCACAGGCCGAGCACGACGACGATGGCGACGACGCTGCTGAACACACGGCTGAGGTCGTTTTTGCAGATACTGAGTACATTTTTCATTTCTCATCCGCCTTTCCGTCAGCCTGTTCGGGTGCATTTTCCACTGCCTGCTGTGCCGCTGCGATTGCGTACTGTGTATATGGATCAAGCTTTCTTACTTCTTTTTTCTCAATATACTGTGTGGGGTCAAAATCCTTGACTGTACCTGCGATGTGAACCTTGAGGTCACTTGTATCGAAAGCTGTGATTGTTTCAATACCGCAAACGCCGTCAACCATATTTTTCCACATTGTAGGCACATCATTACCAATTGGTGAAATTGCGCCCATACCTGTTACAACTACTCTTCTGCTCATTATATCCTCCAAATCAATTACATTGCAAGTCCGCCGTCAACTCTGATAACCTCGCCTGTTACATAAGCGGCATCGTCAGAGCAGAGGAAAGCTACTACATCTGCAACATCATCGGGAGTACCGATACGCTTTGCAGGAATCTGTGCTTTCATTGCGTCCTTTACCTTATCGGGAAGTACACTTGTCATATCTGTTGCAATGTAACCCGGAGCAACTGCATTAGCCGTAACGCCTCTGCCTGCAAGTTCCTTTGCAACCGACTTTGTAAGACCGATAATACCGGCCTTTGACGCAGAATAGTTAGCCTGACCTGCGTTGCCGGTAAGACCGACAATTGACGCTGTGCTGCAGATTCTGCCGTAACGCTTTTTCATAAAGTGCTTGTATGTATGCTTAATCATGTTGAATGTACCCTTGAGGTTTACATTGATTACAGCGTCAAAATCCTTTTCATCCATATTTAAAACGAGCTTATCTCTTGTGATACCTGCGTTGTTTACAAGAATTTCGATACTGCCGAAGTCCTCGATAACCTTATCGACAATCTTCTTTGACTCTTCAAAATTTGAAACATCACAGAAATACTGCTCAACCTTTGTGCCGTACTGTGAAAGCTCTTCCTTAGCCTTAATGCCCTCGTTTTCGTCACCAACATAGAGAATTGCGATGTTAGCACCCTCTTTTGCAAGCTTTGTTGCGATTGCAAGACCGATACCTCTTGAGCCGCCTGTTACTACGGCTGTTTTATTTTCAAATCTCATTATATTATACCTCCGAACAGTATCAAAGTTCAAGTGCGTCAATATCAGCCGCAGTTTCAACCTTGAATGCCTTTACATCTCCGTTGATTCTCTTTACAAGACCTGTGAGAGTTTTGCCCACACCAACCTCAATAAAGGTGTCAACGCCGTCATTAATCATATTTTCAACAATAGTCTGCCATTTTACGGGATTCTCAACCTGTGCTTTGACAAGCGTTTTGAAATCGCCCGAATACGGCTGAGCCGTGTAATCGGAATAAATTTGAACCTTTGGCTGAGCAAAGTCAACATTTTCCATATACTTTCCGAGTCCCTCTGCGGCATCAGCCATAAAGGGAGAATGGAACGCACCGCTTACTGCAAGAAGTTTTGCCCTTCCGCCCTCTGCTTTAACTGCCTCGCAGAAAGCGTCGGCATTTTCACTTGTTGTTGCAACAACAGTCTGAGCCGGTGAGCCTCTTCATCGGAAAGGATTCCCGAAAAAGCAAGTGCAGAAATCTCACCGAGTGAAAAGCCTGCTACGCAATCGGGAGTGATACCCTTTTCAACAAGAGCTCTTGCGGCCGCAAGGTCGGCAGTAAAAATACACGGCTGTGTATTTACTGTCTTTGAAAGCTCCTCCATTGTACCCTCAAAGCACTGCTTTGAAGTGTTTTCTCTTATAGAATCAGCCATTTCGTAAACAGCCTTTGCGGCAGGCGAATTATCGTAAAGATCCTTGCCCATACCGCTGTACTGTGCGCCCTGACCTGAAAAAATAAATGCTATTTTACCCATTTTGTTGCTCCGTTCAATACTTCTTCTGCCTGTGAGAACATCTCTTCAATCATTTCTCTTGCCGGCTGTTCCTTTTTAACCATACTTGCAACCTGTCCTGCAAGAACGGTACCCTGAGAAACATCGCCCTCTCTCACGGCTCTTCTGAGTCTGCCGAGTCCCATATTTTCAAGCTCCTCATCGGAAACATTAGCCGAATCGTACTCAGCCTTTGTATATTCACGGGTAAACGAGTTACGGATTGAACGAACAGGATGACCGAGTCTTTTACCTGTTACAACCGTGTCAATATCTCTTGCTTTGAGAATTTTGTTCTTATATTCCTGAGAGATAGTACATTCCTTTGCAACGAGAAATCTTGTGCCGACCTGAACGCCCTGAGCGCCGAGCATAAATGCTGCGGCAATCTGTCTGCCGTCTGCAATACCGCCTGCTGCAATTACAGGAATGTTTACAGCGTCAACTACCTGCGGAACAAGAGCCATTGTAGTAAGGTCGCCTACATGGCCGCCTGACTCGCCGCCCTCTGCGATAACTGCGAATGCACCTAACTTTTCCATCTTTCTTGCAAGAGCAACGCTCGGAACTACAGGGATAACTTTAATACCTGCATCAAGCCACCTCTGCATATACTTACCGGGGTTGCCTGCGCCTGTTGTAATAACCTTTATGCCCTCTTCGATAACAACCTGAACCGCCTCTTCGACAAACGGACTCATAAGCATAATATTTACACCAAAAGGCTTGTCTGTAAGTTCTTTACACTTTTTAATTTCGGCACGGAGCTGTTCTCCGTTTGAATTCATTGCGGCAATAAGGCCGAGACCGCCTGCGTTTGAAACACCGGCTGCAAGATAAGCGTCTGCTACCCAAGCCATACCGCCCTGAAAAATAGGAAATTCAAGGCCGAGTGATTTATCAATAACGGTAGAAATCATATGTACATTCTCCTTTTTTGTATTT
>OQVS01001224.1_pt1 | contig 17726 bp, 15 predicted proteins | sample 1691601 | NCBI WGS metagenome assembly OQVS01 (sample SAMN03418268, study PRJEB22391) | human gut metagenome | biome: human-gut; feature: organic feature; material: feces | host: Homo sapiens | place: Tanzania | collected 2013-01
TTAAAGCTTTTGCCCTTACAGGGCGCCAAGTTTGCGAACATGATAACCCAGGGCGCTGCCCTGGGCTAAGAGCTTCTGCCCTTTCAGGGCGTGTGGGGTAAAACAGGGCGTGTGGGGTAAAACTTGCGAAACTTTAATCCGTAATATACCCTTTAGTAAACATATCGTAAGACAAAGCTTCCAGCTCGGAGAGAGTCATGTGCTCCACGGCATGTTCTATCTTGCGAATCAGTTCGTCCCGCTTGTAATCGTCATTATCGCTCAGGCGCGATGTAAATCTATTACTCATCGATTGTCAATGTTTAATGTGTAGTGTTTAATGTGTTTATGCTCGCTCATAGGTATCAATGACATTGTCATCGTATTCCTCATGACCAATCGGCTTTACACCATGAGGAAGCCTCGGTGCCTCAGTGCCTGTCTTGACAAACTTTGACGTGGCTGTCTCTATCCTGATTTCATCCCAAAGACCGGCATCAAGGAAAGACTGGTGAGTGATGGCTCCACCCTCCACAATCAGCGATTGCACCTTATTAATATATAGGAAGCTCATAATCTGGCGCAGCACCGCCTCGTTGCCCTTAGAGAAGTCCAAGCCCTCGAAACAAGGATGATGGCGATCGATGACCAAGCGCACAGGACTCTTACCATACCAGTCGCGAACATTCAGCTGACTGTGGTCGCGCTCATCGGTAACACGTCCCACCAGGATGGCGTCGTTCTCAGCCCTGAGCTTATGAGAAAGCATCTTGGTAAAGGCCGACGAGACAGCCATTCCCTTGCCTTCATTGTCGAGGAATCCATTGGCAGTCTGCGCCCATTTCAATATGATGTAAGGACGCTGATGCGTGTTGTAGGTGATGAAGCGCTTGTTCAGTTCGAGACATTCCGACTCCAAGACGCCAACCGTCACCTCGATGCCTGCCTCACGAATCTTCTGAATGCCACGGCCCTGTACCTTGGCAAAAGGATCAACACACCCACAGACACATCTTTTCACCCGCTTGCTCACGATGAGGTCGGCGCAGGGAGGCGTCTTGCCATAATGCGAACAAGGCTCAAGGCTCACATAGATTGTAGCTCCTGCCAACAGATGCTCGTCCTCGGGCTTGACCGATGCAAAGGCATTGACCTCGGCATGACCCTCGCCACAGCGCACATGATAGCCCTCGCCCAGGATTCTGCCATCCTCACTTACGATAACGGCTCCCACCATGGGATTGGGCTTCGCATTCTGACGGCCATTCTTCGCCAGTTGCAGACAGCGGCGCATGAAGTGTTCGTCTATCTCCTGCTGAGAAGGGGAAGGTTTGCCCACAAGAGGGTTTCCCAAAGATATATTATTCTGCTCCATATCACAATTTCTTCGTTGTTTTTTACTTGCTTTCGATAAAATGTCGTATCTTTGTTCTCGAAAAATAAATCAAATCATTGTAGACTGACATGAATACGTATCAGCAACTTTGGCAATCACTCACCCCTCTCTACGATGCAGATGAAGCAAGAGCTATCGTCCGCACCGTACTGGAAGTGAAATACGGAATGACGCTGACCGACATAATCTGTGGCAAAATTACTGAATTATCTGCAGACGAAAGCATAAAACTCGAAGAAATTATGGCTCGACTGCAAAAAGCTGAACCTGTACAGTATGTATTGGGCGAAGCCGACTTTGGCGGAAGAAAGTTTCGTGTAGAGCCGGGAGTTCTTATCCCACGTCCCGAGACAGCCGAACTTTGCAAGTGGATAGTCGACACACAAAAGGAGAAGGAGGCTGCAACAGGAAAGCCAGCTGTTCCTCACCCCAACATCTTAGACATCTGCACAGGCTCCGGCTGCATTGCCATCACACTAAGTCTCGACATTCCACAATCGACGGTAACAGGAATAGACATCTCGGAGAAAGCCATTGCCACAGCTACAGAAAACGCCAAGAAGTTGAATTCCAACACAAAAATAAAGCATGCTGATGTGTTCGACTTGCTCAAGATGACAAAAGAAGGCATAAAGAACGAGCCCAGTCTCGACATCATCGTGAGCAACCCACCCTATATCTGCGAGAAAGAGAAAGCAGACATGGCGAAGAATGTATTGAACTACGAACCCGGCCTCGCCCTCTTCGTTCCCGATGAAGACCCGCTGAGATTCTATCGGGCCATCGCAGAGATTGCCGCCCTGGAGCTTGTCAACGGAGGAAGGCTCTACTTCGAAATCAATCCCATCTACGAGAAGGAAACAAGGGAAATGCTCGAAGGATTCGGATTCGAGAACATAGAGACCCAACAAGATTTCTATGGCAAGAAGAGAATGATGCGAGCGATGAAGAAATAACCGAGGAGACTGAAAAGCCTCAACTTTTCATATGAAAACAGAAGAATGAGTATGGAATACAGCAACTACAACAAGCCCAAGCGACCCAAGAAACCCATGACCGAGCAACAAGCCCTGCTGAAGCTCACCACTCTCTGCACCCAAGCCGAACATTGCTCGCAGGAAATGCTCGACAAGATGAAGAAGTGGGAACTGAGCGAGGAAGCCATTGTACGAAACATGGAGTTCCTGACCCAGAAGAAGTTTGTCGACGACGAACGATTCGCCCGCTTCTTTATCAACGACAAGATAAAATACAACAAGTGGGGACGGCGCAAGGTGGAACAGGCTCTCTGGATGAAACACATACCTAAGGAAATATCCGACCCCATCTTCGAGGAGATAGAAGACGGACTCTACATGGAAACCCTGCTGCCCCTGATGAAGAGCAAATACAAAACCATCAAGGCGAAAAACGACTATGAGCGTTCGATGAAACTCATACGGTTTGCCATGGGAAGAGGCTTCAGCATAGACCTCATACACAAGTGCATCGACAAGATGGGAATGGAAGCTGAAGACGAAGACTTCGAAGAGGAACAATTCTAAAATACAACCGGCCTATGCGACTCAGCCTATTAGCCCAGATTTTCGACCTGCTCTGTCCACGCCATTGCCTTATCTGCGGCCAACGACTGCTGGGCGAGGAGGAAATCATCTGCATAGCGTGCAATCTGCATCTGCCACGCACCAACACCTGGCAACAGCCAGAAGACAACGACATGGCAAAACTCTTCTGGCATAGTATTCCCGTAGAGAAATGCTGCGCCCTGTTTCATTATCACGGGCACGCTCCTGCCAGCAACCTGCTCTACCAGCTAAAATACAACCAGCATGAGGAAGTAGGCGTAGGCATGGGACACCTACTGGCCAACGAAGCCCTCCGCATACAGTTCTTCGATGGCATAGACGCCATCGTGCCTATCCCTCTGGCGCCCAAACGAAAAAGAGAGCGAGGCTACAACCAGAGCGAGGCCATAGCGCGAGGACTGCACGAAGCCACAAAGATTCCCATACTCAACAAGCTCGTCAGAAGAAAGACTTTCGTCGAAAGCCAGACACACAAGAACCGATGGGAACGCAACATCAATGTGCAGGATGTCTTTGCCCTGTCGCCCGACTACGCACCAGGAGGAAGCAAGGCCGAAAGCCTCGAACACAAACATCTGCTCATCGTAGACGACGTGTGCACAACAGGAGCCACCATCATTTCATGCTGCCGGGAACTCATGAAGGCAACAGACTCGATGAAGTTCAGCATCCTCACCATAGGATACGCCAAAGGACAATAAGTTCAAAAAATAAATAATAAATTTGGTTTTGTCTGCGTTTTAACGTACCTTTGCAAACAAAACTTTAATCCTTTAATGATTATGGACAAACTGAAAAAAGATTTCGCATCAAAGTTATTAAACGTCAAGGCTATCAAACTGCAGCCTAACGATCCTTTCACATGGGCTTCTGGCTGGAAGTCTCCTTTCTATTGTGACAACCGCAAGACATTGTCGTTCCCAGAGTTGCGCAACTACGTGAAGCTCGAACTCGTACACACCATCCTCGAACAGTTCCCAGAGGCTGACGCCGTAGCAGGTGTGGCAACTGGTGCCATCGCACAAGGCGCATTGGTGGCCGACGAACTGAACTTGCCTTTCGTATACGTTCGTTCTAAACCCAAGGACCATGGTATGCAGAACCTCATCGAGGGCGAACTGAAGTCTGACGCTAAAGTTGTGGTTGTAGAAGACTTGATCTCTACTGGCGGAAGCTCACTCAAAGCCGTAGAGGCTCTCCGAAAGAACGGAAACGAGGTTATCGGCATGGTGGCAAGCTACACTTACGGTTTCCCTGTTGCCGAGAAAGCATTTGCCGATGCTGGTGTCAAGCTGGTAACTCTTACCGACTATGAGCACGTTGTAGCCGAGGCTTTGGAGACTGGATACATCGCACAGGAAGACGTAGAACTGCTCCACGACTGGCGCAAAGACCCAGCCAACTGGAAGAAGTAATATTTCCTACAACATGAGCACAACGACATTTGAAAGCAGCATCAAGCAGATTCCTCACAAGCAGGAATCTGTTTATCGTACATTGAGCGATCTGAACAACCTGCAGATGCTCAAAGACCGCTTCGAGCAGGTGAAAGACCAGATTCCTGAGGACAAGAGAAAGGAAATGGAAAAGCTGAAGGACCTCAAGTTTGATAGCGACAGCATCTCTATTACCGCACCTATGGTGGGCGAAATCAAGATGCGAATTATCGACCGCGAGGAGCCTAAGACCATCAAGTTTGAAACAGAAAACAGCCCCGTTCCTTTCAACTTCTGGATTCAGCTGCTGCCCACAAGCGACACAGCCTGCAAGATGAAGCTTACCATCAAGGCCGATCTCAACCCATTCATCAAAGGTATGGTGAAGAAGCCGCTCGAAGAAGGAATAGAGAAGATTGCCAATGCCCTGGCAATGATTTCATACGAAGATTAAAACAACGACATTTCCCCTCAAGAGGAATAAGCAACAAGACGATTCCAGGCAAGAGGAACTTTAGTAACATGAAGTAAATCAACATAAGAAAATGGCACAAAAACTTTGGGAAAAAAACTTTGAAGTGAACAAGGAGATAGAACGCTTCACCGTAGGACGCGACAGAGAACTGGACCTCTATCTCGCCAAGTATGACGTACTGGGAAGCATGGCGCACATCACCATGCTCGAAAGCATCGGACTGCTCGGCAAGGAAGAGCTGCCACAACTCCTTGCTGAACTCAAGAACATCTACGCCATAGCCGAAAAAGGCGAGTTCGTAATTGAAGACGGCGTAGAGGACGTACACTCCCAAGTGGAACTGATGCTGACACAGAAGTTGGGCGACATGGGAAAGAAGATACACTCAGGACGCTCGCGCAACGACCAGGTGCTGGTAGACCTGAAGCTCTTCACACGCCACGAACTGAAGGAAATCGTCGATGCCGTGAAGATTCTCTTCGATGAACTCATACAGAAGAGCGAACAGTACAAGAACGTGCTGATGCCTGGCTACACACATCTGCAAGTAGCCATGCCATCGTCCTTCGGCCTGTGGTTTGGCGCTTATGCTGAGAGCCTTGCCGACGACATGCTCTTCCTGCAGGCAGCCTATCGCATGACCAACCGCAACCCCTTGGGAAGCGCTGCCGGCTACGGAAGCAGTTTCCCGCTCAACCGAACCATGACAACCCAGTTGCTCGGCTTCGACAGCATGGACTACAACGTGGTTTATGCCCAGATGGGAAGAGGAAAGATGGAGCGCAACGTGGCTTTCGCCATGGCAACCGTGGCGGGAACTCTCGCCAAGATGGCTTTCGATGCATGTATGTTCAACTGTCAGAACTTCGGATTCGTCAAGCTGCCTAAGGAATGCACCACTGGCTCGAGCATCATGCCTCACAAGAAAAACCCTGACGTGTTCGAGCTGATTCGCGCCAAGAGCAACAAGTTGCAGAGCCTGCCACAGCAAGTAATGCTCATCATGAACAACCTGCCAGTGGGCTACTTCCGCGACCTGCAGATCATCAAGGAGGTGTTCCTCCCTGCCTTCGGCGAGCTGAAAGACTGCCTGCAGATGGCTGCCTACATCATCAACAAGATGGAGGTGAACGAGCACATCCTCGACGATCCTCGCTACGACCCTATGTTCTCGGTAGAAGAAGTAAACCAGTTGGCTGCCAACGGAACTCCTTTCCGTGATGCTTACAAGAAAGTAGGACTGGAAATCGAGGCTGGCGAGTTTAAGCCCAACAAGGACATTCACCACACCCACGAGGGAAGCATCGGCAACCTGTGCAACGACAAGATTCAGGAACTGATGGAGAACACACTCTCCGAGTTCCACTTTGAGCGCATGGAGAATGCTGAGAAGGAACTATTGAAGTAAGTGAAGAGGGAGGAATTCGATTGCTTTTAACTCTCAAGACCAAACGAAAAAGGATGAAGCAAAAACATTTCTATATATATAATAAGGTGAAGAGCATGGCTAGCATGGTCATGCTCTTCATCTATTGGGGCATTCTCGGAACAACCTTACAGTGTCTCACTTCATGCGATGCGGAAAACAACATCAGCAAAGATTACCTCTGCCAATTTACATTTTTTTGCCAAAACCATTCTGGAAATACATTAGAGATAGCACTCAAAGGGCTTGGTTCATATACTTTTGTCTCCGTTTTATACGACAAAGGCTGGTATATAAAATCTTCACCAAACGATAAAAGAAACTACACTGAGAAAATCAAGATTACGACAGCAATCGAAATACAAGAACTCAAAAAAACTTGTTTGGGAGCTAATAATGGAATCATTATTGGTCACACAAACTTCGGTGGTATTGTCGCTTATGACCGTCAATGTCCTAACTGTATAAAAAATTATGGCGGAACTAATTATCCATTAGAGTGGAATACAAAAGACTATAGTAAAGTCGTATGCAAAAAATGTCATCGTACCTATGAGTTAGAAAACGGGATTGTCGAAAACAAACAGGAGGGTGATGTTAAATTAATGAAATACCCAATTAGTTATTATAATGCTGTGGACAAAGGAATGGTCATAAGTGCTAAAAATAGACTATAAACAAAGCAAGAAGCCAAGAAAAAACAACTTTTCATCTAAAAAAATGTGATTTTTTTTGGCTGTTCCAAGAAATAGCACTATCTTTGCACTCACATTTTGCGGAAATAGCTCAGTTGGTAGAGCACGACCTTGCCAAGGTCGGGGTCGCGGGTTCGAGTCCCGTTTTCCGCTCTCTTTTATTGTTTACCATGCCGCAATGGTGGAATTGGTAGACACGAGGGACTTAAAATCCCTTGGCCAGTAATGGCTGTGCGGGTTCGAGTCCCGCTCGCGGCACTTTCCTCCTACATATGAAAAAATTTGCTTATTTTTTTATTCTAATAGCAAGTCTTACACTTACCGCCTGTGGGGTAAGCAGCAACAGATTTCAGCTCGAAGGCAGATTTCTTCACATGGACCAAGGTGAATTTTATGTTTACAGTCCTGATGGCGGCATCGAAGGTGTCGACACCATCAAGGTGATAGACGGACGTTTCACCTACGAGGCTCCCTGCAAAGACAAATTTACCCTGATGATTGTGTTCCCCAACTTCTCCGAGCAGCCAGTATTCGCTGAGCCGGGAAAGTCGGTAGACATCAAGGCTGACGCCTCTCACCTCAAGGAACTTACTGTAAAGGGAAGCAAGGACAATGAGCTCATGAACTCGTTCCGCGAACAGATTCTCAACGTCTCACCTCCCGAAGAAACCCGAATAGCCGAGCAGTTTATCAAAGACAACCCTGCCTCGGTAGTAAGCGTATTCCTCGTCAGAAAATACTTCGTGGCAGCTCTTTCGCCCGATTACGCCAAGGCTTCACAACTGCTCAGCATTCTGAGCAAGGAACAGCCCGGCAACGGCAATCTCGCAAGACTGACACAGCAGCTCAAATGGCTCAAGAGCGCAGGCATCGGCTCACAACTGCCTGTATTCACAGCCTACGACACCAACGGGAAACTCATATCAAGCACATCTCTTGCCTCGGCACCCGTAGCCGTCATCACCACCTGGTCGACCTCCGTCTTCGACAGCATGGACCTCTTGCGCGAACTCAAGAAGCGCCAGCGCAGCTCGCAGGGAAAACTCAAACTGATGAGTATCTGTATAGACGGCAATAAGGCCGACTGTAAAAGAAACCTGGAGCGCGACTCCATCTCATGGCCCAACGTATGCAACGGAGACTTGCTTGCCGACAAGACTCTCCTGAAACTCGGACTGATAGGAATCCCCGACAACATCGTGCTGAAGAATGGCAAAATCGTGGCGCGGAGCCTGAAGAAGAATGAGCTGAACAGCAAGTTGGACCAACTGCTGAAATAAAGCATATCAACACCCCCGAAACAACAACAATCTTCGTCACCATCTAAAACCTGAAGACATGTTAGTAAAAACCTATTGCGCAGCCGTAAACGGTCTGGAAGTAACCACCGTAACCATAGAAGTAAGCCTCAACCGAGGCGTACAGTATCATCTCACGGGTCTTGGCGACGAGGCTGTAAGAGAAAGCCGCGACCGAATAGCCGCTGCCCTGCAGTATAGTGGCTTCAAGTTTCCCGTGGCTGACATTACCATCAACATGGCTCCAGCCGACCTTCGCAAGGAAGGAAGCAGTTTCGACCTGCCCTTAGCTATCGGCATATTGGGAGCCAACAGCAACATCATAGAAGATCATCTCAAGGAATATATGATGGTGGGCGAGCTGAGTCTCGACGGAACCTTGCAGCCCATCAGGGGCGCACTGCCTATTGCCATAAGGGCAAGAGCCGAACATTTCAAGGGACTCATCGTACCCGAACAGAATGTGCGCGAGGCTGCCGTGGTCAACAACTTAGAGGTGTACGGCATGAAAAACCTGCTCGAGGTCATCCAGTTCATGAACGACCAGAGCAATCCTTCTCCCACCATCGTCGATACTCGCAAGGAATTCTACGAGAACCAGAGTCATTTCGACCTCGATTATGCCGACGTGCGAGGTCAGGAGAATGTGAAACGTGCCTTGGAAGTAGCTGCTGCAGGCGGACACAACCTCATCATGGTAGGGCCTCCTGGTTCAGGTAAGTCGATGATGGCAAAGCGTCTGCCTTCCATTCTTCCTCCTCTCACGCTCTCTGAGAGTTTGGAAACCACACAGATACATTCCATAGCCGGCAAGTTGGGCAAGAACGTATCGCTCATCTCGCAACGTCCTTTCCGCTCTCCCCATCACACCATATCTCAAGTGGCTTTAGTAGGTGGAGGAGCAACTCCTCAGCCTGGCGAAATCTCGTTGGCACACAACGGTGTGCTCTTCTGCGACGAGCTGCCCGAGTTCAACAAGACGACCCTCGAGGTGCTGCGCCAGCCTTTGGAAGACCGGCACATCAACATCAGCCGTGCCAAATACACCATCGACTATCCTTGTTCTTTCATGTTTGTGGCAAGCATGAATCCTTGTCCCTGCGGTTATTATGGCGATCCAACCCACAACTGCGTCTGCACACCAGGACAGATACAGCGTTACATGAACAAAATCTCAGGTCCCCTGCTCGACCGCATCGACATCCAGTGCGAGATAACTCCCGTTCCCTTCAAGGACATCTCGAAAGCGGCACAAGGTGAGCCAAGTGCCGAGATACGCAAACGTGTGATAAGGGCAAGGGAAATCCAGGCGGAACGCTTCAGCGGACAAAAAGGAATCCACTGCAATGCACAAATGAGCGAGCGCATGATACATCAGTATGCCGAACCCGACGAGGCTGGCATCAGCATGTTGAGAATGGCGATGGAACGGCTGTCACTCTCTGCCCGCGCCTACAACCGCATCCTGAAGGTAGCACGCACCATTGCCGACCTGGAAGGCTGCGAGCATGTAGAGTCGCACCACTTGGCAGAGGCCATCGGTTATCGCACCCTCGACCGTGGCGACTGGGCTGAAAGGGGAATATAGGACTTTCGTCTTATCGGTAAGTACCGTCAGACCATACCGAAAACGGTACTGAGTATAGAAATAACTTCCACAATGACCTCATCACTGGTCAGCTTCTTGTAGGTCATCTTGAGAGTGTAAGGAGTATCTTCCGTCCAATCGCAATGATACTCCTTGATCAATCCCTTGGAGCGAGTGCCCAACTTGCCACCAATAGCCAGGACATTCAGAATCTCACCATTGGTGCCATCAAAGAACTCTGCCTCCTCCAAAATCAGCAACATATTCAGGTCAAGAGCCTTATCAAAAGGTGCAGGAATGGCTGTTGTCTTGTCGTAAGTGAATGTAGAGACAGCATCCATGCTTTCACACTTCACCTTTGTGAGATAACCATTTTCCCTAAAAATCTACGCTATTCCATAGCCTCATCCCTATGGTTTTCCGTAGTCAGAAACCTGAATTACCGAATAAAGGACACCTTCCATTAACTTTTCAATCGCAGAAGAATACACTTTCTGTTCTTTTTTATTATCTTTGCAAGGTAAATGCAAAGTAAACTGACAATAATGACATCCAAGCATCCATCCTCCCTATTGGCATGGCTATTCGTCATGCTGCCGATATTGACATTCTTCTCCGCCTGTTCCAACCACAAAGCAGGAGACGAGAAGAAGGCGTATGCCCTGTTCCTTGAGGCAATAAACCACAATGCCGCCGGCGACAAAAAAACTGCAATCACCCTTATCGACAGCGCTCTGCAGATGAATGCCGCCGACACCACTCGCAGTTGGCTTACCAGCGAGAAGACCACGGCACTTGTCGACCTCGGAATGCTGAAAGAAGCAACTGCCGTTGGCAAGAACGGCATACAGTTCGCTGAGAAAATCAAGGACGAGGAAGGTATGATGGGGATGTGCGGGGCGCTGGGCATCTGCTACCGAAGACTGGGCGATCTCGACTCCTCGCTCATCTATTACAAGAAGGGACTGGAAACAGCCATAGAGAGTCAGAACACAGAATACGAGATATACTTGAACAACTGTATCTCCGTGCTCTTCAACGAACAAAAGAGATACCGTGAAGCCATCGAATACTCCGACAAAGCAGAAAACAAGGCGACTGCCACCAATGACACCATCGAAAGACTGTCTGCCCACGCCAACAAGGGCGCCATTTTCATGCGACAGGGCTTATACCGAAAGAGCATCGACTTCCTCACCCCTCTTTGGGGCATGGTAAAAGAAGCCAACTACAATGTGCTGACCCTCAAATATCTGTCACCTTTGCTCAAATCATACTTAGCTTTGGGAAAGACAGATTCCGTGATGCACTATATGTCATACGCCGACGAGGCTTGCCGCGACTTGGCCCCTACGAGCAACGGCATACTTGGCATTCTGGAAATCAAGGCGCAAATGTTGGGCAAGCAGAAGAGATACACCGAGCAGTACATCCTGCTTGACAGCATCAGCAGATTCAACAATGTCAACATGGCCATGCCACAAGACAAACTCTTCGCCACCCAGGCCGAGTGCCTCAACAACATGGGCAAGGCACACGAAGCTTACATCACCATGAAAGCTGCCTATCAGAAGGCTGACTCCCTGAAACAAAGCGACATCGACAAGCAGCTGAGCGAATTCAACGTCAAATACAAGACCTTGGAGAAAGAGGTGCAAATAGAAAAGATGAACCACGAGCAGAGCCTGCTCTACATCCGCATTCTCTGCCTCACCATCGCCATCATCATCCTGCTCATCGCCATTCTTATCATTCTCTACCGCAGAAAGTTGGACAAGCAACGTGCCGAGTTGACCGAGAAAACCTCCTATATCAATGGAGTGGAAACAGAGCGCAAGCGACTTGCCAAGGAACTGCACGACGGCGTATGCAACGACATCCTCGCCGTCAACATCATGATGCAGACCGACAAGGAAGCCGCAGAACGCCTGCTCAAAAATGTAGGAAACGATGTGCGTCGCCTCTCACACGAGTTGATACCGCCCCGTTTCGACAATGCCACACTCTCTGAACTGGTAAGCACCTATTGCCAGTCGATGAGCGCAGAGAATGGTACTATCGTCAAACCATTCGTCAGCCGCTCGTTTGAGAAGCTGAATCTCCCAAGCCGAACGGCTTTAGAAGTATATCGCATCGTTCAAGAGAGTGTGTCGAATGCTATCAAGTATGGCTACAGCAAGATGATTACCGTGACCCTGGACGCAAGCAACAACCAAGCCTCCCTCTACATTGCCAATGACATATCCCCAGAACACCCTATCACACAGGGTAAGATGGGTATAGGCAAAGATACGCTGAAGATGAGAACAGAAGCCCTGAAAGCCGTTCTCACCATCAGCGAGCAAGACGAAGAATACAAAGTAGAGGTGCGTTTCCCACTATAGACCAAGCCTTCTCAAACCTATCACAGACAGCAACGAAACAGACATGAAAAAGAACATTCTCATCGTAGATGACCATCCCATCGTTTCAACAGGCCTACAAGCCCTCATCGAACACACGGGAGAATACGGCAAAATATATGTAGCCAACAATATCGCATCGAGCCGCCTTCTGCTCAGGCAAAAAGACATCCACATCGCCATCATCGACCTGGAATTGCAGGATGCCAATGGCATGGAACTGATCAAATATATCCACCAGACTCACATCAGCACCAAGATACTGGTCTATACGATGCACGAAGAACTCTGGACGATTCGCCAACTGATGAAGGAAGATGCCGATGCCATCGTCATGAAAGGCGACAATCCCCAAGAGGTGCTCATTGCCCTTCGCAAGATAGAACAGGGCAAGGGATATTTCAGCCAACAGTTCATGAGGCTCATCAACAGCCAGGACACTTCAGAAATCTCCTTGTCCAACAGAGAGGCTGAGGTGTTGGAACACATCTCCAATGGTTTATCCACCAACGACATCGCCCAGCAGCTCAACATCAGCAACAACACGGTGGAGTTCCATCGTCACAACCTGATGAAGAAACTCTCTGCCAACAACATGGCACAGCTCGTGAAGAAAGCGATACAGTTGGGGCTCAACTTCATAAAGTGAAGCTCACAACTACGGATTACCATAGGAAAGACTCGTCATCCAGACTTTTTGCATAGCCGAAACAGCATGTTTTCGGCTATTTTTGGTTCATAACATTCTTTTTTTCTTAACTTTGAGTTCTTGATTATCACTAAAAAGAAAGATTATGAACAAAAAGTTTTACTTCATCGCATCGCTCCTGTTAGCATCCGCACAAATGGGGCTGGCACAAAACAGCATCGTAAAGAGAGTAGACATCAAGGACATTCCTACCGTCAAAGCGCCTGCTCAAGCCTTTACACAAGTCACCAAACTCACAGGTTGGAAATACACTAACGATGAGGGAATTACCGAGAACGTAAGTGTTCAATATGACGACAAGGGGCGATTCCAGACCATCGACCACGGCACGTACAAGGAACTGATTTCCTACACGGACGGCACCCACGGTCAATGGATAGAAATGACCATCACGAACTCCGAAGGCTCTACCCTCATTCCCCAATACAAGAATGTGCGCACCCAAGACGCCGAAGGACGCATCGTGACCGAAAAGGTGTATAGGAATTATGACGGCGAACACCTGTCCCTGACCCACAGCTATGCCTATGCCTATTCAGTTGTCGACAATGCCGAGCGCATCAGCCTCATCGAGGATATGAAATATGATGAGTTCAATCCCGAAGGAACTGGCACCAAGTATGTGTGGTGCGAACCTACAAAGAGCTATATCGAGAACCGATACAATGCACATGAACGAACCATAACCACCCTCAAGGACGGCACCTACTCTACCATTCACCAAGAACTCGATGACGGCAAGGACACATGGACAACCCGGGAAACGGAAGACATAAGATACGGCAACAAGGGCGAGCAATGCTACTACCTGAAGAAAAGCTATACCTGGGAAGGTCAGTTGATGGAGGCAGAAGGTAGAAAGACCGAGACTGCGTACAATACTCCCACCGCCGGCTACCACACCATCACCTCTTACACCTTCACCAATGGTGATGACGAAGACAGCGGCACCGACTCACAGCCTAACCTCGCCGACTACCAATGGGTGCCAAATGAGAAGAGGGTTGTCTCAGACAATTACGACAAAGAGCAATTGGTATATGGCGAGAACAAAAGCTGCAAGATTTACTCTTACTACAACGGCAACTGGATATTGGGTACAGACGAAAGCACGGAGTGGGTCAACAAGCATGTATTGAAGGGGTACGACGATAAGTACGAGGCAGGCTACTTCTATTGCGATGACAATGGCAAGGAGCTGGGCAGCGCCTACATGTTCAACGATGGCAGCTACATGTCGGAAATCGACATGGACTATAAAATCAACGGTCGTGATGTCATCGAGTACACACTCTACGACAAGCAGCACAACATGCTGAAGAAATACAGAGAGACTTTCATCGACAAAGACACCAAATTGGCCATAACAGAGCCAACCCTGTTTCAGGAGTGGGACGGCACAGCATGGCGCAACTTCGTGGGCACATTCAAGCAGGGAGAAGGGGCTTACTCGGAGACCAACATCTGCGACGAAAAAGGACGAATTATCGACAGCTACGAATATGACGACAAGGGCGATAGCAAGTACCACACCAAAACCACCTACGAAGACAATGCCTATACCGAAACTGAATATGAGTGGAACGAAGACCTCTCTGACTGGTGTGCAACCAACGAGTACAAATACTCCATTGACAAAAACGGCACCTACCAAACCAGCACCATCGACTACGACCAGGACCAAAACATTACTAATGGCTGGATGGAAAAAGAGTATACCAATGGTGTGAATGAGTCTTATTATTGGAACGGAAGCGGATGGGAGCTGCGATGGACATGGGTATCCGACCTGACCAGCACTAACGGTGATGAGACCACAACCATTTACAGAAAATTGCAAGACGGAAATATCGTAGAAACAGGAAAGCACATAGAAGTACGTACCGACGACTACAACAAGAGTGAGACATACGTCAAGCAAGACGGCAAATGGGTAGGAGAATCCAAGTCTGAGTCACGCAAGGTCATCCACCATAACGACTTTGCCACCACACCTGCTGACCCTCTGCAAGACTACCGCAATAAGACCAATACCATCGACGCTGACGTTATCGGTGCAGAAGAATTAGTTACAGTCGATTGGGATTATACTCAGTATCAATGGGACGCTGCAACTGCCGAATGGAAAATCTACAGCAGCAGGGAAACCACAATCCAGATAGTGGGCAACACCCTGACGCAAACCATCAAGAACATTGAACCTGGCGGAAAGTACATCAATACCCAACAAACCATCTACAAGCGCGATGCACAAATGCGCCTTACATCGGTAGAAGAAACAGAAGAAACAGACACCGGTTCAGCAGACAACAGCCATGCGGCTACATTCTATACATACGACAACGAGGGCAACCTGATATCGGAGCAAACAACAGACGTCTACGGCAGGACCTCTACATACATCTATCAATATGGAAAAATAGACGTAGTAAACGGCATTGAGAGTGGCATCGACGACGCAAGAGGAAGCATCATTGTCACGGGCCGTAACATACATGTAGCAGGTGCGCAAGGACTTGCCCTCTACTCTCTCAGCGGCACACTGGTGTCACAAAGCACGAGCGACGTCATCGAAGCTCCGACGAGTGGACTCTACATTCTAACATCAAAAGACAAGAAAACTAAAATCTTTGTCAAGTAAACCACAGAATAAGTTCCACAATAATAACAGAAAACTTCGTTCCATACTGCGGAACGAAGTTTTTTTTATGTAACTAAACTTTCGCAAGCCTGCAAAAATCTATGTTCTAAACTATCGAACTTATGTTCTAAAGTTTGGAACTTGTGTTCTAAAGTATCGAACTTATGTTCTAAACTTTAGAACATAGATTTTTCACAAGATTCAGAACAATTTCATATCGAACAAAAAACAATTTGTATAGTATTAAAGTAATTACTCATGGCTATAGGGGTGTCGGGGTGTTACTTTTTCATGTATCAACGACCAATTAGCTAAAGAAAAAAGCAAATATATCCTACTAATTACAGTATTTTTTTGTAATTTTGCAGCCAAATAACAAAAATATATTAGCTAATATGGAACAAAAGAATTTTAAACGTACCACCGTGACGGCAGCCTTGCCTTACGCCAATGGTGGTGTACATATTGGACACTTGGCTGGAGTTTACGTGCCTGCCGACATCTATGTACGCTATCTCAGACTCAAGAAGCAAGACGTGGTCTTCATCGGCGGAAGTGATGAGCACGGAGTTCCCGTAACCATCCGAGCTAAAAAAGAAGGCATCACCGTACAGGAGGTGGTTGACCGTTACCACAACCTTATCAAGAAGAGCTTCGAGGATTTCGGAATCTCTTTTGATGTATACAGCCGTACCACATCACCTACTCACAATAAGTTTGCTTCCGATTTCTTCCGCACACTCTATGACAAGGGCGTCTTAGAGGAAAAGGTAGAGGAGCAGTTCTGCGACGAGGTTACCGGCGAGTTCCTTACCGACCGTAATATCGTGGGCACATGTCCTCGATGCGGTGCAGAGGGAGCTTATGGCGACCAGTGCGAGAAGTGTGGCGCTACCCTCTCACCAGAGGAGCTTATCAACCCTACCAACAAGAACAACCCAGGCCACGGTCTGGTAAAGAAGCCTACCAAGAACTGGTATCTGCCTTTAGGAAAATATCAGGACTGGCTGAAGAAATGGATTCTGGAAGGACACAAAGAATGGCGCTCCAATGTTTACGGTCAATGCAAGAGCTGGCTCGACATGGACCTTCAGCCACGTGCGATGACACGCGACCTCGACTGGGGTATTCCTGTTCCTGTAGAGGGAGCTGAAGGCAAGGTGCTCTACGTATGGTTCGACGCACCTATCGGATATATCTCCAACACCAAGGAACTTTGTGATGCACATCCCGAGAAATGGGGCACATGGCAGAAGTGGTGGCAGGATCCAGAGACTCGCCTCGTACACTTCATCGGTAAGGACAACATCGTATTCCACTGCATCATATTCCCTACCATGCTGAAGGCTCACGGCGACTATATTCTGCCAGACAATGTGCCAGCCAATGAGTTCCTGAACCTCGAGGATAACAAGATTTCCACCTCGCGCAACTGGGCTGTATGGTTGCATGAATATCTCGTAGACTTGCCAGGCAAGCAGGATGTATTGCGCTATGTACTGACAGCCAATGCACCAGAGACCAAGGACAACAACTTTACATGGAAAGACTTCCAGGAGCGCAACAACTCTGAGTTGGTAGCCGTATATGGAAACTTCGTCAACCGCGCCCTGCAACTTACCAAGAAATACTGGAATGGCGTGGTTCCTGCCTGTGGCGAACTTCAGGAAGTGGACAAGAAAGCCATTGCAGAATTCAAGGACGTAAAGGAGAAGGTAGAGCAGTTCCTCGACGTGTTCAAGTTCCGCGAGGCACAGAAGGAAGCCATGAACCTGGCACGAATCGGCAACAAGTATATCACCGAATGCGAGCCTTGGAAGGTTTGGAAGACCGACCCTAAGCGAGTAGAGACCATTCTGAACATCTCACTCCAGTTGGTTGCCAACCTCGCCATCGCCTTTGAGCCATTCCTGCCATTCTCTTCTGAGAAGCTCCGCAAGATGATCAATATGCCAAACTTCGAATGGACACAACTCGGAAGCACCGACCTGCTGAAGGCTGGCGACCAGTTGGGCGAGCCAGAGCTCCTCTTCGAGAAGATAGAAGACGAGGTGATAGAGAAGCAGCTCCAGAAACTTGCCGACACCAAGAAGGC
>OQVS01001227.1_pt1 | contig 17712 bp, 15 predicted proteins | sample 1691601 | NCBI WGS metagenome assembly OQVS01 (sample SAMN03418268, study PRJEB22391) | human gut metagenome | biome: human-gut; feature: organic feature; material: feces | host: Homo sapiens | place: Tanzania | collected 2013-01
GGGGGGGGGGGGACTCTTTTTATATGCGATATAGGATATGATTTATATCATTTTACCCAAGAATTCTTTGAAAGTATGTGTAGAAGAGCTTTTGCTATCTACAAACTACAAAATCATCTTAAAGATTTGACAAATGTTAAGCAGTATTTAAGTCCTCTCAATAAGAAGCAAGATTTTAGCAAGTTGGAAAAATTCTTAAAATGCTCTAATTTGGACGAGGAGTTTAAATCATTTAGAAACGGAATTGGCGAATTTACATTACATAAAAAACTGATTATTGACTTTTACGCAGAAAACAAACAATATAAAACCATATTTGATTATGGAAGTGGTTATGGAAAAATAGCAGTAAATTTACAAGAAAAATTGCAAAGAAAAATTTATGCCTATGACAATGATACTAATATCATTGAAAAATATAAAGAAAATTACAAAAAAATAGTATCCTTTGGCTGTAATCATTCATACATAGAAAAGCTAATAAACAAAAATAAAAAATTTGATTCTGTTCTTTGTTCTCTTGTATTATGCCATCCATTAGCTCCAACCGAAAAAGAAAGATTAAAAATAATAGATGAGATTATGCAAGATTTATGCGCTTTAAGTAAAAAACATATACTAATAGTTATATGCAATCCGCTATTTAATAATGCCGTTTCAAATATACAAAATCGTTTGATAGATAAAGTTAATTTTGATTACGGTTCTACTCATTCATTTTATAAACAAGTTTTTAGCAGTAATAAGCAAAGAGAAGATATTCATAGACCATTAGGGTTTTATGAGGAATTATTTAAAAGATATAATTTGAAAATAAAAAATATAATACAGAGTGGAGATTTTGTATCAAATCGTTATAAAATTAGCAATTCCGATTTTATGATATTTGATTTGATAAAAAATAAATAATTGTTAAAGAAGGTAATAATGAAAAAGATTTGTATAGTAGGCTATGGGTATGTTGGAAAAGCGTTTTATGAATTTTTTAAAAGCTATAATCACTATGAAGTATTTGCATACGATAATAGCAAAGAGATTCAAGAAAAGTATCCTTTTGTCAAAAAAGATTCTAATATTTTAAATAGTGTAGATTTAGTAGTAGTTTGCGTTCCAACTCCAAGCAAGGACGATGGTAGCGCAGATATTAGCTTTATAGAGGATATATTAAGTCGTATAAAAAATAAAATTCTTGTGCTTATAAAATCGACTATTCCTCCAAATACTACAAATAATTTATCAAAAACATATCCTCATTTACGACTTGTATTTAGCCCAGAATATATTGGAGAGTCAAATTATAATTTGCCATATCCTTACAATTTTAACCAAGAAGTTATTAAAACGCCGTATTTTATTTTTGGCGGAAATTTAGAAGATACTACTGAAATAGTGGATATATTTACCAAAATTGCAGGACCAGTAAAAGAATATATACAAACGACAAGCTTAAATGCCGAGATATGCAAATATATGGAAAATTGCTTTTTTGCGACTAAAATCATCTTTTGTAATGAATTCTATAAAATATGCGAAGCCTTTGGAGCTAATTATAACACTGTGCGAGAGATTTGGCTCAAAGACCCAAGAATTACTAAAACGCATACCGCTATATACGATAAAGATAAGAATCAATGTTTTGGCGGTAAATGTTTGCCCAAAGATTTATCGGCTATTGTTAAGCATTCTACAAAAAACGGATATAAGCCTGAATTTTTAGAAGCGGTTTGGCGTTCAAATAAAAGAATTAGAGAAAAAAACACAAATATCTTAATGATACATAGAATTTACTATGACATAGAGCAAAAAATAAATCCTATGTATTTTGATAGAGCTATGGTTATAGGCTATGAAAAATTAAAGAGTATTATAGATGAATTTTTAGAGAAAGGATTTGAATTTGGAAGTCTTAAACAATGTTTATTAAATCCAAATAGATATTTCTGTTTAAGTTTTGACGATGGCTTTAAAGAACATTTATGGGTAGCTAAAGATTTGGTTAAATCGTATAACATAGATAAGAAATCTATGCTTTTCGCAATAAATGTTGGAAATTCAATTTATCATAATTTTAGCGGAATGGATATAATTTATCATCTAGCTCAATTTAAAAGATTGAACGAAGCCTTTAAATTTTTTAATCTTAAAGTTTCAACTAAAAATATGTTTTCAAATATACAAATACTTAAAGAACATTATATAAAACAACCTCCAAATGTTTTGTTAGACTTTAACGCTAAATTTTTGCCTGATTTATCTTTAACTTTTCTTAATAAAAAAGAAATACAAGAATTATCTAAAATTGCTACAATTTGCTCGCACGGAATTACGCATAGAGATTTAACCTATCACAAAGCAGATAGCGATATTGAAATAATGGAATCCAAAAATATTTTAGAAAAAATTATTGGCGATGAAGTTTCTATTTTTGTATATCCTGAGGGAAAGAGCGATGATGACTTATATAAAATTTGTAAAAATGGTAGATATGAATATGGCTTATCAATAAAACATAAATCAAACAATCCTTTTTACATAGGACGAGTTAATGTGGGGAATTATCAATGAAGAAATCACTCATTGTTAATTTGCACGGAGGATTAGGAAATCAGCTATTTCACTATTCTTTTGCTAAAATTTTATCCGCAAAATTAAATAGAAAAATTTTGCTTGATGCGAGTGATTATAAACAAAAAATAGGAAATGGGGTAAGAAATTTTGAGCTTAATTACTTTTACACAAAAATTGATTTTATACATACAAAATCTAATCTTTATAATGAATTAGGAACATTGGTTTTAAATTTATATATCAATCAATTATATAATAATTTCTTTTATAAACGAAAAAATGAATTATTGTATTTTAACACTACAAAATCAAAAATACTTTTTGCTCCAGATATATATTTTAAAGATATTGATGAAATGACAAATAACATACTAAATGTTAGATATATCCTCAAAGAAAGATTTTGGAATTATACAGATTTATATCCTTATAAAAATGATATATTGCAAGATATAGTTTTAGATTCTATAAAGCTTGATGAAAAAAATAATTCTATTCTATCGTATATAAAAAGTGAAAAAGATTCCGTTGCTATTCACATTAGAAGGGGAGATTTTTTAACAAGAGACTATCCAATCAATCTCTCTAATAGCAAATACTACCATAACGCAATAGAATTTATAAAAAGCAAACTTAAAAATCCAAAATTTTTTATTTTTAGCGATGATAAAGAATTTATAAAATCTTATTTTTCAAATAAGAAAAATTGCAAAATCGTTGATATAAATGACGATAGCCAAGTCATCTTTGATTTTTATTTAATGAGACAATGCAAGCATTTTATTATGGCAAATAGCACACTTTCTTGGTGGGTAGCATTCTGTAATACATTTGAAGATTCTATTGTTCTTACTCCAAAATTATGGCTTAACAAACAGGCAGAACTTAAAGAAAGCTATGCTCCTAAAAAATGGATAAGGATTAGCATTAACGAATGAAAGCGTATAAAATAACAGTTGTGATAGCTACAAGTAACAATAGAACTGATTTGTTGTTTAATAGAGCGTTGAGAAGCGTATATAATCAAACATATTCAAAAAATGTTAATGTTATCATCGTAGATGACAATAAAGATGAGGTTCAATATAATGTCATCAACGATAAATTAAAAACGATAAGACAAACAATGAAATGTAAAAATAAATTTTCAACAAAAATTATTAAAAACAATAGAACAAAATTTCATTCTGGCACAGGAGCTTGGAATAGCGCCGCTTTGTCTTGCATAGATTTAAAAAATTTAGATAGCGTTTATCGTCATTATTTAGCTTTTTTAGACGATGATGATGAATGGGAAAATTCTTATTTAGAAAAATGTATAAATTCTATAAACAATAATAAATATCTTGTGGGGTTAATTGCTTGCGGAATTAACTTTATAAATGATAATAATATAAAAAAATTGTATCCTAATGAAAAAACTCTTACCAAAGAAAATATATTTATCAAAAATCCTCATATACAAGGAAGCAACTTATTTATAAATCTATGGGTATTTTTTTCTATCGGCTGTTTTGATGAAAGTATGAAAAGCACTACCGATAGAGATTTAATTATGCGATATGTGGAATTTGTAGAATGCAATCACAACATTAAAACATTATTCATAAACGATACTTTGGTTAATTATTTTTATGATAATCAAATAAATAGAGTTACTACAAATAAAGAGAGTAAAATTCAAGGGCTTAATCTATTTTATCGTAAATATTCTTCTTTATTTAATAAAAAGATTAAATTTGAGTCTTTAAAAAGAGCTAAAAAACTTTTTAATTACAAGCCTTATAAAAATAAAGAAAATAAAATTTTATTAAGAAATAATAATATTTCTAATATTGATGATAAAAATAAAATCAATCTTATTCTTGGATTTATATGTTTTGATTGTAAAAATCTTAATGATATACTTTATTCTTTACAAAAATATGTTTTAAAAGATTCTCTATACTTAAAAGATTTTTTTGTATGCGTAATCACTTCAAGCGAATCTATAAAATATCACAAAAAATTTAATAGTATAATCAATAAATATAATTTTAAAATAAGAGTAAAATGGCTAAAAAATAAATATTCAATATCTAAAAATAGAACCTATTTGCAAAGATTCATTTTTAGAGAAGGAAATAAAAAATATGGAAATAATTTTATAAGTTGGATTGTCGATGATGATAGTAGATTTTACGGATTATATCGCAATGAACCTTATCGCATAGATTATTTATATAATATCTCTAAAAATAAAAATAGCAATGTAGATGCCTTTATATGCGGTAATTGTGGTGAGCCTCCTTTACCATTCTTTTCTACAATAAGAACTCAACTATTAGATTTATTTTATCGTATAAAAACTAATGATAATATAGAAAAATATAGCAACGATTATGTCGATATTTATAAACAAGAGTATTATTATGACCTTTCATCAAAAAATTTTGACTTTTTAGAATATCCTTTTTTCAACTTTAATATTACTATAGGAGATTTTATAAACAATTTAAAAAATGGCTATAATTCCACAAGAAATATAGAAACCGATATTCATTTGGTAGGAAAAATTGGAAATGATACGCTATATAGAGGCGGAAATACAATCATCTATAATCCAGAGCTTTTAAAAGTTGAAAATTTTACTCCAGATAATAATAAATATAATCGTAGAAGTGATTTTAATTGGACTATCGTAAATTCTATATTACTTGATAAAAATATCAAAGAATTAAATTTGCCTATTACGCATATAAGACATTCAAAAATGAATTTTCAAAAAGAATATGAGAAAATAGAAGCAGATTTGATAGGATTGATATTTTATAGATTATTTAAATATATAAGTAAGGAAATAAAATTTAATGAGAAACCATCTTTGAGTATATGTAGAAACTATTTCTTATTATTGCTAAACGATTTGAAAGTTAAACTTATATCAAATACATTTAGAATCAAAACTTTAAACGAAACAATAAAAACTATTTTAAATACAAAACATTATAAACGCTGTTATATAAAGGATTATTTGAAAGTGGAAAAAAATATAAATGATATTTTATATTTATTTGAAAAATTTTATACAGATGATTTTCGATTTAAAAAATCAACATACAATAAAATTATAAAATACATCAATTCCATTGAAACTCGTTATTCTATGAATTTTATGCAAACTGTAACTCATAGAGTGTCTGACAAAATTCAGTCTTAAAACATTTTATATCACTTTTTATCATTTGCGTTGTGAAATGGCTTTAAACTTTGGCTCAAATTCACTTATAAATTCGTCCTTTGAGCCAAATTTGCGTTTTCGGGCGTTTAAGTCGCCACTTAATGAGTTTTTGTCTAATGCCTCGCTCCATTTTGTGCACTTCGGCAGTGTAGGCTACTTTTTGTTTTTTAACGAACTAGCACAAAATGCATTCCTTGTTTTTACTATGCAATTCAGCATTTGGGGGCTAAAAATTCAGTGTTTAAGGCTAAAAATTTTAGCTCAAACTCTCAAAATACGCCTTTTCATCAAAGCTTTTAAGCTTTGCTACGCCGTCTTTTACCGCAGCAGTGGCAATCGCTGTGCTTACAGTAGCTTTAACGCGCTTGTCAAAGGGCTTTGGTATGACATAATCCACGCCAAATTCAAGCATTTCGCCCGCATACATTTGCTTTAACTCATCGCTGGCTGGCTCTTTGGCAAGTTTTGCAAGGGCGTTTGCGGCGGCGATTTTCATATTTTCGGTGATTTTGTTCGCCCGCACATCAAGGGCGCCTCGAAAAATAAACGGAAAGCCCAAAATGTTGTTGATTTGGTTTGGATAATCACTTCTGCCCGTGCCGACAATGGCGTCTTTTCGCAGCCTTTTGACATCTTCTGGCATAATCTCTGGCACAGGATTTGCCAAAGCAAAGATAATAGGGTGTGCGGACATATTTTTCACCATATCATCGGTGAGAATTTTGGGCTTTGAAAGCCCTAAAAACATATCAGCCCCGCGCATAGCGTCTTTGAGCGTTTTGTCCCTTGTTTTGATGGCGAATTCTTCTTTGTATTTGTTTAAATCCGTGCGTTCAGTGCTTACCACACCGCGACTATCCAAAAGCACGATATGCTCAACGCCCAAATTTCGATACATTCTCGCGCACGCTATCCCCGCAGCCCCTGCTCCACTGATGACGACTTTAATGTCTTTGATTTTTTTGCCGCTTATATCCATAGCGTTGATAAGCCCAGCACTCGATATAATCGCCGTTCCGTGCTGGTCATCGTGCATTACAGGAATGCCTATGTTTTGCAAGGCAGCTTCTATCTCAAAGCACTTTGGCGCGGCAATGTCTTCTAAATTTATGCCTCCAACCGTTGGGGCAAGTGCCTTGCAAAAGGCGACTATCTCTTCGACTGAATGCGCATCAATCTCTATGTCGTAGGCATTGACATTTGCGAATTTTTTAAACAAACACGCCTTGCCCTCCATTACAGGCTTGCTGGCTCTTGCGCCTATGTCTCCAAGCCCCAAAACTGCACTGCCATCGCTCACAACCGCTACTAAATTCGCCCTATTTGTGTAAGTGAAAGATAGCTCGTTGTTTTTAGCTATGGCTAAACAAGGCTCTGCTACGCCCGGACTATACGCAAGTGCTAAATCATAGGCACTATTCATCGGCTTGCTCGGCGCAATGTCGATTTTACCGCCTATGTGGTAGTTTAACGCTGCTTCTTTAAGACTCATTTTTTATCCTTTTTTTGTGAATTTTGTTTCAAAAATTTAAAATTTATGCTTGAATTTAAGCTGTTTGAATTTGCCACACTTTGGCTTTTGTTTAAATTTGCGCTTAAATTTTGGCTTAAAATTCCGCTTAAATCGCCTGTAAAATTAAACATTATTTTCCTTTCATCGCACTTAAAAAGCTTGCTATGCGTTCTTTGCATTCGTTTGCGCCTAAAAATTCCAAAACCTCATAAATCCCCGGACTCACGCTACTTCCCGTAAGTGCGATACGCAAGGCTTGTGCTATGTGTTTAAGCTCTAAATTTCGCGCATTTAAAAACTCATTCATCGCGCTTTCAAACTCCGCTGCACTTTTTTGCGTGCTTAAATTTTGCGAAAATTCACTCAAATAGCCTAAATTTTGAGCGTTTATAAATTTCGCCACTGCTTTTTCATCGTAAATTTGGGGCTTTTGCACTATGCGTTTTGCGCCCGCTATGAGTTCAAGCAAGGTTTTGCTGCGTTCTCTTAAAATGTCGCACAAAAACTCGTCCTTTTCAAAGTCAAATTCAAAGCCAAGCCCCGCGCACTGCCTTTTCAGCTCGATAAAAGGCAGAGTTTTTATGTAGTGTTGGTTAAGCCACTCTAATTTCTTAAAGCTATACGCGCTCGCACTTTTGCTGATATGAGCTGGGTCAAACACCCTTTTTAGCTCGTTTAGCGTAAAGATTTCATCATCTCCGTGCGACCAGCCAAGCCGAACAAGGAAATTTAAAAGAGCTTGTGGCGTAAAACCCATAGTTTTATACTCCATCACATCGGTTGCGCCGTGTCTTTTGGAGAGTTTTTTGCCGTCCTCGCCGTGTATCATCGCTAAATGATAGAATTTTGGCACTTTAAAGCCAAGTGCTTCGTAAAGAACGATTTGTTTAGGCGTGTTTGAAAGGTGGTCATCGCCCCTTATCACATCGCTAACGCCCATCAAAGCGTCATCTACCACAACTGTGAAATTGTAAGTAGGGCTGCCATCGCTTCTAGCGATGATAAAATCGTCCATTATGTCCTTGATTTCAAACTTTACTTCGCCCTTAACCCCATCTATAAATGAAATTTCGCCACTCTGCGGAGCTTTTATCCGCACCACAGGCGCAACGCCTTGCGGTGGCGTGCCTGTAAAGTCTCTATAACGCCCATCATAGCGCGGGCGTTCTTTGCGCGCTTCTTGCTCGGCTCTAAGTGCGTCAAGCTCGTCCTTGCTCATATAGCAATAATAAGCCTTGCCCGAATTTAAGAGCCTTTGAATGTAGTCTTTGTAAATGTCAAAGCGTTTTGATTGATACTCAACCTTACCATCATAATCCAGCCCGCACCACTCAAACGCCTGCAAAATCGCCTTTGCCGCCTCTTCGCTGTTTCTTTTCAAATCCGTATCTTCAATCCGCAGCAAAAATTCCCCGCCATTTTTTCGCGCATAAAGATAGCTGTAAAGTGCCGTGCGAAGCCCACCTATGTGTAAATAGCCTGTTGGAGATGGCGCAAAACGAGTGATGATTTTTTGCATATTTTGCCTTTTTGTAAATTTTAATTGATATAATGCTACTTTTATACTTAAAAAAGGATTAAATATGAAAAAAATTTGCATTTTTTTGCTTTTTTGTGTAATTTTCGCCGCCGCTGAGCTGATAAATGGCGTGGCGATTATCGTCAATAACGAGCCTATCACGCTTTACGAGATAAACAAAACAGCAAAAGAGCTTAAAATCGACAAGCAAAAGGCTGTGGAGCTACTCATCAACGACCGTATCGAACAAGCACAAATCAAAAAAATGGGCAATGCTGTGAGCGATTTTGAGCTTGAAAACGAGATTAAAAAAATGCTTGCGGCAAATGAGAGTGATTTAGCAAGCCTTAAAGCCGAGCTAAACGCCAAAGGACAAAGCTATGAGGACTTTAAAAAAGAGTATAAAAAGCAGCTTGAAAAGCGCAAACTCTACGAGGCAGTAGCCAGTGGGGCAAAGGTGGATTACAGCGAAGAGGGCGCGCAGGCTTACTATGAGCTGCATAGCGATGAATTTATGCTCTATGAAAGCATAAGCGTAAATAGCTACAACGCCCAGTCGTCCGAGCTTTTGGAGAATTTTCGCGCAAACAAGGCTAAAATCAAGGGCATAAAACAAAACTCAGAGCTTTTAACCCTACAAAACACCGACCCGCGCTTGGTTGTGTTTCTTTCAAGCATAGCTGTGGGCGAGTTTTCGCCTGTGCTTGAAGATGATGAGGGCTTTGTGCTTTATGAGATTAAGGGCAAAAACCGCCCGCAAAAGCTGCCATACAGCGAGATAAAAGAGCAAGTGCAAAGCATTTACACCAACAAACAAAGGCAGGATTTCATCAAGGACTTTTTCGACAAAGAGCATTCAAAGGCAAATATCGTGTATTTGCGCTGAATTTTGCTGAAAATTTACGCTAAATTCAGCAAGCTGAGCGAGCTTTGGCGGAATTTAAGCGAATTTAAATTTACTTAAAATCATCAGCTTTAAGCCCATACGCATAGGGGTTTGATTTCATCATTTTGTGATTGTCGCAACCGCTTTGTTCGCCCATATCGCAAGCCTTACCAAAATACTCCATAGCCTTGCGGTAATCCTGCCTTATGCCCTTTGCGTTGTAATAATACTCGCCCGTTATCGCACAAGCACTACTCATTTCGTTTTTGTCGCAGAGTTCTTTAAAAGAGTTGAAAGCCCTTTTATAATCTTGCTCCACGCCTTTCCCATTTGCATAGCATAAAGCGAGATTGTAGCAACCTACTTGTTTATAGCCACTATCGCTATAACATAAATTTTGAAAAATCAAAAATGCCTTTGTTAAATTTTGTGCCGTGCCTTTGCCCTCTTGATATAAAATCCCTAAATAATTGCATTTTCCCCCAATTTTTAATTCACACCCTTTTTTTGCAAGTTGAAAAGCAAATTCATAATCTTGTGGCAATTTGATAAATTCCCCATTGTAGCCTTCATAAAACATTTCAACATAATCAATATAGTTGCTACAAGCAAATCTAGGTGATACATCGCAACCCTTTAAAAAATATTTTAAAGCCATTTCTTTATTTTTCGCCACATTTTCACCATTGTAATACATTGTGCCTATTTCCATACACCCAAGCGCAACATTACCAAGTTCAAGGTCTTTATCTTTGTTTGGTGCTAAATCACAAGCTTTTTTTCCAAAAGCAAAACCAAGTGATTTATCTTTTTTGACACCTTCGCCATTAAAGTAAGCTGTTGCTAACCAATAACAACCATTTGCAGAATCTAAATCACAAGCCTTTTGATTATATTTAATCCACATTGGTAAGTATTTATTTAATTTTTTATAAGCAAGCTTTTCATTCAATTTTTTGAATAGCATCGTTATTCTTTCTGCTGAATCTAATTCATTCAAACCACTAAATACAGATGCCACAGCATAAAAATAACACCCATCACCATAGTTTAAATTGCAAGACTTCAAAAGGTAGTTTTTTGCTGAATTTAACATTTTTGTGTCAAAAGGTTTTTCGTCATTATCACTTTTTTCACTCTCTTTGGCAAAAAAATAGCCCAACTCATAGCAACTCTTTGCATTATTTTTCTCGCACTCGGCTTTGAGTTTGGCTAAATTTAACTCATCTTTATCTGCCTTTTGTGTGCTTTGAGTTTGCGAAGCACAAGCACAAAAGACAATGACACTGCAAAACAATGTAAGTAAATTTCTCATTTTCTCCCCTTAAATTTTGGCGAATTTTAGCAACATTATACCAAAAAACGCACAAATTCACACTGCGCTTAAAATTTCCTCAAAGGCTATGCAAAACTGCTTCAAACCATCATCAAGTAAAAACTCACAAGCCTTTTCAAGCTCATCAGTTCTTAAATTTTTGTGGAGTTTAGCGTAAATTTCGCTTTGGCTTAAAGGGGTTTTAAATTTCACATTGTGCGGCGCATTTAAGGGGTTTTGGGCTAAATTTACGCTGTTTTTTGCGCTTGCAAGTGAGCTATTTTTACAAAGTGTTTTACCCTTAAAAGCACGCAAAGCGTCCATAGGCGCGGTGTTTATGCACTCATCAAAAAAAAGCTCTTTTATGTAAAAGTCCTTTGGCAAGTCATCTCCCTTCACGCCCGTGCTGGCAAAAAGCGTGCGAATGCGTGGCTCATTTTGCGCGCGGATATGCTCATAACAAAGGCTAGCGTTTAAAATCCCAAGCTCGTTTTTATCAACCACGCGCGCATTTAAAAGCCTGTCAAAGCGGCTTACAAAGACGCTGATAACACCTTGTGGCTCGTTTAAATTTCCGCTTTTAAGCGCGTTTGCGTTTTTGGCGCGAAACTTTTTAAGCCCTAAATTTAGGGCATTAAAGCAGTCTTTTGCTTGCTGTAAAGAAAAAATCAAAGTCGCATTCACGCTTATGCCCTCGCTCATAAGCTCACTCATCACCTCATAACTTTGCGCTGTGGCTGGGATTTTCATCATCACATTTTCTTTGCTTATCGCGCTAAAAAGTCGCTTTGCCTCGCCCAAGCTCAAAGCCGCATTGTCGTGTAGTCTCGGGTCGATTTCAAGGCTCACAAAGCCGTCATTTTTTTGATGAAAATTCAAAGCAAGCTTGTCCGCTGCCTTTTGTATGTCTAAAATCGCTAAATTTTCGTAAATCGCCTTTGGCTTTTGCCCTTTAAATTTAGCAAGTTGTGCCTTGTAAGCTGGGGAGTTTAAAATCGCTTGTTTGAAAATGGCTGGGTTTGAGGTAGCCCCATTTATCTTGCCGCTGCTTATCAGCTCCACAAATTCAGTGTCTAAAAAGTGATTTTCCACAAAATCACACCACAAAGAAAAGCTCATTGAAAGTCCTTTATAAGAAGTTTTAAATTTTTTTGCTCCACGCACAAATCAGCGTGCGCTTTAAGCACAGGTTTAGCGCAAAAGGCGATTTTAAGCCCGCTTTCTTTAAACATAGCCAAATCATTCGCCCCATCTCCAACGCAAGCTACTTCGCTTTGAGCTAAATTTAAAAAGCGTTTCAAGCGCGCAAGCATAACGCCTTTGGAGTTGCTAAACATCATCTCTCCGCCTACAAGCCCTGTGAGTGCGCCGTTTCTAGCGTGTAAAAAATTCGCAAAGCCCAAGTCAAATTCAAGCACCTTTTGCGCCTCGTCAATGCCCTCGTGAAAGCCGCCACTAAAAACGACAATAAGAATTTTTTTGGATTTTAAATGCTCGATGAGTTCTTTCGCGCCTTGCATTAGGGGCAAATTCGCGCAAATTTCATCAACTAGCGAACAAGGCATTCCTTTCAGCAAAGCCACTCTTTGGGTTAGGCTCTCAAAAAAGTCAAGCTCGCCGTTCATCGCTTTGTGCGTTATCTCTTTAACTTTATCCCCCACGCCATAAGCGTTTGCGAGTATGTCTATGGTCTCACCGTCCATCAGCGTGGAGTCGAAGTCAAAGGCACAAAGTTTAATTTTGGACAAATCTTTTTGGGCGATTTGTAAAATCTCACTCAAAGTCATAGCAAATTCGCTAAAATCGGCGTTTAAGCAAGGCTTGGGCTTTGAGTATAGTTAAGATACTATCCTCTCTTTTGCCTATGCCGTCTATCATTCCGTTGCGACTATCCAAGGTTTGCGGCGGCGGGTCGATTTTAGAATGTGGCATTTTAATCGCCTCAGTGAGCTTGTCGATGACAAAGCCCGCCTCGCCTACTATGCTGGTGCTGTTTTCGCTGCGGAGTATGATATAACGCGTGTGCGGTGTCATCTCACAATGCCCAAGATTAAAAAGCCGCGCTAAATCAATAAGCGGCATAACATTGCCCCGCATATTAAACACGCCCAAAACATACTCAGGCACGCTTGGCACGCGCGTGAATTCTATGGGCTTGATTATCTCTTGTATGTTGAGAATGGGGATAGCGTATTCCTCATCGCCGATATAAAAGCCGATGAGTTGGACTATGTCGCTTTCTATCGGCTCGAAAGGCTTGGCGAGCTGGTTTTGCTGGCTGTGTTGCTTTTGCAAGACTTGCTGTAATTGTTCGCTCATTGTTTTATCCTAATTTTAAATTTTTTCGCACGACATTTTCCAAATACTCAGGCGAATAAGGCTTAGTGATATACTCTGTCATTCCTACCTCCACGCCACGAAGCCTGTCGGTTTTGCTCGTGCGCGAAGTAACGGCGATGAGCGGCAAATTTCGGTATTTGGAGTATTTGCGAATTTCGCCTGCAAGCGTGTAGCCGTCCATTTTAGGCATTTCTATATCGATAAGCATAGCGTCTATGTCCTTGTCTTTTGTTTTGAGTATATCCAAAGCCTCCACGCCGTTTGTCGCCTCAAAAACACTGACACCTAATGGCTCTAACGCCTTTTGCATAAGGGTTCTGTCCATTTTAGAATCATCTACGATTAAGACATTATAATCGCTTGGCTTTTCTTTTGCCTTTTTGGCTTCTGATTCGATTTGTGCTTTAATGTCGGTTTTGATTTGCCTAGCTAAATTCATCATCGAGCTTACATCAACGATGAGCGTAACCCTACCATCGCCGCGTATGGTAGCCCCTGCGATACCGGGGATATTTTGCAAATAATCGCCCATTGATTTGATGACGATTTCTTCTTGCCCGACAAGGGTGTCGATGATGACACCAAGCTTTGCCTCAGCCACGCCGATGATGACGACATAGGCTTGCGAGTCGCTTTCAAAGACTTGCTTGACATTGAAAACATCGGCAAGGCGGACAAGTGAGATAACCTCATCACGCAAGCGAAGGACATTTTTGCCCTCTATCGTATAAATGCTCTCAATCGGCACGCGGATAGTCTCCATAACGCTAGCAAGCGGTATAGCATAATACTCTTCTTGCGCACCCACGAGCAAGGATTGCATTATCGCTAGGGTGAGTGGAATTTTGAGTTTAAACACACTGCCCTTGCCCGGCTCGCTGTCTATTTCTATGATACCATTGAGTTTTTCAATGTTGGTTTTTACCACATCCATTCCCACGCCGCGCCCGCTCACGCTTGTTACTTTTTGAGCGGTAGAAAAGCCCGGTTTAAAGATAAGCGCAAAGGCTTCTTTGTCGCTCATCTGGTCCGCTTCTTTTTCGGTGATGAGATTTTTTTCTATGCACTTTACTTTGAGCATATCAGGGTCCATTCCCTTGCCATCATCGGCGATTTCGATGATGATATGGTTGCCCTCGTTGTAGGCTTTAAGCTGGACGACACCCTTTTCGCTCTTGCCCGCTGCTACTCTTGCGGCTGGGTCTTCAACGCCGTGGTCGCAAGAATTTCGTATCATATGCATAATCGGGTCGCCGATTTCTTCGATGATGGATTTGTCAAGCTCGGTTTCTTCGCCGCTGATTTCAAGCTCGATTTGCTTGCCTAGCTCACGGCTCAAATCCCGCACAATGCGCGGAAATTTACTGAACACCTTTGAAACAGGCTGCATTCTCGTTTTCATCACGGCTAGCTGTATGTCTGTGGTGATGATACTCAGTGAATTCGCCACTTGGTTGAGCTTGTCTAAAAACTGCTCGCCATCGTAGCGTTCTTGCAACTCATCGTAAATCGTCAGCAAGCGGTTCTTACTCAAAACAAGCTCGCCTGAAAGGTTCATCAGCTGGTCAAGGCGCTTAACTTCAACGCGTATGGTTTGCTCCATAGCTGCTGGGCTGTTTGCTCCGCCTGCTGCTGGCACTTTTTTGGCTGCTGGTGGCGGTGTGGCGGGTTTTGGCGCTGGCTTTGGTGCGGGGCTTGGGGCGGCTGGATTTTGTGCTTTTTGCGCTCTTCTTGCTGTGTCCTCAGCCTTGCGGATTTTCAGCAAGCGTTCTATCTCTGCTTCTACCTCAGCATCGCTTAAAGAATTCACATCAATTTCTGGTTGATTTGCCATAGACGGTGCGGCTTGTGCTGGCGCAGTTTGTGCTGGCTCGCTTGGCGCAGCTTGCTCTGGCGTGGCAGCTTGTGGCGTGCTTTGTTCTGGCGTGGGAGAATTTTGCACCGCCGTGCCATCAGCCACAGCCGCAAGTCTTGCACAAATAGGCTCTATATCCATACCGATAGCCGTGTCGTTGCCGTTGTCTCTTATGCAGTTTAAGAGCGTTTTCATTTTATCGACTGATTCAAGCACCACATCCATAATGTCTGGCGTGATTTGAAGCTCGCCGTGGCGGGCTTTGTTAAGCACATCTTCCATTTTGTGAGTGAGCTTTGTCAAAACATCAAAATTCAAAAAGCTCGAACTGCCTTTCACCGTGTGCGCCACGCGGAAAATGCTGTTTAAAAGCTCCAAATCATCGGGTCTTGCTTCAAGCTCTATCAAGTCGTGGTCGATTTGCTCGATAAGCTCAAAAGCTTCAACCAAAAAATCTTCAAGTATTTCTTGCATATCGTCCATTTTTCACTCCTAGTTCTTATGCTCGTTGATGATACGAGCAAGTTCTGAATAAAAATTATGTGCGTCAAATTTAATCAAATAAGCACTTCCACCTGACTCTTGCACGCCCTTTTCTGTCATAAATTCGTTTGATAATGACGAGTTAAAGACGATAGGAATATCGGCAAAGCGGTTATCTTGCTTTAAGTGCTTGGCAAAGTGAAAGCCGTCCATTTTTGGCATCTCCACATCGCTAACGATGATTTTAAGGTGCTTTGACAAGTCAGCGCCATAGGCTTGATAAAGCTCGTCAATCTTTTGCAAGCCCTCAGCTCCGTCTTTTGCCTCGACAACTTGCAACCCCATTTTTTGCAGCATTGATTTCACGCGCTTTCTTGCGGTTAAGCTGTCATCAAGGGTGAGCGCAATGCCTGAAAATTTAGGAATCACCGAGTCATCAATCTCTACCTTTTCAGTGTAAATTCCCAAATCCTCCACAACGCTTTCTAAATCAAGGATTAAAAGCACTTCGTCATTTTCTACGCGCGTAACGCCCGTGATTCTGCTTTTATCAAAAGCGCCTGAACCCGTTGAAAAGCTCGCTGGCTCTATATCTTTCCACGAAATGCGCCGAATTCTCTTTGCTTCGTGCACGATAAAGCCGATTAAGACATTGCTAAATTCAGTAATAATCACTCTTGGCTTAAAGATTTGCCCTGATTCTGGCTCTTTGATGCCCATCCACTTGGCTAGATTTATCACAGGCACAACGACACCGCGAAAATCAAACACACCTTCGATGAAGTTTGGCGTGCCGGGCAACTCCGTAAGCACGGGGACCTTGATAATCTCGCGCACTTTGGAGACATTTACCCCATAAACGCCCTCATAGACTTTGTCCTCGCCTTGTCTAAAAATGCGAAAATCCACAAGTTCCATTTCGTTTGAGCCTGTTTTGACGATTTTATCATCAAGCATTGTAACTCCTGTTGGCTTTCTTTAATAATTTCGTCATCATTCTACTACAAAAAAACTTCTCTCGTATGCAAAAGTCGGTAAATTTATATATTTGCATTCTTTTGTGTTTAAAATCGTATTTTGATGATAATGCCCCTCAACCACCAAAGCATTATCTACTCGGTATTTGGCGTATCTTTCTTTGGCTAAATTTTCAAAGTTTTTTATTTGATAAAAAAGATTTTTCTTTTTTTGATTTGCTTTGATTTTGGCTAAAATCGCTCCAAAAAGTGCTTTGTCGGCTAAATTTAGGGCTTTGAGTAAGATAGGATTTCGCAAACTTTTAAGCGCAAAGGACAAAAGCGGGGCTAAAAAAATGTCCCCGTGCGCAAGCATTACGCTTGAAACGCCCTTAAATTCAGCGCCTTTGCCGACAAACTCCACTTTGTTTTCGCTAAATTTCGCCCTTTTTGCCAGCAAATTCGCCTTGCTTTTTAGGCATAAGGGCTGATTTTCAAGGGCAAAAACCCTTACTTTGCGAAACATTTTAGCTAGGTTAAAATCGTGATTGCCCTCCACATAAAGCACCTCAACGCCCCTTGCCGCAATGCTTTCAAGCAAATCCACATAAGGGGCGGCAAAGTCGTGCGTAGGACGAACCTGCCCCACAAAAATTTCAAAAATATCGCCCATCAAAATGAGCTGCGGGGTTTGAATTTGCCCATCAAAAAGCGCGTGCAAAAAGTCTAAAAAGCCTTGGCTTTGCTCGTTTTCGTGCGCATCAGCGATGAAAAATGCCCCTTTTTTAAGCTCTAAATCCAAATTTTATCCTTAAATTTAACTTCGGCACCAAAATTCATCTAAATTCCGCTCCAAAAAATTTAACTTCCCACTAAAATTCAGCTAAATTCCACCCCAAATTTTAGCCTTTTAAATTCTAATTTTGCCTTAAATTTAATTACACATTGTAAATTTATCACGCTTAAATGCTAAAAATCTCTGTCATTTTGAGCTTTCGCTAGAAAGCGAAAAATCCAAAGAATTTAAGACACACTTCAAATTTAAGGTAAAAAATCT
>OQVS01001228.1_pt1 | contig 17698 bp, 18 predicted proteins | sample 1691601 | NCBI WGS metagenome assembly OQVS01 (sample SAMN03418268, study PRJEB22391) | human gut metagenome | biome: human-gut; feature: organic feature; material: feces | host: Homo sapiens | place: Tanzania | collected 2013-01
TTTAAAAGCGGTATGATTGAAGCTTGGGGAAGAAGTTTTGAAAAAATTATAAAGGCAAAAAGAGTCTGTACTTTGAGGAGAACTTTTCTCTCTGACTTCTAATAATATTGGAAGCTTCTTTACCATCACCCAAAGCAATAGAGCAACTACCTAAAGGATGGGTTTCGTCAGCAGACCACACAACTACAGCTCCGGAAGGCAAATCTTTGAGTTGCTCGGGAGTAGAATCGGTACATTCCACAAATTTATCCGATTTAGCCAGAAAATCAGCCAGTTCAGCTGCAGTCTTGCCTCCTACTTCAATACCTTTGGCGCTTAAGGCCTGGCCTACAGGCTTAAAGTCGAAGAACCCAGGCTGATTGGCTTTCTTTTTAATTTCCTCACCTAATTCGTTACCAAAATCAGTCGACGTAAATCCGTCTTTGGCTGAAGAAGATACTTTCTTAGCTTGAGGAACATCATTTTCTTCAGCGCTGCTTTCCTTTTCTGGTATGGGTTCAAAGTAATAGCGACCAATACTTTCAATTTGTTCGTAAGCATCCGGATAGTAGAAATGCAAAAAAATCAGACGAGCTTCTTGCAAACCTTTTAAAAGTTGATTCTCATCTTGGATTTTTTTCTTTTGCTCAGGAGTGCCACGATCCATAATTTTCAAGATGCTAGTAAATGAGCGCACCTCGGGAGCCAAAGAAGACAGCTCGGCAATAGGTTCATCAACCTCTTCATAACACTTATTGACATAACTTGTATAAGCGTTGAAATCGGAGTTTATATAGGCGCTGACCATGCCTACAGTAGCTGCCGTAACCCCACTATTGTGACCTTTGCGATCGGCCGGATTGGTCAGCGAACCGGAAAGAGTTGACGAAACTGCCAACAAACCATCAAATATAGCCGCCGGAGTATTGTATACATTTACCCCTATCAGCGACGCCACAGATCCTAAACTAAATTGACCAAAGCCCATTTATCTTAACTATCCCTTAGCTATGCAAGCAGAATTGACTTCTGATCGGCATTGTTTAAACGAGCCAAACAGAAGCCCTTTCTGAGGCTGCCTAGCTCCAACTTATATGGAGCCAAGTTCTGCCTATAATAAACTCCTGACCGTTTTTCAAAGCGACGCTACCATAGAGACGCTCTCCATCAACAAAAGTTCCATTAGTGGATCCTTTGTCTTCTAGAATAACTCCTCCGGCGGTCGGCTCCAAGACAGCGTGGTGGCGACTGACAAAGCGATCTACACTCAAAGCGACATCACCTTCGCGGCCAATTTGCACTCGCTTGTTAAATTGGAAGACGTATCCATCTAACGGTCCGCCCAACACTTCAAGCATTATTCTCATACTTATTGCCAATTGCCCCTTTCACTGTTGTCAACGTTCGGCTCTAATCTGCGGCTGAAAGGGCCTGGCGATCCTGGCTGAGGCGGACGAGGCACTGCTCCTTGAGGCGCTGTCGGAGTGCCACTGTAGCTCCCCTGTTGCCAATTGCCCATAGAATCTGGAGCGGCAGGAGGAGCTTGAGGACGAGGCGGCCTAGGAGCAGGGCGAGCTCCAGCAGGACGAGATCCGGTAGTTGATGACGGAACATGGCCTGGAGCTGCAGGGCGCCGACCTACGCTGGAACTGTATCCTGAAGGCATACCTTCAGGGATTTCACCCCGAGAAGGTTGTTCCTGACGAGCTTCAGCATAATCGTTTCGCCCCTGTTGCTGAGGATAGCCGCTTTGCTGTTGGGGATAGCCCCCCTGCTGCCGAGGGTAGCCGCCCTGCTGCTGAGGGTAGCCGCCCTGCTGTTGAGGGTAGCCGCCTTGCTGTTGAGGGTAACCGCCTTGCTGTTGAGGGTAGCCGCCCTGCTGCTGAGGATAGCCGCCCTGCTGCTGAGGATAGCCGCCCTGCTGAGGGTAGCCGCCTTGCTGTTGAGGATAGCCGCCCTGCTGCTGAGGATAGCCGTCCTGCTGAGGGTAGCCGCCTTGCTGTTGAGGGTAGCCGCCCTGCTGTTGAGGATAGCCGCCTTGCTGCTGAGGATAGCCGCCCTGCTGTTGAGGGTAGCCGCCTTGCTGCTGAGGGTAGCCGCCTTGCTGCTGAGGATAATTTCCCGGCGCACTAGAATAGGCAGAAGATCCAGACTCAATTTCTTGACGACGAGGCGGCTCAGCTGAAGAAGGCGAATTGTCACCACCGAAAGTATCGCCCAAAGCGCGGTTATCTAAAGAGAAGTTTACCTTCTCTTCATTTTCATCCATATCAGCCCAAATAACAGTATTCGGCGGCACTTTGTGGCGCAAAATATATTCGGCAAACGGTCTAGTAAGCCAAGTATCGATGGCCCTATTTAAAGGACGGGCGCCATATTCCGGATGATAGCCTTTATCGAGCAAGAAATTGATAACCGCTTTAGTGACATGAAGATCTACTTGGCGGCTCTCACGAATGCGTTTTATACATTTGGATAAGTTTATATCAACGATACCTTGCAAATCTTCGCGCTTGAGAGTTTTGAAAACAATAATTTCATCGATACGATTCAAAAACTCTAGACGGAAATGGCCGCGCAATGCTGCTTGGTAAACTTCAGGCATATCGTCTAATTGACCGACATATCCTCTATCGGTAGGTAAAATATTAGCCAAAGGATTTTCCATCTTGGCTAAAGCACCCATTTCCTCATCACCGGTAGCCTTTTCCAAAGCGGCACCGGCTGCCGCCACTTGGGCTGAAGCCATATCCAAAGCTTTACGTGAGCCCAAGTTGGAAGTCATGATAATAATAGAATTTGTAAAGTTGACAGTGCGACCTCTAGCGTCAGTTAAGCGCCCATCATCAAAAACTTGTAAAAACAAGTCGAAAACGTCGGGGTGAGCTTTTTCGACTTCGTCGAGTAAAATAACGCAGAATGGCTTAGTGCGCACAGCCTTAGTCAGCTGGCCCTCACCTTCGTAACCGACGTATCCTGGAGGAGCACCTATTAAACGGGCAATAGAATGCTTGTCGTGAAATTCTGACATGTCCAAACGGATCATATCGCGTTCTGAACCAAAAAGAAATTCGGCCAAAGTTTTGGCCAACTCGGTTTTACCGACACCGCTGGGCCCTAAGAAAAGGAAAACGCCACTGGGTCTAGTAGGCGAAGAAAAACCTACACGCACTACACGTATGGTGCTGGCCACCGCAGCTACGGCATGATCTTGACCAACTACACGCCCGCGCAAGAGGTTTTCCATATCTAATAAGCGAGCTTCTTCTTCGTTGGCTATACGGGAGATAGGTACACCCGTCCAATCGGCCACAACCTCGGCGATAACCTCTTCGGTAACTTCTTGCATGCCTTGCTGTTGACAATTGCCACGAGTTTTGATGCGAGCGGCCGCTTCGTCTATTAAGTCTATGGCTTTATCGGGCAAGTTTCGATCAGGCAAAAATCTTACAGACAACTTGACGGCCGCCAACAAGGCTTCGTCCGTAAATTGCACATGGTGATGTTGCTCGTATCTCCCCCGCAAACCTTTCAAAATTTCCAGAGCATCCTCTTCAGAGGGCTCGCTGACGAAGACTTGTTGAAAACGGCGCTCTAAAGCTGGATCGGCTTCAATGTGGCGGCGGTATTCGTCGATAGTGGTAGCGCCCATAACAGCCAAATCTCCGCGAGCTAAAGCCGGCTTGAGAATGTTGCCAGCGTCCATGCCTCCACTGCCGCCAGCACCAACGATTTGGTGTATTTCATCAATAAACAGAATGATGGATCTGTCTTTGCTAACTTCTTCGATAACTTGCTGTAAGCGCTTTTCAAATTCGCCACGATGGCCAGTGCCAGCAACAAGCGCACTCAGGCTCAATTCGATTAAATGGTGGTCTTTTAAAACGTCCGGCACAGTACCGTCAGCCAGACGCTGAGCCAAACCGTAAGCTACCGAAGTTTTACCTACACCAGCCTCACCAACCAACACCGGATTAGATTTGGTTTTGCGCGTTAAAATTTCCAAAACGCGACGCACTTCATCGTTGCGACCGATAACTGGATCCATCTTTTTTTGACGAGCCAGTTCGGTTAAATCGCGTCCGTATTCTAAAAGCTGTTTATGTTCACGAGCGAATTTCCGTCCGTCGGCAGTCATATTCTTATCACCGCCGCGACTGAAAAAGCCACCGCCTCCACCTGAGGACTTGGGAGCCTCAGGACGACGCACACCACGTATAGAATCGCGCAAAGCTAAAAGATCTACATCACGCGAAATTAAAAAGCGGCAAGGCACGCTGCGCCCTTCGCGCAAAATTGCGGTAATAACGTGCTTGGGCTCAACTCTGAGAGCTTGCTCCGATTCTGCTTCTTCCGGAACCATCGTTTTCATGAGACGAGAATAACGCGGAGTTTCGGGCAATTTTTCCGAAATATCCCACATAGGTTCGTCGTCAGAGGAAGGCACAAATTCTAAAATACCCTCTTCGAGCTCAGAAAGAGGCACGCCAACATCTTCCAAGGCTTCCGCCAAGGAACGATCTAACTGGCAAGCGGCAGCAAAAAAGTGCTCAATACCGAGGTAGTAGTGTTTCCAAGAACGAGAGAGCTGATTGGCTCTGGCAATAACTCGTTCGGTAGCTTCGCTGTTATTTATGGCCATACTATTTCCGAATAATGTGAGCTACGCACTCAACGTGGTAGGTTTGAGGGAACATATCGATAGGTTGCACTTCTAAGACAGTGTAGCCTTTTTCAGTCAGAATCCCCAAATCGCGAGCTAAGGTAGAAGGATTGCAAGACACATAAGCTATACGCGGAATGCGCATTTTAGCAATAGTCTCCAAGACTACAGGATCGCATCCTTTGCGAGGCGGATCCAATACAGCGGCACTAAAACTAGTGCGACGCTGCAACAGAGAGCCTTTGCTACACAATCCCGGCAAGACTTTTTCTACAGTACCATCCATAAAAGTCGTGTTTGTCAAACCGTTAAGATCGGAATTGACTACAGCGTCTTCAATGGCTTCCTGACATTCATCAATGCCAAATACGCGCTTGGCTTGACGAGCCATATATAAGGCTAAAGAGCCTACACCGCAATAAGCATCTAAAATCGTATCTCGAGGCTGAATTTGTAAGAATTGATCTAATTGAGAGTAGATCGTCTCCAAACCTTCTATATTGACTTGGAAGAAAGAATTGGCGGAGATATTAAACTTTAAGCCTGCTACTTCTTCGACAATGTGATCGCTGCCCCACAGAACAGAATTGCGAGTGCCTAAAATGACGTTGGTACGATGCGGATTCAAGTTCAATACCACACCACAGAGAGAACGTACACGCTTGCGCACAATATCCACAAATTCTCTTACTTTGGGCAAACGAGGCTGACTAGAGACGATAACCAGAAGAGTTTGATTAGAATAATAGCCATGACGAGCTACCAAATAACGAATGGCGCCGCTACCATCTTCGCTATTATAAACCGGCCATTGCAAACGTTCTATGGCCTCGCGGCAAGCATTCATCAACTCGTTGTTTACTTCATGCTGAATGGCGCAATTTTCTACTCTGACAATTGAGTGAGTTCCCTTAGCATAGTAACCTACATAGGGATGGAAACGCGGCACATCGTCTTCTTCTTTTTGATCGACGCGCAAAAGATAAGGCTTGGCTCCCACAACCATTTGTGTTTTGGAGCGATAGTTCCAAGGACGAGTCATTCGCTTGCAAGGGCGCACCTTTACACCATCAAGGCCGGCTATATGGCGCAGAGCGTCTTGCACCATCTTTGTTTTGAACTCGAGCTGAGAATCATAGTTTACATGTTGCAAATGGCAACCGCCGCACTCGCTATAAACAGGGCAACGCGGCTGAATACGACGCATAGAAGGAACAATAATCCTGTGAATGCGGGCTCGACCGTAGTTCTTCTTCAACTCGGTAATTTGGGCTTCCACCTTATCCCCGGGGGATGCACCGGGAATAAAAAGCACGAAGTTACCTACTCTTCCCACGGCTTCTCCGCCTACTGCAAAATCATTGATAGTCAGCTCTACTCGCTGACCGACAGATAAAGAATCGGCCATAAAAAAACTCCTTGAAGTATTCCCCCAACCACCCTCGAGAAAAACGCCCCCACTTTTTTCTCGGCAGGAAGTCAAAATCTAAAGAGAAACACCCTTAAAACGTTCAATTAGAGAGCGCTTTTTTCCTACTCAACCACAACACCAAGGAGAAGAGCTTGAACAAAAAGCATTTATCGGTAAATCTGCAATCTGCCCAGGCATACCTGGAAGAAGCTTTGGAAAAATTCGACGAAATTATCGATTTTTTACAAAATTTAAGCGAAGAAGAACTGGAGATGTCTGCTCCTACAGGCACGCTATCACAAATAGAGCGAGCTCAAGCCCTGACTTCTCAAGCCGCCTCCGCTTTAGATAAAATAAAATTGCACTGAAAACGCATAAAAACAATCGCAAAGTCAGCCGAGTTTTCGACCCAATCTTTGCTAATAAGCGTAAGCGAGGTGTACAAAATAAATTATGCCTTTTAATTTAGGCCCGGGGGAACTTATATTTTTGGCGGCAGCAGCCTTGCTGCTTTTTGGCCCACAAAAACTTCCAGAAATAGGACGCGCTTTGGGTGAAGCTTTAGGATCTTTAAAAAAAGCCTACAACAGTGCGGCCAATTTTGAAGATATTCCCTCACCCTCTTCTCAGTCCACAAATCAGACTAAATATGCAAATTCGCATATGAATACAAATCAGCTTCAGCCTACTTCGGAAATAGTAACTTTCTCTGAAACAGCTGACTTGAATCCGAAGTCAAATGTAAAACCTTAAGCCTGATACAGAAAACTTGCAACTAGCCACAAAAAATAAAGAGCTTACTTCCCAATCGCTCAAAGTCGATAAAAGAAGCAAGCTCTTTTTTTAGCGGTAAATATGGTCGTCTAATTTAATTGAGGCGACTTTTTAGCCTTATAGATAAACAGCGGAGGCAAATCTAAAGAACGAATCTTCCAGCCTGCTCTGGTCTTTTCAAATTCCCATATCCAAGGAGGAGCATCGGGATATTTGGAATCAGCGACCTTAATAATCGCCGAATCGCCGGAGACACGCTCGTCAACAACTACTCTAGTGACATAGACGCTCTTGGTGGAAGCCATAGAATAATAGCGTTCCATACCTTCCTCAAAGCCTTTAAGATTTACTCTCATTTTGGCATCTACACCCAAAGTAGCGTAGGCTTCTTTATATTTTCTAGCTTTGACATTGTCGAGAAATTCACCGGCTATCACAAAAGGACGACGACTTATATCCGGAGGCGGAACGAACTTTTCATCAGTTTTTTGGTTGATGGGAACTTCCGGCGCCGAACAAGCTTCAGCTAAGCACAGAACAGGAATCAGCAATACCAGTAGAACCAACTTTTTGCAAGCTGACCAATTTTTCAATTTTCGCAATTTCAGTCCAAACACCAATATAGCTTTCCTCGCTTCCTGTCTGTACCTATAATTGATAAAAATATCTACAAATGGACGATCTCGGCATAGCTGATATAAAGTCCGGCTTTAACTATGCGTACAACAACTTCTTTACCCACACGGTCAGAAGCATTGGCTACTTCTATTAAGCAACCATCAATGATCGCTAAAGCAGAATTGCTATTATCTGAGATATGACCATCCAAAAGCAAAACTCTAGCTTGTTGACCACAGGCAAGAGGCGTAAATTCCAGAGAAGCGGCCTTTTCTGCGCAAGTCACATTAAAGTGCTCCGGGTGAATACTGTCTGAAGCTTGCACGATGATTGTAGAATTGGTTTCTCGTGCTATTTGCTCAACTTCGACACCGTTGGGGCCAACAAATTGGTAGGCAGCCGCCGGAGACAAAGTGACGACAGCAGCTTCAGGCTTCACAACTCCACTCATTTCCCTTAGCAAGTTGCGACGAGCTCGCAAAGCTACAGACTTGGGAGAGAGCACCTTACCGCGACCGTGGCAAATAGGACAAACATCACGCATAATGCCGTCCAAATCTTTGCCCTCTCGCTTACGGGTAATTTGCACCAAGCCCAATTCAGTCATACTTACCAGGTGAGTGCGAGTGCGATCTTTCTTGAGCTCATCACCTAAAGTTTCCAAAATTTTGCGCTGGTCTTCGGAACTATCCATATCAATAAAGTCGACAATAATGATGCCGGCCATATCGCGCAAACGCAACTGACGACAAATTTCTTTGCAAGCTTCCAAATTGGTGCGCAGAATAGTTTCGGCTAAATTGTTTTTACCGATAAATTTGCCGGTATTAACATCGATAACCCACAGAGCTTCGGTGCGATCAACGATCAAATATCCGCCGGAGGAAAGCCAAACACGCCTTGACAAAGCATTGTCAATTTCTTGCTCAATTTTGTACATATCGAACAAAGGATAAGTATCGGTGTACAAATGGACTTTATCCAAGAGCTCAGGAGCGGTATGTTCCAAACGCTCACGCATATTTAAGTATTCTTGGCGATTGTCGATAACTAGACGATCGACTTCTTCGGTAAAGAGATCGCGTAAGATCTTATCTACCAAATCCAGTTCTTGGTGAACTAAAGCCGGAGCATGACAAGTTTTGGCTTTGTTTTGGACTTTGTTCCATACTTTAACTAGATAGTCTAAGTCCATTTTGAGTTCGTCGCGATCGTGACCTTCAGCAGCTGTACGCACTACTACTCCCATACCTTCGGGACGAAGTTCGTCAGCAATGTGACGCAAACGATTGCGCTCTTCTTCGGTAGAAATGCGGCGGGAAACGCCTACATATTGGGCCGAAGGGAACAGAACCAAGTAGCGACCGGGCAAAGTTATGTAAGAAGTAATGCGAGCACCTTTAGTACCAATAGCTTCTTTAACTACTTGCACCAAAGTTTCCTGATTGGGACGCACAATTTCAGCAATAGTAGGTTTGGTAAAGCCATTTTCACCTTCACTCAAACCGGCTACAGCATCATTGGCACATAGGAAAGCGTTGCGTTCCAAGCCTATATCAACGAAAGCGGCATTCATGCCTGGCAAAACATCGGAGACTCTACCCTTAAAGATGCTGCCAACTTGGCGCTCTTCACGGGCTATAAGAATCTCCATGGGGCGTCCATCTTCAAGTACGACCGCTCTCCCCTCGCGGTCGTCAATTGATATTAAAATTTCTTTATACATAAAATTAAATAAACCTTACTGTAGTGGGGCCACGCTGCCCCCAGACCGCCGGAAAAGCCACACTCGAGCGCCCTCAAGGCAGCCAAAGCAAAAGGCTAAAAATCCGTACACGGCAAAACTTAGAGATACGAAAAACTGGGATTTTTACTTTTCACGTTAAACAAGTTACTTCCTGCCTAACGACCACTGGCAGCGAATTTGCCAACCTATTCCAAAAGCATAGATAGTTTTTAATTTTATAGCGCAACAATCACAGCGAGAGAGAATGAAAAACGCACGGGAAAGTATAGTGAAAAATTGCTTAGTTATTGACGAAGAATTGTATAAAGTATATAATATGTCACATTGTTCAGAAGCTTGCATTTTTCATACCGACATGGTACGGAATGTAAGCCAGACTGAGCAAAGAATAAGCGAGACAGTCCAAGCAATCGCAAAACACCGGAAAAAAAGTGAGGCAGGCTCATTAGGTTATGTTTGAATCTCTTTCAGAGCGGCTTAATGACATTTTCAAGAAGATATCAGGCCGCGGAAAGCTTTCAGAAGAAGACGTAAACGAAGCTCTGCGGGAAGTGCGCCGCGCTCTCCTGGAAGCCGACGTGAGTCTTCCTGTGGTAAAAGAGTTTATCTCCAACATACGTGAGCGTGCAGTCGGTGAAGAGCTCATAAAGAGCATGACTCCGGCTCAGCAAGTTATTAGATACGTACGCGACGAGCTCATTTCTCTCATGGGCGGCGAAGCGGCCAAGCTCACTTTTGCATCCAAGGCCCCGACCGTTTTTATGGTTTGTGGTCTCAATGGTGCCGGTAAAACTACCAGCGCCGCCAAATTAGCTTCTTACTTAAGAGGCTCCGGTCATCATCCCCTGTTAGCTGCCACCGACGTATACAGACCAGCAGCTATTCAGCAACTCGAAGTTTTGGCTAAGCAAATCAGCGTTCCCGTTTTTAAATTGGAAGGCTGTCAAGATCCGGTAGAAATTACTTCCGAAGCTGTAGCCAAAGCCAAAGATTTAGGCAGAGACGTGGTTATTATCGACACCGCCGGCCGCTTAAATATTGACAGTGAGCTGATGGAAGAGCTTAAGAAACAGCGCGATGCCGTCTCTCCGGATGAAATTTTGTTAGTGGTCGATGCCATGACCGGTCAGGATGCCGTCAATGTAGCTCGAGATTTTAACGAGCTTTTGGGCATTACCGGCGTGATCATGACCAAACTGGACGGAGATGCCCGCGGCGGTGCAGCCATTTCCGTGCGTAAAGTTACCGGTGCTCCCCTCAAATTTGTGGGTACCAGTGAGCGTCTCAGTGGCTTGGAGCCCTTCCACCCCGACCGTATGGCCGGTCGTATCTTAGGTATGGGTGATGTTCTCAGCCTTATAGAAAAAGCCGAACAGACTCTGGATAAAGAAAAAGCTCAAGAGCTTTCCGAAAGACTTAAACAGAACAAATTCGACTTAAACGATCTCTTGGATCAGATGCAGCAGATTCGCCGCATGGGACCTATTAAGGATATTATTAAAATGCTGCCCGGAGTGGGCCGTGCTTTAGATGATATTCCCATCGGCGAGAAGGAAATCAGGCGCGTCGAGTCTATTATTCTTTCTATGACCCCCAAAGAGAGGCGCAATCCCGAGATTCTTGATGCCTCCCGCAAGCGTCGTATAGCCAAAGGCTCAGGTAGCGACGTAGCTGCCGTCAATGCTATTCTCAAGCAATATAGCGAACTTAGAAAGTTCATGAAGAGCATAGGCGGTTTGGCTAAGGGCAAGAAAGGCAGGAAGCTGGGCTTATTTAGGCTTCCTTTCTAAGACTGCCTCTAAGGCCGGTTCCTTCTCTGCCGGTCTTACGCAGCACAAGTTTTGGCGCTTCAGCAAAAGCGCTTATAAATGTTTCTGTCGAAATAGTCTTTCACTTCGGAAAAGATAATTCGGCGGGTTTAAGAGCGAAAATTCTTCGCCGAGCACAGACTCTTGACTTCCGCCGGGAGAGTGCTGAAATTTCACTAACAATTGCTAATAGCAGATAATCACCACAGGAGGCACCCCATCAATGGTACGCATTAGACTTCGTAGAGTAGGACGCAAGAAACAGGCTAGCTACCGCATCGTAGCTGCTGACGCTAGATGTCCCCGCGACGGTCGTTTCATTGAGATTCTTGGGCACTACAACCCTCGCACCAATCCCCCCACAGTCGTTATGAAATCCGACCGCGTCAAGGCCTGGCTCTCTAACGGCGCCCAGCCTACCGACTCCGTCCGCGGCCTGCTCGTAAGCAGCGGTTTGTGGAAGGAATTCTACGGTACCGATTACGTTTATCCCACTCCTAAGGCTGCAGAGGCTAAGGAAGAAGCTGCTCCCGAAGCCTAGTATTTTCCCCACTCCTTTTACTGCAAAGTAAGAGTTTTTGTTGAGGAGAGGAGAGTCGCCATGAAAGGCTTGCTGGAGTATCTGGCCCGCCAACTCGTCGATTGTCCCGATCAGGTTGAAGTCCGTGAGCTTCAAGGAGAGCGCTCAACTATTTTAGAGTTGAGAGTTGCTCCAGAAGATATGGGCAAGGTTATAGGTCGGCAGGGTAAAACCGCCCAAGCGATCCGTACGCTGGTAAAAGCTGCAGGAACTCGTGAAGGCAAACGGGTTATGGTGGAAATAATCTAGTTGGTAAAACCGGCGCCATAATACTTGTGCCGCCGGTTTTTTTTCTTTTCTAGTAGGTAAATATGCAAGAACAGCAGACCAAGGGTCTTAGGCCCCAAGAATTCGTGGCTATTGCCTCTGTCCTAACTTCTTTTGGAGTACGCGGCGAAATAAAAGCTCGTATCTTAACCGATTTTCCGGAACGCTTCAAAAAGACTAAGGAAGTTTACTTAGTTGCCAAAAACGGAGAGTACAGCCGCCATACTTTACAAAGTTCGCGCTTTCATCAAAATTATATTTTGTTAAAGCTTAGCGGTATAGATTCTCCAGAAGAAATAGCTCGTTATCGCGATTGGTCAATAAGTGTAACTCCCGACAATTTAGTTCCTTTGGAAGAAGGCGAATATTGGCACTTCCAATTGAAGGGACTGAGAGTTATTGACCAGCATGATGTATATCGGGGCCGCATCTTCGATATTTACTCTTATCCCGGTTGCGATCAGTACGCTGTACGTGATGAAGAGGGCCATGAGCTCGTAATACCGGCCGTAGAGCGTTTCATTAAGAAAGTAGATTTGGATAACGGCTGCCTTATGGTTGAACTCCCCGAAGAGGAAGCTTAAATGCGCCTGGATATTATCACCCTTTTTCCTGAGATGTTTGCTCCGTTATATACTAGCATTCCAGCTCGCGCCCAAAAACGTGGTCTAGTAGAGTTGGGATTGGTTGATTTGCGTGCTTACGGAACTGGGCGTCACTTTCAAACAGATGATGTCCCCTACGGAGGCGGCAGCGGTATGGTCATGCAGCCCGAGCCTTTAGGACGAGCTATAGATGACATTCCCAAATCGGCCGAGGGAGCTCACATAATTTATCTCTCCCCTCAAGGACAGAGATTGACTCAGAAAAAAGTCGAAGAGCTGACCAATTCTCATAAACACATTATTATGATTTGCGGCCACTACGAAGGCATAGACGAGCGTATTTTACAAAAGTATGTAGACGAAGAGATTTCCTTAGGAGACTTTGTTATTTCTGGTGGCGAGTTGGCCTCTATGGTGGTGGCCGATGCCATTATAAGACTGGTTCCCGGGGTAATAGATGCCGATTCGGCCAAAAACGAATCGTTTAGCACCGGAATATTGGATTACCCCTACTATACCAGGCCTCTAAATTACCAAGGCATGGAAGTTCCTTCAGTACTTACCAGTGGAGATCATAAAAAGATTGCTAAATGGAGGCGTCAGCAAGCTCTTTTAAATACGGCTCGCAAGCGTCCCGATTTGTTGGAAGGTCATCAACTAAGTCAGGAAGAGCAAGAATTTTTGGCCCACTCCTTGCCCAAAAAGTCTACCTAACTTAACTATTTTTAATTATTAAAAATACCGTGTGGCGCACGGAAATTTACGCTTGTGGAGAGTGCCTAGGCGTTGTTGCTCCTTAGAACTACAATGCTGCTCTCGTAGAAACAAGAAGCCCCCGCCTATGTGGCAGGGAGCGCGTTCATTCTGAATGGGCTTCTAATAAGTCCGCCAAAAAGTAGGCAATTTTAGCCTATTTTTTAACACTTTTCCTCTTTTTCACGCAGGGAAAGTATGTATAAGTGGAGCTACAAAAGGAGGAAAGTTCCTTTTTAGTTCCAGTCTGCTGCCTCGACAGTTTCGCCTGTCCAGAAGGGCTTAACTATTGATTTTTTCAAGCCCGTCTGGTAAAATATTTGAGTTCTGCTGTAGGCTGTTTTTAGGTCAGCTTAAGCCTGCCGTATTGGTGCGGATAAGGTTGGCAGGACGTATTTAGTCAGCGTTGAACCCGCTCGGCGAGTACCGTGAGACACACGGGAATCTACGCTTGAGTAGAGCGGCTGTCAGTTTTCCTCCGCGAGAGAAGAGGAAGCGTTGCCGTTCGTTGAGCCAGTAATTCCCCTGGTTTCAGCCGTGGGGAGTGTCAATTGTGAGCAGGCTATAGCCAACAGGGATAGTATCCCCCAGAGGCAAGCAAGATTCGTTAAGAGAAGGATATCCACCATGGATCTGATCAAGAGTATTGAGCGCGAGCAAATGAAAAAAGAATTTCCCAGCTTTGGCCCTGGCGACACCGTAAAGGCTTGGCTGAAGGTTATCGAAGGCGGAAAAGAGCGCTTCCAAGCTTTCGAAGGCGTTTGCATCAAGAGAGGCAACTCCGGTCTTAAAGAGAGTTTCACTCTTCGCAAAATTTCCGGCGGTGTAGGCGTAGAGAGAACCATTTTGGTGCACAGCCCCCGCTTAGACAGAGTAGAAGTTATTCGTCACGGCGCCGTACGCCGCGCTCGTTTGTTCTACCTCCGCGACCTCGTTGGTAAGAAGGCTCGCGTAAAAGAGAGACGTGTAAACCGCTAATTCCCCCACATTCTGGTAGGGATTGCCAAGTTTTGCCAACATCAATGCCGCAGAGAGTGGAGAGAGTTTTCCCGCCGTTCGCTGCGGTATTTTTTTGTGAAGTAAAGCTCCGTCATCAAATGAAGGAACACTCTGCATAGCTGAAAATTAGCCGCAGGGTGTTTTTATTTTTGGTGCGAAGTTGCACTTCTCAAGTAGTCAAATATGAGTGAAGGTTTTTCCCATGAAAGAAGGGCTGTTACTTTCTATACTTTACTTTTTAGTTGCTATCAGAATAGCGATTACTGTATTTAATAAGAAAATATCCGCCACTTGGAAAAGTGTAATAAAAGAATATCTTGATTCTTTTATAGTAGCCGGCGTTGTCGCTTTGTTGCTTATCTCTTATGTAGTTCGCAGCTTCTACATTCCCTCAGAATCGATGTTGCCAACTCTTAAAGTGAATGATTATATTTTGGTCAACCGCTTTATTTACAAAATGGCCCTTCCCTCTCGCGGCGAAATTATCGTTTTTCATCCTCCCCATGTAAAAGATCCCGCCAATACCGATTTTATTAAACGCGTAGTCGCTCTAGAAAATGATGTGGTAGAAGTAGCTGACGGAGTTCTTTATTTAAATGGTATCCCTCAGAATGAACCTTTTATAAAAGAACCTATCGATGCAGACTTCCCTGCTTACCGTGTTCCCAAAGGTCATGTCTTCGTCATGGGCGACAATCGCAACAATTCAGACGATTCCAGATATTGGGGCCCGCTGCCACTAGAAAATATTGTCGGCAAAGCCTTCGTTATTTTTTCTCCACTTTCTCGTATAGGTTGGCTTAAATAACGACGATTACACTTATGTGCTAAAAGACAAGATCAAGGAGAGATTTTTTCATGGAAGAAAATGCTTCCACACAAAAACAGAGAGGTTTTTCCTGGTTTCCCGGCCATATGCGCAAGGCTTTGCGTCAGTTGGAAGAGAGCCTAAATTTGGCTGATATTGTCCTTTTGGTAATGGATGCCCGCATACCGGCATCTTCTCGCCAGCCAGATTTGGAAGAGATGCTACAACGCAAGCACAAAGAACTGATCTTTGTTTTAAATAAAACAGACTTAGCTGAAGAAGCGGAAACAAAAAAATGGTTAGCTTGGTTTAAAGCCAACAACTTGGCCGCTGTAGCTATGCGTTCTACCGCAGGCAAAGGAGCCGGCCCTTTGGAAGGAGCCATTGCTCGTTTGCGTCGCAGCGTAGAAGAAAAACGCTCTGCTAAAGGTTTGCGCCCTCGCGATCCGCGTTTGGTAGTCGCTGGCATACCCAATGTAGGCAAATCGTCTTTGTTAAACAGACTGGCAGGCGCCAACCGTGCCAAAACCGGAGCCAAGCCGGGAGTAACTAGAGGCAGCCAATGGGTAGCCGTGCCAAACCATTGGCAGATATTAGACTCTCCGGGCATCCTCTATCCTCGCATAGATACCGTTGAAACTTTAACAGCTTTGGCAGCAGCTAGTTGTGTGCGCCACGACGCTATCCCCTTGGAAATGGTAGGCGGCTTGTTATTAGAGCGCTTATGGAAGAAGCGCAAGGTAAAAAATTTAGTTCCAGATCTTTTGGCTAAAAAATGGGAAGCCCAAGAGCACCTTTTACCGGAGCAAATGCTTATAGATCTGGCGCAAGCCAAAAACTTCTCCTTAAATAGCCAAGAAGCAGATTTGCCACGTTGCGCTCGTTTTGTGCTAAAGGCTTTTGCTCAAGGCGAAGTTGGCCCCATCACTTTGGAGGCCGCTCCTCCGCTCCCTTCTTTAAGTGAGCAAGCTTAGATATGGTAGTTATTACCACAAATTTTTAAACTTATGGGCCGGGTCGCTTTTTTTCAAAGGGAGCGGCCCTTTTCCATATTTTTCAGGCCAATACAGTTAGAAAGGAATAGCTATGCCTCGCGTTTCCCTACATTCTGTTCTTCAGACTCTGCCTGTAGGCTCTTCCTATGAAGAGAGTCTCAAAATTATGCCTCAGGCTGAAAAATGGCTCACTAAAGAAAAAGAACGCCTTGAGCAAATGTATGCTTTTCAAGAAAGTTTTTGGCCTATAAATAGCGGAGCTGGCTGTGATGAAGTGGGACGCGGCCCTTTAGCAGGCCCTTTAGTGGCTGCAGCCGTTATCATCCCTAAACATACTTGGATTCCCGGCCTAAACGACTCCAAAAAGCTCAGCGAAGAAGTGCGCGAATTGTTAGTTCCTTGGATAAAAAAATTGACCAATTGGTCTATTTGTGAAATTTCTCTAGCAGAATTAGATGAAATAAATAATATCAATAGCAGCTCGCTCCTAGCTATGCACCGCTCTTTAGACAAACTCAACCCTAAAGCCAAGTTCGTCTTTATCGACGGTCGCTCGGAAATGCCTGATTGCCCTACTCCCCAAGCAGCTCTTATCAAAGGTGACTCCCGGATTCCCGCCATAGCTGCCGCTTCTATTATTGCTAAAGTTTATCGCGATCACTTACTAGATGAAGCCCATAACCAATGGCCACAATATCAATTTAAAGAGAATAAAGGTTACGGCACTGCTGCTCATATGCAAGCTTTGCATAAATTCGGCCCTTGTCCTTACCACCGACGCAGTTTTGCTCCCATTAAGCAACTTCTAGAGTCATCTCAAGCTCTTCCCGAACAAGCCGTTCTATTTTAAAAAGTATAACAAAAAATAGCCCTTTCTTCCCAAGTTTCTGCAGCTATGGTATAATTTTAGAGCTTTTTGCAGCTGCTAAAGTGAGGATTTTGTGAATATGACTGAGCAAACCGGCCAAGCTTCTGAGCGTTCAAAATCGTCTCAAGCTAGTTTAGAAAAAGCGCGCAATTGGTATATAGATGATTTTGTGCGCTACATTACCGTAGAACGCAACTTGGCTAAACGCACCGTTATTGAATACCACGACGATTTAGCTATATTCTTAAAATATTTTCAACCTCTCTTCGAAGATGGTCTCACTTTAGGGTCAATCGACATAAATACTATTAGTGACTTTTTAGCCGATTTAAAGCTCAACCACAACTACGAAGCTTCCAGTTTAAATCGCAAAATTGCCTGTTTAAAAAGCTATTTCAGCTTCTTAGAATTGTATGGCTATATCCCCGATTCACCTATGGACAAGTTCAAAAGCGTCAAAGAAGGACGTGTCTTGCCTAAAGTGCTCAGTCAAGATGACGTCAGCAAAATTTTAGCTTATGCCCACAGTCAATCTGATCCGGGTGGAGATTGGAAAGCCTACCGCAATACAGCCATTTTGGAGTTATTTTACGCTACAGGCATGCGCTTAGCCGAGCTTACCAGCTTAAATTTGTCCGATCTTAATTTTGATGATTATTCGATACGTATTACTGGTAAAGGTAACAAACAGCGTATTGTCTTTATGAATCAAAGCTCTATAGATGCACTAAAAGTCTATTTAGAAGCCCGTCCCAATACAAAAGATTCTGCTATATTTTTTTCCGCTTGTTCTAAAATCTGGGCAATTTCTTTATCGGTTGAA
>OQVS01001231.1_pt1 | contig 17659 bp, 16 predicted proteins | sample 1691601 | NCBI WGS metagenome assembly OQVS01 (sample SAMN03418268, study PRJEB22391) | human gut metagenome | biome: human-gut; feature: organic feature; material: feces | host: Homo sapiens | place: Tanzania | collected 2013-01
TGCCGCACGAGAACTTCGTGCGCCTGATGGAGATCGAAGACTACGAATTCAACCGCCTGCTCGACCAGTGCAATATCCACCCTGAGATCACCTATGATACAACAAGCGATTTCGCCCTCCTTTCCATGGTCGAAGCGGGACTCGGTGTGAGCATCGTCCACAGCCTGATGCTCAAGCCCGAGCGCTATCATGTCGCCGTGCTGCCGCTCAATGTCAAGCAGTCGCGCGAGATCGGCATTGCGGTCAAAAAGGGCTTCCTGCCCTCGACCATCACGCAGCTCTTCCTTCAGCACGTGATCGACTACACGCGCAGCATCGACGAGAACAGCGCCAGACGGTGATCGAACTGTCAATTTTGGGGAAAACTCGTCTTTCCAACCGCAGGTTGGAACAAACAGCCGTCGGTTCAACCACCGCGCCATTGCCAAACCGGCCTCCCGCCCCTATACTGAGCCCATACCGGTGACCCAAAAAGGCCGTGGCCGAACACACAGGGCAAAGAAAACTGAACACATGAAAGAGAGGTTAGACAATTGGAAGAACTGACAATGGGCGCGCGTATCTCGGCGCACCGCAAAAATAAAGGACTTACGCAGGAGGCACTGGCAAACACTCTCGGCGTGAGCAATCAGGCCGTTTCCAAATGGGAGAGCGATGTCTGCTGTCCCGACATTGCGCTGCTGCCGCAGCTGGTCGACGCGCTGGAGATGACGCTCGACGAGCTCTTCGGCCGCGAGAGCAAGGCGGCCATCGCAAACGATCAAATCCTGCCCGTGGCGGCGGAACTGCCGTGGGAAGATGACGACAGCATCCACGCCGTGCTCTTTCAGGGGCACCGGCTGCTCCAGCCGAAGGAGGGCAGCCTCTTCCGCCGTGATAAATACGACGAAATTCGCAAGAGCGTCGAGCTGCACTTTTCCGGCACGGCGCAGGATATTTACAGTGACTTTTCCGTCGTCTGTACGAATTCGATGATTCAAGGAAGTGTGAGAGCCGGCGACGGCGTCACCTGCACCGATGTTGGCGGCGATGTATCCGCAGGAGACAGCGTGACCTGCGGCAGCGTCGGCGGCGACGTGCAGGCGGGCGACGGCGTCACCTGCTCCGGCAACGTCATGGGCAATGTCCGCGCGGGCGACAGCGTCAGCTGCGGCAGCGTCGGCGGCAACGTGCAGGCAAGCGACAGCGTGCGCTGCGGCGATGTCGGGGGCAATGTCCGCGCAAGCGACAGCGTGCAGGCAAGCGCCATCGGCGGCGATGTGAACGCCGACAGCGTCCGCTTCACAAAGGACGGTAAAGGCTTTTCCTTCACCACCCGCTGAAGCAGCGCAAAAGCGCGGCACCCTGACCGGCGCCGCGCTTTTTTCCTTGTCATCGCGTCGGGTTTGTGTTACCATAATCCTGACAAAGGAAAAGGTGGGAAAAACATGGAAAATACCTTCAAGAGTTCCGTCTTCGGCGGCTTCAACCGCGATGACGTGATCCGTTATATTGAAAAAACCGCGCTCGAGAGCAAGCAGCAGATCGAGTCTCTCGAGCAGGAGAGCGACGGCCTTTGCCGCGAGAATGCAGAGCTTCGCGATAAGCTTGCCGCCGCCGAGCGCGAGCGTGACAAGCTCGCAGAGTCCTACGACACTGCGTCCGGCGCGCAGGAAGCTCTCAAAAAAGGACTGACCGCCGCGCAGGAGACGATCACCGAGCTGCGCACGCAGCTTGAAGAGAGCGCACAGCGAGCTGCCTTCGCGCAGAAGGAGCACGAGCGCCTGCGCGAGGCGCAGAAGGCCGAGCACGAGCGTGAGATGCAGAAATTGCAAGCAGAACTTGAGACGCTGCGCGCACAGGCCGAAGAATACGGCCGCGTGAAGGCGCACATCGCCGACATTGAGCTTTCCGCCCGCGAGCGCGCCGACGCACTCGACGCCGCCACGCGCGCCAAATTGCAATCGCACATCGCCGTCTGCACGCAGCAGTGCGCGCAGGTGCTTGCAACGCTCGGCAATACCTGTGAGAGCGTTTCGACCGCGCTGCGCCACGCAGACGCCGCCGTGTCGCAGCTGCCCGGCGCGTTCACCACGCTGGAAGGCCAGCTCGACGAGCTCAAGAAGTTCGAGCAGTAACCAAAAGCGCAAAAGGAGTGCGTTCCCGACGGGAACGCACTCCTTCTTTATGATAAAGCTGCGTACTGGTCAAAAAGCTCTGCAAATTCTTCTAAACGGTCGCGCAGGTCATCGCCCGCCGCGGTGCGAAAGTAGAGCACCTCTCCCCCGCGGCGCAGGATGAGAAACTGCTTATCTCCGGATGTATTTTCCGCGTAGTACGCTTCGTCAAAGCTGTCGAGCGAAATCGTCTGCGCACCGCTGCCCATAAAATAGTCCCGCAGCTCATGTGTCAAGGGCGTTGCCAGCACAGAGATACGCGGGGCGTAGAAGTCTACCTCTGTGCTCAGCTGCTCCCAGTCGTCGATCATTCCCGCATACGGCGTTTCGCCGACAGAATACACATGCCCGCCGAGCGGCGTCGAAAGATCGCGCTGATAGCACCAGTCAAACGGATCGCCGCCGAGCTCTTCGGCGCGAAGATAGGGCAGCGTCGGCTCGTCATACGCTTCGCTGTAAGGTGAGCCGCTCCCCACTGAAACGATCAGCATGAGCGGCAGCACGCTCATCACGATGCCGAGCAGCCGGTTCAACCTCGCCCAGCGGTTGCGCTGCATCTTTTCCGTGCGCTCGCAGTCCTCCATCGCGCGTTTGAGCGCACGCATCTCCCGTCGCTCCTGCGCGTCGCTGAGCAGGGCGAGAAAGCCGCCGAGGAACAATGCGACGATCTGAAGCGCCGCATTCTTCGACATCGTGATGAGCGACAGGACCGGTAGTTCCGGCAGGTACGCAAGGATGTAGACGATCGCGGCAAACGCCGCAAGAGAGACCAGCGGCAGAAAATAGCTGCCGCGCATCTTTTTGCGCAGCCGCCGGTAGCCGTAGCTATCCGTGCAGGGGCGCGGCGAGGGCGCACGCGCACTCATACCTCCGCGCCAGATATAAAAGATGCCGTCCTTCGTCCGGCAGACATAGTCCCAGCCCATCTGGGCGCGTGTTTCGCGCGTCCGCTTGTCGGGGTCGGCATCGTCCAGCGCGGGTTCGAGGTGATAGCGGCATTCGCACGGCTCACCGATCACAAATTCATCTCCGCGCAGGAGCAGCTTACCATCCGCCGCGCGCTCGGAAAGCCATTGCTCGATGCCGCGCGGATCGTAGGCGCTGACCTTGAAGTGAATGCTCTTGGTCTTGGGCTCGTCGGCTTCGACCGCCGTGGTCTCGCTCTTCTCCGGAAACTCCGTTGCTTCGCGCAGGTTTTCGTCCATCTGCGTCCACTCCCCCCCTTTTTCTCTATGCAGAGTATAGGGGAGCGCGCGGATTTTTTCAAGCACGTTCAGCGAGCATTGGGAAAAAGTGCGCGCAAGTTTGGTGTTACATCGCAAAAAAGGCAGGAAATTCCTGCCTTTTTGCGCTTCACAGCAGGATCGGCTGAAGCTGTCTCCCCACCATCGCCGCCTCGAGCGTCGGCATGATCTTACGGAAATCCGCAATGAGCGATGTAGGCTTTTCCGCAGCATTATCCTGCCCGAAGGGGACAAAGTAGTAGTTTTTTCGGTTCAGGAGCGTGGCAATGTTCGCGGCGCTCGCGGAAAGTCCATCGTTCGTCGCCAGCGCGAGCACGACGGGTTTGCCGTTTCGCAGGTGCCCCTTCGCCGCCATCGTTACCGGCCCGTCCGTGATACCGTTGGCAAGTTTTGCAAGCGTATTGCCCGTACAGGGCGCGATGACGAGCGCCTCCATCGCCCCCTGTGGGCCGAGAGGCTCCGCCTCCACGATATTCCGCACGGCACGGCGCCCCGCGACAGCCTCCACGCGCGTCACAAAGTCCTCCGCCGTGCCGAAGCGCGTCGAATACTTCGCCGCGTTTTCCGACAGAATCGGCACGATCTCGTGCTCGCGCGCAATGTCCTCGTAAATTTTCAGCAGCCCGGGGTGGTTGCAGAACGAGCCGCAAAAAGCAAATCCGATTTTCATGTATCCTCCTCCATGAGTCGCGTCAGCGTTTTTTGAATGGCACGCGCCGCTGTCTCCGGCGCAACGCGCCCCGGCAGTCCCGGCGCGCGCAGATAGGAAAGGCGCAGTCTTTCCACCGCGTCCATGTCAAAGCCGCTCGCACCCGCAAGCTCGATGAGCAGGCAGTCTCTCGGAAGCTCTGAGAGCAGTGCTTCGTCCAGCACCTGATGCGGCACGGTGTTGAACACCACGCGGAATTTTCCAAGCGTACCGGAAAGCCGGTTTGTGTGCAGCGGCGCATAGCCGAAGGCGTCGATCCACGCAAGGTCGGAACGCTTGCGCGCACTGACGCTTACCTTCGCCCCCAGCGCGTGCAGGTCGTGCGCAAGCACCTTTCCGATGCGGCCAAAGCCCACGACAAGGCAGGGCGTACCATGCAGCGTGACGCTTGTATGCTTCATCGCCGTTTCGATCGCGCCCTCCGCCGTTGGGACGGCGTTGCGCACGCTCAGTTCCTCTGCGGCAAAATAGTCCGTGATGTGCAGCCCCAGCGCGTCCGCAAGCGCCATCGCCTCTCCGCTCACGTTTCCGGCAAAGATCCGATGCTCCGGCCGCAGTGCGCGAAAAAGGCGTTCGGTTGTCAGCTCCGTGCCGCTTAAGTATCCGTTTTTCTCCATCGGCAGCGGCAGGACAATGACCTGCGCCTTCAGCGCATCGCACAGCGCCTGTGGGTTCGGCGCGCCGGAAAGCTCCCACGAGCAGACCTCATACCCATCCGCCGCCATCATCTGTGCGAGCAGTCGCATCCGCGCATCGCCGCCCAGGAATGCTATCGTCTGATCCATCTCATTCCCCCTTTTCCATAAAGGGTATGCGCGATGCGGCCGGAAGTTTCCTCTCTGCGTGTCGTCCGTGCATTTGCGCCTGCACCCGCGAGGCACAAAAAAGGAGCCGTTTCCGATTTGGAAACGGCTCCCCGCTCTGTTTAGTTTTCCTCCGGCAGCAGGATACGAATGGTCGTCCCCTTGCCCTCCTCGCTTTGAAGCTCCACCGTGCCGTGGTGATACTGCACAGCGTGCTTGACGATGGAAAGGCCAAGACCCGTGCCGCCGCTTGCCTTCGAGTGGCTCTTGTCCACGCGGTAAAAGCGCTCGAAAATGCGCTCCTGATGCTCCGGTGCAATGCCGATGCCCGTGTCGGAGACGGAGACGACCGCCTTGCCGTCCTGTTCGCCGACGGTCATCTTCACGCTGCCGCCCTCAACATTATATTTGATGGCGTTGTCGCAGAGGTTGTAAATGACCTCGTACAAAAGCCGCCGTACTCCGTCAAGGCAGGCCGTCTTTCCATCGACGGTGACAGAGACGTTCTTCTCCGCCGCCGCGGTTTTGAGATCGTCCGCCGCCTCCTGCGTCAGCTGTAACAGATCGACCGTTTCGCGCGGCATGACGTCGCCCTCGTCGAGCTGCGACAAGCGAATGATATCGCCGATGAGCGTGACAAGGCGCTGCGCCTCCTTGCGGATATGCCCGATAAAGCGGGGAACGTCCTCCTGCTTCACCATACCGTTTTCCAGCAGTTCCGCGCTGCCGATGATGCCCTGAAGCGGGGTTTTGAGCTCGTGGGAAACATTCGCCGTAAATTCCCGGCGCGTCTGCTCCGCCGTTTCGCGCTCGGTAATGTCAAACGCCAGCAGCACCGCACCCACCGCCGCGCCGATGCGGCTGACATCGAACTGCCAGATCCTGCCGCCACGCTCCACACGCGCTTCACTGTGGCCTTCCTCCATGGCGTCCTGAATGGCAAGACTCACATCATGGCTGCGGTCGATGGCCAAAAAGTCCTGCCCGATACAGCTTGCATCTGCGCCAAAAAGCTTTTCCGCCGCGGGGTTGATGCTCAGCACACGTTCCTTCTCATCAAGCAGCACAAGGCCCTCGCGCATGCTGCCGGTGATCTGCGAGAATTCCGTCTGCTGGCGCTGCAGCTCGTCCATCTGCTCGTCGATCTGCCGGTGCTGGCGGTTGATGCGCCCAAGCAGCGGAGCAAGCTCCTCGTAGGCGTCGTTTTCAAGCGGGTGCTCAAGGTCAAGTTCATTGAGCGGTCTCACAATACGGCGCGAGAGGCTCTTCGCCAGAACGCCGGAGAGGATCAGCGCCACGATCAGCACCACAAGAATGGGCTGTATCATGCCGACAAGCAATACGCCCGCCGTCGCGCGGCTGATGGAAATGCGCAGAACGCTCCCATCTGAGAGCTTTTGCGCGCTGTACATCGTTTTTTGCAGCAGCGTGGAGGAATAGCGCGAGCTTTCGCCCTCGCCATATTCGAACGCACGCTTCACCTCTTCGCGGTCGGCGTGATTCTCAAGGCTCTCCGCATCGGTCTCCGTATCGAAGATCACCGCGCCGTCCGGCGCGATCCATGTCAGGCGATAGTGTCCGGAGGAGAGTTTTTCGAGATAGTCCGTCCCGTTTGCCTCCACAGCGGCAGCAGCAAGCGCCAGTTCATCATGCAGCTGCTTTTTTTCGACGCTGCCGAAATATTCGTACAGGCAGCCCATGATGACAAGCAAGCTCGCCAGCAGCACCGTTCCGGCCACCGCCAGAATGGAACGGAAGATTTTTTTGGTCATGCCTTTCCCTCCATGCGGTAGCCCACGCCGCGCACGGTCTCGATCTTTTCACCGTAAGTGCCGAGCTTCTGCCGCAGCGTACGAATGTGCATATCCACTGTGCGCGTCTCGCCGCAGTAGTCGATCCCCCACACATCGGCCATCAGCTGGTCGCGCGAAAACGCCGTGCCGGGATGCGAGAGGAACAGCCGCAGCAGTTCGAACTCCTTATAAGTCAGTGTGATGTTTTCGCCGTCCGCCGTGACGGTGCGGCTCTCCTCGTCCAGAACAAGTCCGCCCAGGCGACGCTGCTGTGGCACGCTCTTGGCTCCGCAGCGCCGCAGCACCGCCTTGACGCAGGAGACCAGTTCCATCACGCCGAACGGCTTGACAAGGTAGTAGTCCGCGCCCAGATCAAGGCCGCGGATCTTGTCGTACTCCGCGCCCTTGGCCGTCGCCATGACGACCGGGATATCGGAAAGCCCACTGTCCGCGCGCATGCGGCGCAGCAGCTCCATTCCGTCGATGCCGGGAAGCATCACGTCCAGCACGACCAGTTCCGGTCTTTCCGTGCGCAGCGCCTCCCAGAACGACATGCCGTCTTCAAAGCCTCTTGCTTCAAAGCCGGTCGATTGCAGGGCATATACCTCAATATCGCGAATGCTGGCGTCATCTTCCACGCACCAGATCATCGTTCACCCCTCCTTATGCTCTCCTGTCACAGAGAAAATGACCCACTCGGCAATATTCACCGCATGGTCGCCGATGCGCTCAAAGTACTTGGCGATCATCAAAAGGTCGAGCGCAAATTCACCGTCGGTGGGATCCTGCGCAATGCGCTCGATGAGTCCCTTCTTCACGCGGGTGAAATAATCGTCCACCACATCATCTTCGGCGATGATCTGCTCGGCAAGCGCCGTATTCTGCCGGACGTAGGCGTCCACGCTTTCCGTTACCATTTTAATGGTGGAGCGCGCCATTTCCCGCAGCAGCGCGCTGTTTTCCGCACCGCGCCCACCGAGGAAAGTGACAATCTCTGCGATATCCTCAGCCTGATCGCCGATGCGCTCCATATCCGTGATCATTTTGAGCGCCGCCGAGATCTGGCGAAGATCTTTTGCAACAGGCTGCTGCTGCAAAAGGAGCTTTAAGCACAGCGATTCGATCTCGCGCTCCTTGCGGTCGATCTCCTCATCGAGCGGCGCAACGCGCGCAGCCAGTTCCGTGCTCCCTTCAGTGAGTGATTGCGCCGAAAGCGCGATGACCTCCTCGCACAGCGCGCCCATTTCAATCAGCTCGCGGTTGAGCAGCGCAAGCTGTTCATCAAACCGGCTTCTCATCAGCCAAACCTCCCCGTGATGTAGTCTTCCGTCCGCTTGTCCTGCGGCTGGGAGAAAAGCTTTTCCGTCTCGCCGTACTCCACAAGCTCGCCGAGCAGGAAAAACGCCGTGTGATCGGAAATGCGCACCGCCTGCTGCATATTGTGCGTAACGATGACGATGGTATAACGATCCTTGAGCTCCATGGCGAGTTCCTCGATCTTCGAGGTCGAGATGGGGTCGAGCGCGCTCGTCGGCTCGTCCATCAGCAGCACCTCCGGTTCGACCGCAAGCGCGCGGGCGATGCACAGTCTCTGCTGCTGGCCGCCGGAAAGACCCAGCGCATTCTTTTTCAGGCGGTCTTTGACCTCGTCCCAGATGGCCGCCCCGCGCAGCGACTGCTCCACGATCTCATCGAGCTTGGCTCTGCTCTTCACGCCGTGCGTGCGCGGGCCGTAGGCGATGTTGTCGTAAATACTCATGGGGAAGGGGTTGGGCTTTTGAAAGACCATGCCCACCTGACGGCGCAGCTCGCTCACATCGACGGACGGTTCAAAAATATCCTCACCCTTATACTTGATGCTTCCCGTGATCTTCACATCGGGGATCAAGTCATTCATGCGGTCAAGCGTTTTGAGAAACGTCGATTTGCCGCAGCCGCTCGGCCCGATGAGCGCCGTGATGCTCTTTTCGGGAATTTCGATATTGATATCCTTGAGTGCCTGATGGCTCCCGTACCACAGGCACAAATCCTGCACAGAAAGGATACTGTTCATCGTTCTCTTTCCTCTTTCAATACGTCTTCAAAGGCGAGACTGTACCAATGTGCCTCGCCGCGTTTTACTGTTTTCTGCACGCAGTCGTCGCAGAATTTTGCTGCATCTTCGAGTGCGCGCGGCATCGTTTTGCCATTCATCAGTGCGCCGCAGAGGGCAGAGGCGAACACATCGCCCGTGCTGTGCAGCGTCTGCGGAATGCAGGGTCTGAAAATTTCCGTATATTCCCCGTCCAGACGCGCACAGTAGCCGATCTCCTCGCCGCGGCGAACACCGGTGATGATAACATTCTCCACGGGGAGCTTTTCAAGCAGTTCATTCACGTCCGTGTCCATCGAGCGGCCTGCAAGGAGCGCCGCCTCCGTGTGGTTGGGCGTGATGAGCCGGGCCGCCTTGCAGAGCGTGCGCATCGCCTGCACGTATTCCTCCGAAAAGCAGCCGTAGAGCGCGCCGTTGTCGCCCAGCACCGGGTCGACAACGATCAAGGTGTCCTCGCCGCCAAAATCGCGCAGAAAGCTTTCCGCAAATCGAATCTGCTCCGCCGAGGCGAAAAAGCCGGTGCAGATGCCGTCGAATTTGACGTCGAGTTTCTTCCAGTGTGCGGCAAAGGCCTTCATCTCGTCCGTCATGTCCCGCATGACGTAATCGCCGAAGCCGCTTGCCGTATGTGTGGATAAAATCACCGTCGGCAGCGGAACGGTCTCCACCCCGCAGGCAGAGAGAATGGGCATGGCAACGCTCAGCGAGCACTTGCCGAAGCACGACAGATCGTTTAACAGCGCCATGCGCTTCATACCGCTTCCGTTGACGGGTCGAATCATTGTTGTTTCCTCCTGAAATAGCTGCCGACGAGTGCCGCGGCCAGATTAATGAGCATGGTCAGCAGCATCAAGATGGCTGCGATGGCGAACACCAGTCCCGTATCGCTCGACTCCTTGGCGTAAAAATAAAGTGCCACGGTGAGCGTCGCACCCGCGTTGTGCAGCCCCTCCCAGAAGCCATAAAGCATGTGCGCAGAGCCCGCCGTAAAGAGCAGCGCCGCCGATTCGCCGAGAATGCGGCCGACCGACAGAATACAGCCGGTCACAACGCCGTCCACGCAGCTTGGCAGCACCACCGTGCGAATGGTGCGCCATTTGCCCGCTCCAAGGCCGAAGGCACCCTCGCGGTAGCTTTGCGGCACGGTTTTGAGACTCTCCTGCGTGGTGCGCATGATGGTCGGCAGGTTCATGATCGTAAGCGTCAGCGCACCGGCAAGAAGCGACGTGCCGTTTTTGCAGAAGATCAGCATACCGACCAGGCCGTAGATGATCGAGGGGATACCCGAAAGCGTTTCCGACGCATATTCGATGGCGGAGACAAGCTTTTTATTCGCGGCGTATTCGTTCAAATAGATCGCCGCGCCCACGCCGAGCGGCAGCACGATCAAAAGCGTTGCAATGACGATATAAAGCGTGCTCAGAATGTCCGGCAGGATGCCGACGCGGTTTGCAAGATAACTTGGCGCGGTGGAGAGCATCTCCCATGTGATGTTTGGAATACCATTGCCCAATATATATCCAATCATAAACAGAACGAGCGCACAAGTCAATACTGCCGCAGCTCCCATGAGCGCATGCATCAGGATAATATAGGCCCTGCGGCGGGCCGAAGCACGGGCTTTGAGCATTCAGTCTCCCTCCTTGTTGCGCTTTAAAAAGAAATTCAACGCCGCATTGATGAGCATGATGAAAAGATAGAGCACAAGCGCGATGGAAAAGAGCGCCTGACGCTGCAAGCCGGAGGAGTAGGACATCTCGCTTGCAACGGCCGTGGTGAGAAATCGGACGCTTTCAAAAAGCGAAGGCATGTTCGGCGCGTTGCCCGAGACCATCATCACCGCCATCGCTTCGCCGATGGCGCGGCCCACGCCGAGCACGACCGCCGCGGCGATGCCGCTCTTCGCTGCCGGAACGGAGACGCGAAAATAGGTCTCGATCGGTGTTGCGCCCAGTGCGAGCGAGGCGTCCTCGTACTCCTTCGGCACCGCGTCGAGCGCGGTGACGCTCACCTTGATGATCGACGGCAGGATCATCACCGCCAGCACGAGGATCGCCGCAAGCAGGCTCGCGCCATCTGGCAGATGAAAGGTCTTGCGAATGGCGGGCACCAGCACCAGCATGCCGACCAGACCGTAAACCACCGACGGGATCCCCGCAAGCAGGCTCACCGCGCTGTTGAGCGCACGCTTCACGCCCTTGGGCGCGACCTTGGAAAGGTATACCGCCGTCAGAAAGCCAATGGGCACGCCGAGGACGATTGCACCCGCCGTGCCGTATACGCTCGTAAGAATGAAGGGCAGGATCCCGTAATGCGGCTGTGCCGCCGTGGACTCCCACACCTTTCCCGTCAGAAACGCGCCAAGGCCGATCTTCCGGATGGCAGGAATGCCGGAAATCACGAGATAGACCGTGATGAGCAGCACGCAGCCCACCGTGATGAGGCCGAGAATGAGAAACATACCGTGAATGACGGCTTCCCATATTTTTTTCTTCTGTGCCATAAGTCGTTTCCTCTTTACCCGGTCAGGGAGGCGGTTTTCACCGCCTCCCTTCAGATGGTTCGCTGTTAGTTTGCTGCGACTGCACCGGCATTGGCAATGATATCGGCAACCTCAGGGGAGATCGCGTAATCGAAGAAGGCCTGTGCCGCGGGGGAAAGCTCGGTGCCTTCCTTCGTCACAAGGACGAAGGGACGCTGCACAACATAGCTGCCGTCCTTGACCGTTGCCTCGGTCGCCTTCACGCCGCCGACGGTCAGCGCCTTGACGCTCTCACCCACTGCGGAGAGGGAGGCATAGCCGATGGCATTGGGGTTCTGGGACACGGTGTTGATGACGTCGCCCGTGGAAGTCAGCTCCTGACGGTAAGCACAGGCGTCCTTGGTGCCGGTGATGGACTCAAAGCCGTCGCGCGTGCCGGAGCCTGCCTCGCGGCCAATAAGTACGATCTCGGCGTCATCGCCGCCGACGTCCTTCCAGTTGGTGATCTCGCCGGTGTAGATCTTGTCGATGGTGTCCACGTCAAGGTCGGAGACGGGGTTCTCGGGACTCACGACAATGGCGATGCCGTCGTAGGCAAGCACGGTCTCCACAAGGCCGGAGGCCTTTTCATCGTCCTTGAGCGCACGGCTCGAAAGGCCGATGTCGCAGCGTCCCTCGGTAACGGCCTGAATGCCGCTGCCCGAGCCGGTGGGGTTGTAGGTGAACTTCACGTCCTTGTTGGCGGCCATGAAGGACTCGCCGAGGGAGTTGATGACTTTTTCCATCGAGGTCGAGCCGTCGGTCGAAACGGTGCCGGAGAGCGCCGCGGTGGTGCCGCCTTCCTCGCCCTTGTTGTCATCAGAGGCATTGTCCTTGCTGCCACAGGCGGTCAGCAGACTCAGCGCCATGACGGCAGTCAGTGCAAGAGTAAAAAACTTTTTCATTTAAAATACTTCCTTTCCTTTTTTCATGGATCTTTTTCCTTGCTACAGTTGCCATCATAAAAGCGGGTTGTAAAATCAAAAAGTCTGCTTTTGTAAAATCACTGTAAAAGGGCAAAAAAGGACGTTTCCCAATAGAAAACGTCCTTTTTTGAGCATTTTTCTCTTTACGTCCAATAGCTGAAATTCGTGATCTCATATTCTGCCGTGCGTTCGCCCGCGGCGTCGTAGGCTGAGAGCACAAAGCGGTCATACTCCCCGTCGCTGCGCGGCTTTTCGTCCAACCGATAGGTGCCGAGGAAATACCGCCGCCCGCCATCTTCGATCAGCTCGTCCACGGGGTAGACGCATCGTGTCTGATAAACATAATCCTGCATCTCCCCGTCCCACTTGTCCCGGCGCATCTGACAGATCTCCACGCGCGCAACGCTGCTGTCGTCGATGCGCCCGAACAATTCCAGCGTACCCTGTCCGCCGTGCGGCCACCGGCTGCACCCGCCAGCTTGAAAGGGTTCCCCGTCCGAACAGTCGAGCAAGGTGCCGTTTGCTTCCTGCCAGAGGAGGCCATGGCGATCGACTTCCGCGCACAAAAGTGCGTTCTCTCCCGCCATCAGGTAATACCGCCGCCCCGCCTGCGTGCCGCAGGACGTCACAACGTGCGTTTCCTCATAGATGCCGTGGAACTCTTCCAGCATGCGGATTGCCATCATCGGCGTAAGCTTGGCGTCTGCAAGGAAGAGGTACAGTACTGCCGCACAGAGCATCACCGCAGCGGCGCGCAGCGCGCGGTGCAGACGAGAGGGCTTCCGTTTGATTTTTTTCATGTCTGCACCACCCTCTCCGGCAGTGGGATCTCCACCTCAATGCGCTCGCCAAGGCGGTCATAGATGAGCGTTATATAAGTATCGTCCGCCGCAATGGGTACGTAATGCTCCGCAGTATGCACCCAGAGCGTACCGCTACAGCCGCCGCAGCTTGGATACCCATACTCACTGCCTTCAAAAAACACCTCGCCGCGCTGATTCTCCAGCCGCAGCTCCTGCAGCAGCCGCTTGTAAACGACACCACCCGGAATGCGGTCGTAGCCTCTCATCTGCACCACGGCAAGCTGCGCGCCCCGGATCTGATCATACGCTATGCCTGTAGAGACCCTGTCCACGCACACAATATCGTTTCCGATGGGAATTTGCACATTCAGTGTCTCGCTGCCCCACAGCTCGATCCAGTGAAATCTCTGCTCGCGTGCCCGGTAGCGGTCGCTGTCGGAAAAGCGCGGCGACTTGACCATCTCATTTGCGATCAGCACGCACAGCACCGCCGTTACCGTGACCATCAGATAGCGTGCGAGCACCAGCCACCACCCGCGGTAGCAGCGGCGCAGCGCCCGCCCCGTCTCCTCGGGATCTCCCATCAGCATCACTGCGCGTTCGCCGGCCTCGTCTTCCCCGTAACCGAGCGCCGTCAGCGCCTCGGCATGATCCTCGATGTGTCCGGAAAGCTCAGCACGCAGATCGCGTGCCTCGCCGCTCGTCAGCCGTCCGACCTGTGCGAGCACGCGGTCACAATACTCGTTTCTATCCATAGCCTCACCCTTTTACGCAAAGTGCAGCACGGCGTTCACCGCCCCGGAATACTCCCGCCAAGATGCTTCCTCTTCCGTGAGCGCTGCGCGCCCGGCGCGCGTGAGGTGATAGTATTTGCGCACGCGGCCTGTAGGCGCAGTCTTTTCATAGGCCTCCACATAGCCCTCTCGCTCCATGCCGTGCAGCACGGGATAGAGCGTCCCCTCCTTCATTTCGAACACATTGCTGGAGCGGCGCGCCAGCTCCAGAATGATCTGATAGCCGTACATATCCTCGCACGCGAGCAGCTTGAGCAGCAGAAGCTGCGTGTGGTCAATGCTCTTTTTCTTCATCTCGCACCTCCTTCAATACATAGAACCTCTATGCTTGTAGTATACATAGAATATCGAGGTATGTCAATCCCAATTGTAAACACTTGTTCATTTTCTTAACAAACCCTGAACTTTACCTCTTGCACATTCGCGGCCTATAATTAAAATGATAACTTGCAAATCGGCGGGACTCTTTCACCGCCCCATCGCATTGACATGAAAAGAGGGGTTCCCAATGAAAACATATCAGGCTGGCATCGACGTAGGCTCCACCACGGTGAAGCTCGTTGTTCTGGACGAAAACGAAAACATGATCTTCGGGCAGTATCAGCGCCATCTTTCCCACACGCAGCGCGCGCTGTCCGACCTGCTCAAGCAGGCGCACAAGGTACTCGGTGAATGCGCGCTCTCTCTGCGCGCCACGGGTTCCGGTGCGATCAACCTTGCCAAGGCGCTCGGCGTGCCCTTCGTGCAGGAGGTCGTGGCCGTAGCGCAGGCGCTGGAGCGCGCCGCGCCGCAGGTAGACGTTGCCATTGAGCTCGGCGGCGAGGACGCCAAGATCATTTACTTCAAAGGCGGGCTGGAAGAACGCATGAACGGCGTCTGCGCCGGCGGCACCGGCTCGTTCATCGACCAGATGGCTGCTCTTTTGCAGACCGACGCCTCGGGGCTTGACCGCGAGGCCGCGCACTATCAGCAGATCTATCCCATCGCCGCGCGCTGCGGCGTATTCGCCAAGACGGACATTCAGCCCCTCATCAACGAGGGCGCGACGAAAGCCGACCTCGCCGCCTCGATCTTTCAGGCGGTCGTCAACCAGACGATCTCAGGTCTTGCCTGCGGCAAGCCGATCCGCGGTCACGTTGCATTCTTGGGCGGGCCGCTGCACTTCCTTCCCCAGCTCAAGGCCGCGTTCATCCGCACGCTGAAGCTGACGGACGAAACGACCATCGACCCCAAAAATTCCCATCTCTTTGCTGCCACGGGCGCGGCCATCGACGAAACGCCCGCCGAGGCGCAGCCGCTCAGCATGCTCATCAGGCGGCTTGACAGCGGCGTGCAGATGGACTTTGAACTAAAGCGCCTGCCGGCGCTCTTTGCAGACGAAGCTGATTTGGAAGCCTTCCGCGCGCGCCACCACACGGCAGTTGTGCCGCGCGGCGACCTCGCCGCCTACGAGGGCGACTGCTTCCTCGGCTTCGACGCTGGCTCGACCACGACGAAGCTCGCGCTCGTCGGCACGCAGGGCGAGCTGCTCTATTCGTTCTACGCGAACAATCAGGGCAATCCCATCAAGACTGCCATGCAGGCGGTACATACGCTGCGCGAGGCGATGCCCGTGGGCGCGCGCATCGCGCGCTCCTGCTCCACCGGCTACGGGGAAACGCTGCTCAAGTCCGCCTTCTCACTCGATGAGGGCGAAGTAGAGACCATCGCCCACTGCACCGCCGCGTCGTTTTTCGATCCGAAGGTCGACTGTGTGCTCGACATCGGCGGGCAGGACATGAAGTGCATCAAGCTCAAGGACGGCGCGGTGGACACGGTGCTCTTAAACGAGGCCTGCTCGTCCGGCTGCGGCTCGTTCCTTGAAAACTTTGCCAACTCCCTCGGCATGACGGCGCAGGAGTTCGCGCACGAGGCGCTCTTTGCCAAGGCTCCTGTGGATCTCGGCACGCGCTGCACCGTATTTATGAACTCCAACGTCAAGCAGGCGCAGAAAGAGGGCGCGAGCGTATCCGACATCTCTGCCGGTCTCGCCTACTCCGTCATCAAAAACGCGCTCTACAAGGTCATCAAGCTTTCCGACGCGAGCGAGCTTGGTTCGCACGTCGTCGTGCAGGGCGGCACGTTCTTCAACGAGGCCGTGCTGCGCGCGTTTGAGCGCATCTCCGGCGCGCAGGTGACCTGCCCCGACATTGCGGGCATCATGGGCGCGTTCGGTGCGGCGCTGCTCGCGCGCGACCGCTACCATGGCCAGAAAACCACGATGCTGCCGCTCGAAGAGATCGAGCAGCTTACCTACAAGACCTCTGCCGCGCGCTGCCAGGGCTGCCAGAACCACTGCATGCTCACGGTCAGCATCTTCCCCGGCGGGCGGCGTCATGTGAGCGGCAACCGCTGCGAAAAGGCGCTGCGCGGTGAAAGCGCCGCCAAGAGCGGCGAAAATCTCTTTGCCTACAAGCGCGAGCGCATGTTTGCCTATCCCCCGCTCGAGAAGGAAAACGCGCCGCGCGGAGAGATCGGCATTCCGCGCGTGCTGAACATGTATGAAAACTATCCCTACTGGGCGACGTTCTTCCGCGATCTCGGCTTCCGCGTCATTCTCTCCCCGTTCTCCACGCGCGCAGTTTATGAGCTGGGCATGGAGAGCATCCCGTCGGAGTCGGAATGTTATCCCGCCAAGCTCGCGCACGGCCACGCCCAGTGGCTCATCGACCGGGGCGTAAAGACCATCTTCCACCCCTGCGTGTTCTATGAGCATCAGGAGGTTCCCGGTGCGCAGAACCACTACAACTGCCCCATCGTTGTCTCCTATCCCGAGAACATCAAGAATAACGTCGAAGCCGTGACCGACGGCTCCGTGCGCTATCTTCACCCCTTCCTTGCCTTTACGAATGAGAAGGTCGCAGCCGACCGTCTCGTGCAATTCTGCAAGGAAACGTGGAACATCCCCGAGCGGGAAACGCGCCGCGCCGCGCACCTTGCGTGGGAAGAGCAGCAAAAGGCAAAGGCCGACGTTCGCGCCGCGGGCGCAAAGGCGCTCGCCGACATGGAGAAAAACGGCGGCAGCGGCATCGTTCTTGCGGGCCGCCCCTACCACGTTGACCCCGAGATCAACCACGGCATTCCCGAGCTCATCGCGGCCTACGGTCTCACCGTTCTGACGGAGGACTGCCTGCCCATCGACTTTACCCCCAAGCGCCCCGTGCGCGTGAACGACCAGTGGGTCTATCATTCGCGGCTCTACACGGCGGCGGAATTCGTCTGCGGGCGCGACGATCTTGAGCTCATTCAGCTCAATTCCTTCGGCTGCGGACTCGACGCCGTGACGACCGACGAGGTCTGCGAGCTTTTAGAGCAGGGCGGCAAGCTCTACACCTGCCTTAAGATCGACGAGGTCAACAACCTCGGTGCGGTGCGCATCCGCATTCGTTCGCTGCTTGCCGCCGTCGCCATGCGGCGTGAGCGCGGCATTCATTCGACTGCGCACGTCAAGCCCTATGAGCGCGTGTACTACACCAAGGAGATGCAGCGCGAGCGCTATACCATTCTCGCCCCCCAGATGAGCCCCATTCATTTCGATCTTCTGGAGCCCATCTTCCGTCACTACGGCTACAATTTTGAGGTGCTGCAAAACGACAACCGCAACGCCATCGACGTCGGCCTCAAATACGTCAACAACGATGCCTGCTTCCCCTCGATCACAGCGGTCGGTCAGCTGATGGAGGCTGTGACCTCCGGCCGCTACGATACCGACCATCTCGCCCTCATCATGTCGCAGACCGGCGGCAGGGGCATGTATTTGACGAGGATCTCGCCAACAA
>OQVS01001232.1_pt1 | contig 17652 bp, 17 predicted proteins | sample 1691601 | NCBI WGS metagenome assembly OQVS01 (sample SAMN03418268, study PRJEB22391) | human gut metagenome | biome: human-gut; feature: organic feature; material: feces | host: Homo sapiens | place: Tanzania | collected 2013-01
CGCGGTAATGGCCGGTTTCGCCGTCGGCAGTCCAATCGCCGTAGGTATGCGCATGCTGCGTACCGAAACGGCCGTAGGCGCAGACATTGCAGAACTCATCCTGATCGTCGTCATAGGCGTGGGGTGCGCTGTCCATTTTTTCCGGGTATGGGCAGTATTTGACCGAGCAGATGTGATAGTGACGTTCGGCATTATAGCGCCAGCCGTCAAAGGTGTGCGTATGGCTGAATTTGGTGGAGCGAACATAACCGCAGTCGTTGCAGTATGGATCCGTGTCATCATCATAGCTGTGGGCGGCTTTGTCCTTGATGCTGCCGGTCTTATCCGTGCAGTCTGCATCGGTACACTCGTGCCAGTGGCTGTTTATGTCCCAGCTCCAATCGCCGTAGACATGACCGCCGGAATGGTCCGGGGCAGCGGAACGCTCGTATTTGCAGACATTGCAGGTGGTGTCCGCGTCGTCGTCATAGACGTGGGCATCCCTGTTGATGATCCGGCCGTTCTCCTCCGGGCAGTTCGGATCGGTGCATTCGCGCCAATGCTCCCGGCTGTCCCGGCTCCACTCGCCATAGAAATGGGTATGGGCCGGGGTGATGGAACGGTCGTAGCCGCAGACGCTGCAAATGTCACCGCTGTAGGTGTGGCCGGACTTTCCTGTCTGGGCCTGGCAGCCGGGTTTGGTGCAGGTCCTCCAGTGTTCGGAACCGTCATAGTGCCATTCCCCGTAGGCGTGCTCGCTGTGCCGGTAGCCGCAGGCGGTGCAGTCGCCGTAGGCGTTGAGGGTATGGGCCGCTTTGTCCTTTTGAGAGCCGGATCGGTCTGTGCAGACCGGGTTGGTACACTCGCGCCAGTGGCTGGTCTCATCCCAACTGTTGAAGCCTTCCGAGTAGGTGTGACCGCAGATGGTGCGGGTATAGCCGCAGGTGACGCAGGTCGTGCCGGTCTCGCTGTCGTAAACATGCTCGGCATAGTCGGAAACAAATTTGCAATAGCCTGAGCCGACATAGCACTGTTTCCAGTGATGGCTCCCGCTGGTCTTCCACTCGTCCGCGATATTGTGCTCATGGGTCTCGTAGCTGTTGCAGGTCTGGCACCACCAATACTCCAGCACACCATTTCTATACGAGGGGCTGAGGGTGTGCTTTCCGCGGGAAATGACCACATTGCAGCCGGGCTTTCTGCATTCCTTCCAGTGCTGTTCATCGTCGCAGAGATAGGTTCCGAAGTCATGCTGGCAGGTGATGGTGCGGACATAGCCGCAGGTCTCGCAGGTGGCGTTGTCTTCGCCGAAGCTGTGGGCCTCGAGGTCCTCCGTGGCCGTGCAGCCGTCCTGCGCGCAGGCGTGCCAGTGACTGCCCTCGTCCGTAGACCAGACCTCCTCGAAGCTGTGCTCGTGGTCTGCCACACCGCAGCCGCGGCAGACGCCGTTTTCGTCATAGTCATGCACCGCGGTCACGAGGACGTTAAACTCGATATTCTTGGTGTAACGTTTCAGCGACCCCAACGCACCGCCGTGAATGGTCAGGTGATCCCGGATATCCTCCTTGTCGGGGACAAAGAAGGGGCTGCCCGCCTTGGGCTCCAGGTAGAATTCGGCGCAGTAGGTCTGGCCGCCGATGATGGTCCCCGTGAAGGTCTTTCCGTCAACCGTGCACCAGCAGGCATCAGTAGACTCCGGGTGCTGGCTGCGCAGCAGCCAGTAGGGGGCATCCTCCGGCGTTGTGACCACCGGAGGCGGCTCGGGGCTGTAGGTCTTTCTTTTTTCGACGACAGTGCCGCATTTCGGAGCCTCGACGGTCACATTGATGGAGCAGATCCAGCTGCTGTCGTGGCCCGGCGCGGGGACCTCCGTGACATCGATCTTTTCGTCACAGCGGGTGCAGTGGCGGGACTTGCTGCCCGCGGTCTCGCAGGTAGGCTGGACATCGACGGTGAAGTCCTCCTCCCAGTCATGGCCCAGCGGGCCGCTGGGCACGGTTTCTACATGGGAGGGGTCGCGCTTACAGGTTTTTTTCACCAGACCGCCTTCAGTACAGGTGGCCGAGATGGTTTCCGTTTCCCAATCGTGTCCCAGCGCTGGGGTGGATGCCATGGTTTTGTAGGTGCAGCCCTTCCGCTGGCAGGCGGTGGTCGTCGTTCCGGGTTCGGTGCAGGTCGCGGTGGTGGTCGTTTTCAGGTCATGGCCCAGCGCGGGAATTTCTTTCCGTTCCTCAATGACATCACCGCAGATTTTGCAGGTCTTGCCCTGGGTCAGACCGGTTTCGGTGCAGGTGGCCGGGGTCTCCTCGACGATATCCCAGCTGTAGGCGGCGCAATAATGATCGATGGTCAGCTCGACCGTCAGATCTTCCCAGACGTTATTGATATGGAAACGTTTGAGGTAATAATCGCTCGTTTCCCGCTGAACCTCTTTGTTTTGACTGTTGACGATCTTGTCAGGTGCGATGTACGGTTTATTTGCATAGCTGTAGGTAAAGGTATCGCCCGCAAGGATCGTATTGGTCTCGGTGGTGCTGGTCAGCTCCTCGCCCGACTTGGGATCAAAGAATTTGGTGATGGTGGTGACCGTAACCTCCGGCAGGGGCTTGGGCTCTACGGCGTAGGTATAGACGGCAGGAAGAGTCGAATTTACCGCATTATCAAAGGATGCTTCCAGCCAGATCTTGCAGTTATTCAGAGATGACAGCTTTATTATGCCATTGCCAAATCTGATATCGTCCAATTTGACGTGGACGAACCCATATTCATCCGTAAGGCTGGGATCATTGCTGATGTCCTTGCACCAGTAGCGGGAGGAAGTATGATCGGTGTTGTCATCCACATAGGAAGTCTGCACGACCAGCCAGACTCTGGGCTGACGAGGGCCTCCCAAACTGTTTTTGGCGTAGATCTCGCCCTTGTCCCAGTTGACATATAGCTCGCCTAAATTTTTACCATGCTGCTCTGCGTCCAGACGAAGCGTCATGGGGTTCAATATGTTTGTTTCATTAACGAAATCGGTTCGAACTTCACCCGCGCCGCTGCCGCTGCTGAGCTCTTCCTGGAGCGGGACCATGGAGGCAAAGAGGACTTTATCCAGATCCAGATTTGTCGCCGGCAGCATAGCCGCCGTATCTCCCCAGACCACGTGGTCTGTCCCAAATTGGTTCGTATAAAAGTTGTGAACCACCTTTTTTCCGGTATAGATGCTTCTGTCAATGCTAACGCTATAGGCGGACACGTTTTGGTGGTCAAAGGCAGTGCGCGACCAGGCCGAGTAGCAATTATCGGCCAGAGTGCTCTGTACCTGAATGCTCTTTAGCCGAATCTGATCGTTAGAGCCAATATAAATCGTATCTTTCTCCGATGCCTTGATGGCAGGGAGATACAGCTTATCTTTGAGCGTATAGACGCGGTTGTTGTTTCCGAGGTCTGTATTTTTGTAGGGCGTTTCGTTTAAAAGGGCTTTCTCAACACGGTTGAACAGTTTATTATCATAAGCAATGGTGTTTCTCAGGCGCCAACGCGAATAGCTTGCCGCATAATACGAGATATCAACCTCTGTCGGTGCGGCAGCGCCATCTGTATAGCTGCTGCCCCACGATGAATCATAATCGATTCTAGTTGCTCCCAGGACTCGCTGGAATACCTCTCTTTGTTCGGATCCGGAAGGATCTGTTAAGCTGGTTGCGGCAAACAACACCGTATTTCTTCCGCTCACTCCAGTATCTTTCCCAAAGACATACCACTTTTGGTTACCGTCTTTCCCACGGCTGTTTTTGCCAAGGGCGATCACTGCGCCAGATTTGGTTTCCAGATCATCAACGGTTGCGTATCGTCCGCTTGATATCTCAACCGGACGGACTGTAAGGATCACTGCATACGCTGTCACCGGCAGCAGTGTCAGCACCATGCAAAGGATAAGCAGGCTGCTGAGCAGTCGTTTTTTCATGTTGATTCCTCCTCCTTATCTTCCGCAGCCTCCATGCGGAGCGTATGTTTCCTTTTGCATCGGATGCAGATCACGGTCATTGCCACACCCGCCGTGAAAGCTGCGATACCGACTACAATGTATGCACCTGCGCCTCCCTGCAGCAGCACAGAGCCATAGCTGTCCGTTACGGTGGGAAGACCGCCCGACTGTACCTGCCGCAAAAGAATGCCGATATCTGCAAAGAGAAGCAGACTGCATACGCGCAAGGTGAAAAGCACACGCCCTTCGCGCCGCTTTCTGTATTGCCGCGTTCTTCGCCGGATCTCCAGCATCCGGCTCCCCGTTCTGCCGGTCATGTTCAATGCCTCCTTTCGCTTTTCGTTACCGAGGCGGTAAACAGCCCCTCTACTTCTTAAAAGACAGAAAAACAAAAATCCTTCCACCAAAATCTGAAATTTTACAAAAAATTTGAGCCGCCCGATTCGGGACGGCTCATGTGTGAGATTCAATGCGGTTCAAAGAAAACTTCGCTGTCTTGGCATCAGCTGTTTTACAAGGTACAGGCAGACGATCAGGAACGAGGGGAACAGGTATCCCGCCGTTTTCCATGCGCCCTCCGCCGTGATGAGCAGATTATAGATGGCGTGGAAGCCGATGCAGGCGCCGAGAATGCCCACAGCGCCGGTCGCTGCCAGCCAACGGCGGCGAAAGACATAAGAAACACCGAAGCCGGAAAGAACGCCGCAGAGAAGATGCAGCGCCCCGGCGGAGATCCCGCGGATCAGCAGAAAGTTAAAATTGGCCGCGCCGTTTTCCGTCAGGTAGCAGACGTTTTCAAATGTAGCAAAGCCTACGGCGATCGCAATGGCTGCCGCCGGCATCTCTTTCGGCTCAGGCTCGAAAACCAGATAGAAAAACAGCAGCGGCAGAAGCTTCATGACTTCTTCGCATACGGGCGTGATCTCGATGGCGGCAACTGTGCCGTCCACGCCGTATTGCCCCATGAAGAAGCTGCTGACATAGGCGCTGAGCAGGCACACGGCCATACCGACGGTCAAGAACAGCGCATAGCGCCGAACGCGCCCCTTGATGAAAAACATGGATAAGATCAGCGGAAGCGCAAGGCAGAGGAAAATGTTTTCAATATAGGTCAAGCCTGCTTCACCTCCCGCAGCGTCAGAGGCAGCAGCGCCGCCATAGACAGCGTCAGCGCAAGGTCCACAGCATAGTAGAGCTGAAAGCGCGTATAGTCGTGCGTGAAATTAGAAATCAGATACAGCAGCACCTGCAGCACGACGCAGATGACCATCAGAATATCCCTCTTTCGATACAAGCCGCCGTGTTGTATGTGGGACACCGAGAGATACACGGTCGCGCCCGCCGTGAGCGCAAACAGTGCGGAAACAAAATAAGACGGGCCAAAATCGTGGTCGAAAAAAGCAACCGCTGCAATGAACGCAGCCGCGGCTCCGGCAGGGAGCGAAACACGAAGCTTCATCCCCTCTGTCCGCAATATTTGCATGGACAGGTAAAAGAGCCACGCAGCCAGCCAGGAGATCTCCGCCACATAGAAAACCTGCGGCCAGATACCGATGATGACCAGATGCAGCACATAGTACATTGTTCCCATGGCGAAGCAGGCATAGGCGAGGGACAGGATCAAAAGATCACGGCTCCTGCGCCGCAGAGCAAAAATGCCTGCGGCAGCGGCGGCACAAAGGAGCACCACGATCTGAAAGAAGTTGTCAATGAGTTCAAAGCTCTCCATCTTCGGCATCCTCCTGCTTCTGTCTTTCCCCTCTCCGGCGCAGACGGTACAAAAGAACCGTCACGCAAACCCCAAGAAGAAATGCCAGCAGCCCCATTATGATATAACCCAGCGCGGCATGACTTCCAAGCAGGCTTGCCGTCCCCGAAGGGTGGACGATCCCGCCGTTCACTGTATTTCGCATCAGTCCCGGCATCAGCGTGCCGATGCCGATGACCAGAAGCAGGCAGACCGCCATGCACGCCGCATCCAGTCGGCGCCGTCTTTTTATTCGACGCTCCTGTTTGATTTCCGCTGTCCGCCTGTGAATCAGGCGGGCACGCGCTTCATTTGTCCGCATATGAAAATCCCCCCTGCTCCAAAATCGCTTTCAGGCTTTGCTTTCCGCGGTAGACCAGTTTTGTGATCTGGCTCTCACTCCTGTTCATGACCGTTGCCGCGTCGCGATAGCTCATATCTTCAAAATAGACCAGATAGAGCGCTTCCCGGTATTCTGCTTTCAGCTTTTCAAGCGCATCATAAAGCTGGCGGTCTCGTTCACTGCGAAGCAGATCAGTGTCGATCAGGGTGTCGCTTTGCGGCTCGAAGTCCAGCTCATCCAAGCGCAGGAACGCAAAACGGTGTTTCTGATTATGCCGAAGGGCAAGGTGACGAGCGGTTTTGTAAAGATATGCCTTAAAGCTGCCCTTGCCCCCGATAAGCCGTTCTTTCGCAAAAAGCTGTGAGAAAGCTTCGATCATCAGATCCTCTGCCTCGTGAATGTCCTTTATGTATCCATTTATGTAAAGCGTCAGCGCATCGCCGTAGCGCTCCACCAGCAGGTCGGCAGCCTTTTCCTCTCCGCCTAAATACCGCCGGTACGCAGCTTCATCGGAAACCATACCCATCGCCTCCTTCTGCGGCTTTTCTGCGCGGGTCGGACGGCTTTTCCGTGTTTTCCGGGATCGCCCATGAACGCCCGAACCGGGACGCGCCGGGGATCCGCCCCTCGGCGCAATATTGGTTGACCCGCCGCTCTGACACGCCCCAACGGTAGGACGCCTCCCGAATGGAGATATAGCCCTTGATCCCGTTCATACCGCACCTCCGCATGGATAATACTCAACACGATACATTATATACGAATATCCGAAGAAACACAAGGCATCCGGCGAAGCGGGCAGAGAAAAGCAGCATTCCTGATGGGAATGCTGCTTTTTTACTTCTCGCGCACGGAGCCGCAAAGCCGCGTGACTGCGCGATATTTGCACTTTTTAGCCCGGAAAAAACTTCCAATTCCGGCGGGGAAAAAATCCCATTTTACCCGTTAGGGCCGTGTTAAGATTTATTAAAAAAGTGTTAAGATGTCGGTTCAGAGGTTGGCATTTCCAAGGGGCTATGCTATAATAACGGCGACTTATGGAAGTAATGACAAAAAGTGTGGATGCCGTCCGTAAACCACCGCTTACGAGGCTGACGCCCACCCCATCGGCAAATCGCCAGGGCTGTCGCCCACGACGATTTGCTACTTTTTCAAAATCCGTGTAAGCAATCACTTATTCTTGATGGAGGGGTATGCTTGGAGCATCCGAATCAACAACAGGCAAATCTACAGCAACAGGCAAACCTGCAGCAGGCATTTATCAGCAGCGCCGTCCGCGTGGTGGCGCGGGATGGCTTGTCCAAGGCCACCACAAAGGCCATCGCGGCCGAGGCGGGCTTGAACGAGGCATACATATATAAATGCTTCCGCGGCAAGAACGAGATGCTCAGCATGGCGTTCCACCAGGAGGACGTGCGGTTCGCCAAATTTCTGCGCCAGCTCTTGGTGGACTCCCGCCAGCTGGGGCTTTCGTGGCGGGGCTACGTCTTCACACTGTGGAAGCAGTCATGGCAATACATCCTGACCAACAAGGACAACTGCAAGTTCTACTGCCGCTACTACTACTCGGCGGAGTGTCAGGAGTTCGCCTACGAAAAGCATATGCGCTATTACCGCGGGCTGATCCGCCGGGTCAGCGGCGCGTTTAAGCCGGGCACCAACGTGGACATGGTGGTACACCAGATCTTCGACACCATGCTGGTTTTCGCCCTGCGGGTGCTCAACGGCGAGATAGAGGACAACGACGACACTACCTACTGGACGTTCTGGCAGATCTATTACTTCGTGGAGCCCCACATCCGGGATGAGTACTTAAAAAGAGAGGGAACAAGCACATAACATGAACCGATCGATCAAGAAAGCGTGGAACGTTGTCAGCAGTATTCTGGTGGCGCTGGTGGTGATCCTGGCGCTCCTGCTGGTGGGCGCAAGACTGGTGGGCTTGCAGGTCTTTACCGTACTGTCCGGCTCCATGGAGCCCACCTATCACACCGGCTCCCTGATCTATGTCAAGAAGGTCGACCCCTACACCATCAAGGAGGGGCAGCCCATCACCTTTATGCTGGACGAGAACACCGTCGCCACCCACCGTGTGGTGGGTATCGTCCCGGACGAGGAGGACGCCTCCGTCATCCGCTTCCGCACCAAGGGCGACGCCAACGACGCCGAGGACGGCGGCCTTGTACATTATAAGAATGTCATCGGCACGCCGGTCTTCACCATCCCGTATCTGGGCTATGTGGCGGACTACATCCAGCACCCGCCCGGTATGTATGTGGCGCTGTCCGGCGCAGCGGTGCTTTTGCTGCTGGTGTTCCTGCCCGACGTGTTCGCCGACGACAAGGACGGGGACAAGCCCGGCAAGCGGACAGCCCGCCGCGGCAAGGCCGTGCCGCCGGAGGACACAGACCCCCAGACCCCGGACGCCTCCGCCCCGGCGGAGCGGACAGAGCAGCCGCAATAGGCTGCCATTCCTGCAAGGGCAATGCCGTAAGGCTCCCTATATACAAAACATTTTTTAAGGAGGTTTTCGTAATGAAAACAAAAAGCAAGGCGTTACTCATGACCCTTTGCGCGGTGTTGCTCGTTGCTGCTTCCGTGCTGGGCACTATGGCGTACCTGACCTCTACCGATAAGGTCACCAACACCTTCACCATCGGTACGATTGGGATCAAGCTGGACGAGGCGAAGGTGAATACGGACGGCACTCCGGTTCAGGGTGCTGCCCGTGTGAATACGAACACCTACAAGCTGATGCCCGGCCGTGAGTACACGAAGGACCCCACCGTATGGGTGGATGCTAACAGCGAGAACAGCTACATCTTCGTGAAGGTCGAGAACGAGATCGCTAACATTGAGGCTGACACGAAGATCGCCGCTCAGATCGAGGCTAAGGGATGGATGCCTCTCGCCGGCGAAGCAGGTGTGTATTACAAGACCTACACCCGGCAGGGCACTATTGCGGATCTCGTCGTGTTCGAGAAATTCACGATCAAAAATGATGTTAACGCGGACACGTTGAAGGATTATGCAGGCAAGACCATCAAAATTACCGCCTACGCTGTGCAGCAGGACAACCTCACTGTAGCTCAGGCTTGGGACGCCGCAAAGGCTCTTAACGCCTAATCCCCGCGCCACCAACTGCTGAGAGACACATATCAACCACCATACGCGATTCCAACAGATGAGGGGGGAGCATGACTTCTGTTGTCTGTTGAAATAAAACACAACATACATAGTTTGAAAGGAGGAAGAGATTATGAAGCATAGTGCAAACCGCCGCAGCGTGAGCAGCAAAACGTTCGTCGTGATGCTGGCACTGGTGCTGGCTCTGGGCTGTGCAGTAGGGGGGACCATTGCTTGGCTGACCAAGACGACTCCTGAGGTTAAGAACACCTTCACCTACGGTAAAATCGACATTGAGCTGTACGAGCACAAGTACAATGCGGCAGACAACACGCTCGATATGAGCCAAAAGGTCGATAAGGTTGAGGACTACAAGATCGTCCCCGGCAAGGATCTGCCCAAGGACCCGACGGTCGAAGTCAAGGCCGGTTCTGAGGCCTGCTATCTGTTCGTCAAGGTGGAGGCGGCTGGTACCTTTGTTACAAACAAGGTGACCTACGCCGTTGATACCGACAACTGGACGCTTGTGCCTGGCGAGACCAAGGTCTACTACCATGAGGTCGATGCGGCTACAGCTCTGGCAGGTAATACTTTTAACGTCCTCAAGGACAACAAGGTCACCGTCAGCCCGGACCTGACCAAGGGCGAAATCGAGAACCTCGCCAACCCCACGCTGTCCTTCACCGCCTACGCCATCCAGAAGGAAGGCACTGGCACCGCTGCTGAGGCTTGGGCAAAGATTGGCGCCTGAGTATCCCTTCTGCGCGCAAGCGCGGGAACGATACCAAGTACGTAAAAACGACAATAATTGAGGAGTAAGGACATGAAAAAGAAAATTACGGCGATTTTCCTGTGCGTTGCTCTCGTGGCCATCGCCATCGTGGGCGCATCCCTCGCTTATTTTACCGATACCAAGGAAGCTACCAACACCTTCACCATGGGCAACGTGGAGATCAAGCTGGATGAGACCGATGTGACCAACCCTGAGGGCAACCGTGTCGCCACCAACAGATACACAAACGTTCGCCCCGGTGTTGCTGTGACCAAGGATCCCATCGTCTATAACACTGGCAGCAACGACGCGTACATTCGCGCCAAAGTTGAGGTGAAGGGTTGGAAGGACACCTGCAAGCTCGCCACCGGCTACACGGACGGGATGGAGATGAAGAACACGCTGGCTCTGCTGATCGATAAGCTCGGTGATAATTGGGAAATTAAGGGAGTTGAGGATAACGGCAACGACGTTACCTTCGTCCTGAAGTATACCGAGAAGCTGGCTGTTAATACGAAAACCCCCGCCATGTTCAATGAAGTCACGGTTCCCGCTGGCATTAAGAACGAAGGTTCGTTCGGCCCGATCAACATTACCGCTCAGGCCATTCAGGCCGACAGCTTTGCCGATTGGGACGCTGCTTTCACTGCATTCGACGCCAAGTAATCAACCACAGCAAATCGCTGCGTAACCTGACCCCATGGTCTGCGCCCCCGGGCGCAGACCATGCGGGAGTATCCGAACCATCGGGTGTTCCCGCATGGTTCCGTAACCATGACCGCACACCACGGCTCGCACCTGACTGGCGCGAACCACTGACCCATGTCTTCAAATCTCATCGGAGATTTGTAAATACAAGTTGAGGGGAGCAAAGACTATGAAGCGGAAAATTTTGATTCTGTCTGTGCTGGCCATCTGCATCGCCACGCTGGCCGCCGGTACGCTGGCGTACTACAACGCGGAGACCACGGCGCACAACGTCATCACCACCGGTGGCGTGGAGATCGCGGTGCAGGAATGGGCAGACGAGGCCAAGACGCAGCCGTTCGAGGATTTGATGGGTGTGATGCCCGACGCGACTGTCACCAAGATCGCGGAGGTCAAGAACACCGGCGCGTCCGCCGCGTGGATTCGCGTGCGGGTCGATAAGGCCATCAAGCTGGCAGGCGCCGGCGAGGTCGACCTCGATATGGTAGAAGTGATCGTCGACCGCACCTACTGGACGGACGGGAACGACGGCTACTACTACTATCATAGCGCCCTGAAGCCCGGCGAGACCACCGCGCCCATCTTCTCCGAGGTGACCTTTAACGCCTACATGGGCAACGAGTACCAGAACGCCACGGCAACGGTCGACGTAGTCGCACAGGCCGTGCAGATGGCCAACAATGGCAAGACCGCAATGGAGGCCGTCGGTTGGCCGAAAGCCTGAGAAGGAGGAAAGAAGCAATGAAAAAGAGATTTCTGGCGCTGTTCCTCTGCTGTGTGATGGTGTTCACGCTGCTGCCCGCCGCCCTGACCACGGCGTTTGCAACGGGTGAGGCAGACGGGGAGCAGGACGAGCAGGACGGGCAGCCTGTTGTCTGCACCTGTGACGCGGCGGAGGGCGCAGCCCACGCCGAGGACTGCCCGCTGTACGTAGCCCCCAAGCAGCCCGACGACGAGCAGGACAAGCAGGACGAGCAGCCTGTTGTCACCAAGCTGGTGGACAGTACGGCACTGACCGCGCTGTTTGAGCGGCTCATGGCCGCCGAGACCATGGAGGAGTTCGAGGCCATCATCGAGGAGACCCCGGAGGAGCAGCTGAAAGCACTGACGGAGGAGCAGGTCGCGCAGGTCGAGGCGCACGCGGATTCGCTGATGCCGGAGCCGCTGCCCCCCATCGACGTTACGCCGTCTGAACCTCCCGTACAGAGCGAGGTCTACCGTCCCACGGTGAATTACACGAATGTTGCGCCCTTTGGCGCGCCGGTTACCGGTGGTCACAGATAAGGAGGCAGAGAGAATGAAAAAGACGAAGCTTCTATCATTGCTGTTATGCCTGTCTCTGGTCTGCACCCTGTTTGTGTCCGGCACGACGGCCTACGCAGAGGGTGAGAGTAATCCCGGCGACGGCATGAAGATCGACAAGACGGCGACAGTCAACAACGATGGCTCCACCACCATTACGCTGGAGGCCTTTGCCACCGGCAGTAAGGTTATCACAACGCAAACCGAGGATGTTCCCACGGACATCATTCTTGTGATCGACCAGTCCGGCTCCATGAAAGAGGAGATGGGCCAAAGTCAGGTTTTTGTCGAGTATAAGGACGAGGAAGGATATTTTCAAACCACCTACCATACAAGAAACCAAGATTACTACAAGTATCGTCATAACGGCGGCAGCAACAACCTTTGGCATAAGCTGTCGGACGGCTCCTATGTGTCTGTTTCCGTAGAAAGGACACAGGAATATACTGCGTATCCCGGTAGCACAACGAATGCTACCTACTACTCAAATCGTAACAACCTGTATGAGCAGGTTGGGGGTGAGTATAAGCGCGTTAGCGTGAAAAGTAGTTATGTATGGAGTATCCGGGATTACTCTTACACATACACCTTCTCGGATGGTAGTACGGCCACGAGCAACGGAGAAAGTGGTATCCCCAATCTCAATCCCCACGGCCCGCTTTATACGCCCGATAACGTCTACACCTACACCTATACAGACGCTGCGGGTGCAGGGCAGACCATTGGTCGTTCTATCGGAGACGAAACGGTGTTTCAGCCCGCGTTTTATAAAAAAACCACCGCTACCATCACTCGCCTTGAAGCCTTGAAAATTGCGGTGACGGGGTTTGCCGATGCCGTTGCTGAAAAGGCCGCAGGCAAGGATAAAGATATCAGCACCACGGAGGACAACGTCGACCACCGTATTGCTGTGGTGGGATTTGCCAGTGGTAAGAAGTATAATGGTACGACGTATAACTACAGCAACACAGAGGTGTTTGTAGGCAGCAAACAGTATACATATGGCGCGGCTGCACAAGGCCAGTACGGAAGCGCATTCCAGCGCATGAACACCTCTGGGGGCATCAACAACATCAACGCTTCCATTGCTGCTCTTGCTGCGGATGGCGGCACAATGACAGATCTCGGCCTTGAGATGGCCAACGGTATTTTTAACGCAAACCCCGTACCGCAAGGGACGAAGCGGAATCGTGTTGTGGTTCTCTTTACAGACGGCGTACCCGGCTGGTCTGGCTATGATTCTGATGTGGCCAACAAAGCAATTACACAGGCGAACACCGCGAAGAATACCTATGGTGCGACAGTTTATTCTGTGGGTATTTTCCCCGGTGCGAATGCCACCAGTGCGGGTAGCAGCAACGGAAATGATACGGAGAAGGCCAACTGGTTCATGCAAAACGTTTCCTCCAACAACGGAACGCCCCGCACACCCAGCTATTACCTCTCTGCGAGAGACTCTGATGCATTGAACAACATCTTCCAGCAGATTTCCAGCAATATCCAGACCGGCGGCTCCGGAACGACGCTGGGCAGCGAGACGGTCGTGAAGGACATTATTTCTCCGTACTTCACGCTGCCTGATGGCGCGTCGACAGGCAGCATCCGGCTCGATACCTATGCCTGTACGGGCAAGGACGGCGATACGTACACGTGGAGCAGCAACAGCAGCGGCAATGGCGGCGCACGTGCCTCTGTCAACGGCGATACGGTCAGCGTGACGGGCTTCAATTTCTCCGAAAACTGGTGCGGCACTGAGACGGATACACACGGCAATACCACCGTTCGCGGCAAAAAGCTGGTGATCTCCTTCGAAGTTCAGCCCAAGGACGGCTTCCTCGGCGGCAACGGTGTCCCCACCAACACCAGTGCGGGCATTTACGAGAACGCCAACGCAGAAAAACCCGTTAAGGAATTCCCCATCCCCACTGTCAATGTCCCCATTCAGCCCGTGAACGTGACCGCGCAGGACAAGAACGTCTACCTGCTGGGTACTGTGACCGAGGAACAGTTGAAGAACGGCGCGGAAGTCAAGTGCGGTAATGTTCCTCTCAAACTGAATGAGGCGAATTACGGCCTTGAGGAATGGCAGACCAAGTTCGTGGAGATCACCACCACCGTCACCCCGCAGGGTTCCACGAACCTGACCGACGATACCCCCTACACCATCAGCGTCACGGTCGGGCCGAAGCCTGATAGTACGCCTTCGACAGAAGGCACACCAGCCACGGAAAAGACCGGCGAGAAAACCGCCAAGATCAACGTCTTCAAGCCGGAGCTGACCTTTAAGGATACCGAGGCGTACTACGGCGCAGACGTGCCTACGAATCTCGAGGGCAATCGGACAAAGACCGAGTGGAAGCACGGGGATACGACGGATGCGAGTGTGACCATGATCGGCGACGAACCGAATCTGACGATCACCTGCGCGCCCGATGGTAGCAAGATCCTGAATGGCACGATCAACACCACCGACGACATCGGCGTTAAGGCGACCGTGAAGATCGGCAACACGGATGTGACCAACTACACGACGTTCAAGCATACGAATTGCGCCAACCAGAACTGCACGGTTCCGAATGACTATCACTTCCTGATCCACGTCAAGACCTGCACCCTGACCGTCAAGAAGGAATTGGCTGCGGGTACGGCCATCGACGACGGCCAGAGCTTCATCTTCACGATCACCGGCCCGGGCATCGCAAAGCGCGTGGTCATTCAGGGCGAGGGCTTCGTGACCCTCAAGGGCTTGAAGGTCGGTACGTACACCGTCACCGAGGATACCGCTTGGAGCTGGCGCTACACGCCGCAGGGTGGTGCCGAGAAGACCGCTACCCTGAGCGCCGACATGGACAGTGACGAGGTCACCTTTGTAAACACGCTCGAGAAAGAGAAGTGGGTGTCCACCGACGTGTACTGCAAGAACGAGTTCAAAGACAAGGGCACTAAGACGATCATTAACGGCAGCGGCAAAACTGTCAATGGCGTGCCCGCTACTAACTGAGAAAGGAGGCGGCAGTTATGTATCAAGGAGAACACATGAATAACGGCGGAGCGCCCAAAGCGCGCAAAACGGCGACCCTGCTCGTGGCCATCGTCCTGCTGCTCGGTGTGGCGGTCGGTACCACAGTCGCCTACCTGATCGACAGCACAAAGGAGATCGAGAACAAGTTCGAGTACGCCAAGACCGACGTCACCGTGACGGAGGATTTCGACGGAGAGACGAAGTCGAACGTAAAGGTCAAGAACAACAGCAACATCCCCGTGTACATCCGCGCCACCTACGTTGCAAACTGGGTGGATGCGTTTGGTAACATCGTCACTCCCGACCCGGATGAGTACATATACCAGCTGGATGAGAACCCGGACGGAACGTGGAAAAAGGTAGGCGATTACTACTACTATCCGACCCCCGTCCAGCCCAACGGTTTAACGGATGGCAGCCTGCTGACCTGTACGGTTACGAAACAGCCGGAAAATCCGGAGTACACGCTGAACGTTGAGATCCTGGCTACCGCCATCCAGAGCGAGCCTGCCGATGCGATCTACGAAGCTTGGGGCGTCAGGCCTTCGGACTTCAACTAAGGGGGTGGCGAAATGAAAAAGACAAGTAAAGCGATCATCTCTCTGGCTTTGATGCTGCTCATGGCCATGAGCCTTGTGTCCACGGCCTTCGCCGCGTCCCCGACCATCGAATTCAAGGGCTTTTCCGAGGGGTTTGACCTCCAGCCCGGCAGCGAGTACACAAAGACCGACCTGTTCGGCGATTTCAGAGGCGTCATGCCCGGCGACACGGTGACGGAGACCATCACCTTCACCAATTCCGCCACGGACTGTGACATGGTGGATCTCTATATGCGGGCTGTGCCCCACGATGAGGCTGCCAATCCGCTGAGTCCCGAGGTGGCTGCGGAGACGACCGCCGCCGACGTGACGGAGTTCCTCTCCCAGCTGTCCATGAAGGTGTGGAACGGCAAGGAGCTGATCTATGAGGCTTCTCCCGACAAGCTGGACGGCCTGAAGGAGAACCAGTTCCTCGGCACCTTCCGCACCGGCGATACCGCCCAACTGCGGGTGGAGCTGAGTGTTCCCCTGGATCTGGACAATAAGTTTGCCAACCGCGTTGGCGAGGTGGACTGGGTGTTCCACGTGGAGGCGTTTAACGAGACGCAGCTCTCCGTGCGTAAGGTCTGGTCCAACGGCAACGACCGTCATGAGGGCAGCTTCGTCACCGTGAACCTGCTGAAGGACGGCAAGGTAGAGAAAACGCAGGTGCTGAACGCCGAGAACAACTGGGCGTACACCTTTGACGGCCTGCGGGATAAGCACAAGTGGACGGTGGTGGAGGCGGAGACGCCGAAGGGATACATGGCGGTCTATGACACGGTGGGTACCCTGACGACCATCACCAACGAGAGAACCTCCTACCCGCCGCAGGATCCCGACAATGCGTTGGATATCACCGTTCATAAGGTCTGGAAGAACGATGCCGGGAAGGATCGCCCTGATTCCGTGACGGTGACGCTGTATAACGGCAACATGGTCTACGACAGCGTGCGCCTGGGCGAGTGGAATAACTGGACGTATTCCTGGCGTGACCCCAGCGCCCTCGGCAACTGGCAGGTTCTTGAGACGAACATCCCCAAGGGGTATGTGCCGTCCTACAGTGTCAGCGACGGTGTTGTGACCATCACCAACTCGCCCGGCCTGCTTCAGACCGGTCAGCTCAACTGGCCGATCTGGGTGCTCGGCGGTGCAGGACTTGTCCTTGTTGCTCTCGGCGGGGCAATGCTGCTGAAGAAGAAGCGGAGCAATGCCTAAAAAACTTGGTATTGCCATCGTAGCAATGGGAGCAGTGCTGATTATATCAGCACTGCTCCTGCTCTTGTATAACCGCCGCGAGGATGCGCGTGCCGGGCAGGAAGCCGAGAGCCTGCTGGCAAACGTGGAAGCGGCCATTCCGTCCAACGACGCGAAGGACAAGGAGCCCCCGTCTCAGGAGGAGCTTACTCCGGAGATGCCGGTGGTCATGCTCAGCGACTACGAGTATGTGGGCTATCTTGAGATCCCCTCGCTGGGGCTGAAGCTGCCGGTCATGGCGGATTCGGACTATGCGCGCCTGAGATTGGCGCCCTGCCGCCAGTTTGGTTCCTCCCGCACGGACGATCTGGTGATCGCCGCGCACAACTACGAGAACCACTTCGGGCGGCTGAAGGAGCTGTCTGAGGGCGATACGGTCACCTTTACGGACATGGAGGGGATCGTCAACACCTATGCGGTGGAGAAGCTCGAGACGCTGGATCCGGAGGAGGTAGATGCCGTTCAGAACAGCGGCTATGACCTCGTCCTCTACACCTGCACCAAGGGCGGCAAGTCGCGGGTAACGGTGTTTTGTGACCGGTCGGCGGAGCTTGCATTTTCTGTTGCGCCGCCGCAATAACCCCGGAGGCGCAACTGCTGCTGCAATGCTGCATAAAAAAAGAGGATGGCTGCTGCCATCCTCTTTTTGCGTTACCGCTGATATTCGAACTCCAGATCGTACATGCTGACGATGTCGCCGTCCTGAATGCCCATATCCTCCAACGTGTCGAACAGGCCACTCTGGCGCAGCATCTTGTCGAAGTACATCCGGCTCTCGTAGTCGGAGAAGTTGATGTTGCCCATGAGCCGCTGGAGCCACGGACCCTCCACCAGCCAGGTGTTGT
>OQVS01001234.1_pt1 | contig 17620 bp, 15 predicted proteins | sample 1691601 | NCBI WGS metagenome assembly OQVS01 (sample SAMN03418268, study PRJEB22391) | human gut metagenome | biome: human-gut; feature: organic feature; material: feces | host: Homo sapiens | place: Tanzania | collected 2013-01
TGGAATCAATGCCGTCCACGGTGATATCCGGGGTAAAGTTGTGGAATTCCTCTTCGTAACCGCTGTGATTCTGCATGGTTACGTTAAAGACAAACAGAGGCTCTCCTTCTTTTTTATTCTCATACAGTTCGATGATCTTGGCAAAGCTGCTCTCATCGGAGATATAGTTACGGATTCGTTTCTGATTCGTGAAATCATCCTGGGATACAAACTCATCAAAACCAAGCAGCGGATAGACTCTGTCTCTGTCCCAGCCGCTGGCATAATAAGGATGGATCGCCACAGTATGATAGTCCAGTTCCTTCAGATAGGATGCCAGAGAAGGCATCTCCTTCTGCACATATTGCTGATAAGCCACGCTGCCCTGCGGTAAAAATCCTATAGTGCTGCCGGTAAGGAACTCAAACTCCGTATTGGCAGTATTCCCGCCCAGCACGGAAACATTCAGATAACCGGTCCTGGTATTCTCCGCACCCTGCTGCAGGCTGTGGATAAAGGGCATATAATCCTCATTGGTGGTGAAATCGCCTCTCACCGCAAGATCAGAAAAGGCCTCATCCATGATGACAATAATATTCGGACGTTCCACGCTCTCCGGATCTTCCACTGCTGCCGTAAGGCCCTTGGAATCCTTACCGGCCTGCTCATAATTGCTGCCGGTACCATCTGCTGAATAATCTGCTGGCTTCTCAACATCCATATATTCCATTTCCATCAGAAATGCCACGATATTGCCATCTCTCTTATTCATGACGGTAGGGGTAAACAGCTTGTCGTACAATCCGAAATTCTGTACAAAGCTCTCGCTCTGTATCATGCCGGTATAACCGTAGATCAGTGCAATGCTTAACAGGATCAGCGTTGCTCTCTTGGCAACTCTGCCCGGCGCCTTCATGTGAAAACGGCTCTCGATCAGTAACAGGATCAGAAATCCGATAATGACCAGTATGGCACTGGTAGACAATTCATAGCTGAAATTGCCCGCCACACTGGCTGCCGTACTGATGGAATAAATATCCCAGGGCATAATAGGTGCCGACCGGAAATTCAACACATAATAATTCGCAAGACCTGCCGCCATGAAAAATGCTGTCTGCAGCATCAGAGCTGCCCGGACATATTTAACGATTCCGAATAACAGAAGCGCAGTCAGCACATAAAACGCCATGTTCAATATCTGTGTTTTGAAATGCATGGTCGTAAAAGGATTGTGGGTATACATTTCAAACAAATAAAAAGTAACAAGCGGACATACCGCAAGTGCTATACAGGAAGGCAGCTTCTCCCTGGTGATTCCTATTTTTCGGACGCAGTGACGCAAAAAGCCTGCAATGCCGGCTGCGACACTTCGTATTGATTTTTTCTGTAAATAATCCATTGCTTAACGCTCCTTACGATTCTTAAGAGATTTTATCGCAATGATAGAAAAATAACAATTTCCGAATTGCACACATTTACCAACATTACAGGCTTAATTTTGTTACTTTTTACAAATATTTTACTTTATTCTTAGTTGACTTCGTATTTTCCGGCTTCCTTCAGGCGCAGCATAGCTCTCGCCATGGATGCCTGAGATACATGATACTCCTGGATACTCTGCTTCTGGCGCAGCTGCTCTTTAGCACGCTCCAGGGCTGCCTCCGCACGGACTCTATCGATATCCTCCGGACGCTCCGCCGTATCCACCAGCATGATCACACGGTTATGGGAAATATAGACACAGCCTACACCGACTACGGCTTTGGTCCAGTCATCATCCTCTTTTTCCTTGAAACGTACCTCGCCCTCTCTCGTGGCAATGACCATATCCTCATGATGGGACATGATGGCCTGCTCACCGTCCAGGGCAGGTACGATAATAATGCCGCATTTTCCATCGAAAAATACTTTATCACTGGCAATGACCTTCAAACTGAAGGTGTTCATATGCACACCGCCTTTCCTTACTGTGCCATGAGCTTCTTAGCCTTTTCCACTGCCTCATCAATGGTTCCGACATTGAAGAATGCAGCTTCCGGATACTCATCCATCTCTCCGTCGATGATCGCACGGAATCCGCGGATAGTCTCCTTCACAGGCACATACTTGCCGGGTACACCGGTGAAGTTCTCTGCCACATGGAAGGGCTGGGACAGGAAACGCTGGATCTTACGGGCACGGTATACGGTGACCTTATCCTCATCGGACAGTTCTTCCATACCCAGGATGGCAATGATATCCTGCAGTTCCTTGTACTTCTGCAGCATTGCCTGCACCTGGCGTGCGGTCTCATAATGCTCCTTACCTACCACATCCTCCTCCAGGATACGGGAAGTGGATTCCAGCGGATCCACTGCGGGATAAATACCCTGTTCCACGATCTTACGGGACAGAACGGTGGTGGCATCCAGATGTGCGAATGTAGTTGCGGGTGCGGGGTCAGTCAGGTCATCCGCAGGCACATAAACTGCCTGTACGGAAGTAACACTACCCTTGTTCGTGGAAGCGATACGCTCCTGCAATTCACCGACTTCGGTAGCCAGTGTGGGCTGATATCCTACTGCGGAAGGCATACGGCCTAACAGTGCGGATACCTCACTACCTGCCTGTACGAAACGGAAGATATTGTCAATGAACAGTAGCACGTTCTGATGCTCTTCATCACGGAAGTATTCTGCCATGGTCAGTCCGGTCTCGGCGACACGCATACGTGCTCCGGGGGGCTCGTTCATCTGACCGAAGACTAACGCAGTCTTCTCCAGAACGCCGGACTCCTTCATCTCACTCCACAGATCGTTACCCTCACGGGAACGCTCTCCGACACCGGTGAAAATGGAATATCCGCCGTGCTCGGTAGCGATATTACGGATCAGCTCCTGGATCAGCACGGTCTTGCCGACACCGGCGCCACCGAACAGACCGATCTTACCACCCTTTGCATAGGGAGCCAGCAGATCGATAACTTTAATACCGGTCTCCAGCATCTCTACCACAGGGCTCTGCTCTTCAAAGGAAGGGGGATCTCTGTGAATGACCCAATGTTCCTCTCCTTCCAGGGATTCTCCACCGTCGATGGTCTCTCCCAATACGTTGAACAATCTACCCAGTGTCTTCTTACCTACCGGAACCTGAATTCCTTTTCCGGTGGCAATAACATCCATATCTTTGCAAAGTCCTTCACTGGCACCCAGCATGATGCAGCGAACGGTGTTGTTGCCGATATGCTGTGCCACTTCCATGACCAGACGCTTGCCTTCGCTGTATACTTCCAGGGCATCCTTGATAAAAGGAAGATCATTGTTCTCGAACTCTACGTCTACAACAGGTCCCATGACCTGGACAATCTTACCATGATTTTTTTCCTTTACGTTACTCAATTGTTCAGGACCTCCTTTCTTGCCTTTTTCTTCTTTTTCTGAGCCTTGGCACCGGCAATGACCTCGGTGATCTCCTGTGTGATCATAGCCTGACGTACCCGGTTGTACTGAATGGACAAATCATGGATCATAGCGGAAGCGTTCTTATTCGCTGCCTCCATGGCCATCATTCTGGCATTCTGTTCACTGCAGAACGATTCTACCAGTGCACCATAGACATATCCCATGACAAAATCCGGAACAATGTTACTTAACACTGCCTTCGGAGAAGGTGTCATGACGAGCGGCTCCTGATACATACTCAGGTCCTGTCCGTCTTTGCTGATAAACCGTTCTTTTATGATAGGTAACAGACGCATCATCTGCGGTTCCGTTGTCACGCTGTTCACCATATTGGTATAAATGATATATACCTCATCCAGCTGTTCCTCCTGGAACTGCTCCAGGATCGTCTCCGTAATGATACGGGAACGATGCAGTGTCGGGTTCTGTGCGGTGTAATGGAACTGCTCCGCCACCTCGATTCCCCGGTGTCCGAAATACTGACGTCCCAGTTCACCCACGACGAACAGCTTGTACTTTCCCGTTTTTCCGGCTTTCTGCATCTGCTCTTCTGCCATTTTCAGTACGTTATGGTTGTAGGCTCCGGCCAGACCCTTGTCTGCGGTGACTACCACCAGACCTGTGGTCTTCTCTTCTGCCGGTTTGTCCTTACGTTCATCGAAATATTTATTATCGATCTCCGGTAAGTGACGGACGATTCTGCTGACCATGGTCTGCAGAGTATAGAAGTAAGGCTCTGTCTCCTCCAGATTCTTCTTGGCTTTCCGAAGCTTCGTAGAAGAGATCATATACATGGCATTAGTGATCTTCATGGTATCCTGAATGCTTTTCATACGACTTTGTATTTCTCGCGTATTTGCCATGTTAACCTCCTATGTTACTATCGCTGTTTGCAAATGTTATTTCTGCAAGAATTCCTTTTTAAACTCCATAGCAGCATCGCAGATCTGCTTGTTCAGCTCGTCATCCAGAGCCTTGGTGGTCTCTAACTGACGAACGATGTCGCTGTGTTTGTCGTTCATGTAGCTTAAGAACTGCATCTGGAACTCTTTTACCTGATCTACGGGCACATCCAGCATCACTCTGCCGTTGGCTGCACACAGGGTCATAACCTGCTCTGCCATGCTCAAAGGTCTGCACAGAGGCTGTTTTAACAGTTCCATCAGGACATGGCCGTGTTGCAGCTGCTCCTTGGTGGCATTGTCCAGATCGGAAGCGAACTGTGTGAACACTTCCATCTCTCTAAACTGTGCCAGATCGATACGGATACTTCCGGCTGCCTTCTTCATTGCCTTAGTCTGTGCGGCACCGCCGACACGAGATACGGACAGACCGACATTGACTGCAGGTCGCATACCGGAGAAAAACAGCTCACTCTCTAAGAAGATCTGACCGTCAGTGATGGAGATAACGTTGGTCGGAATGTATGCGGATACATCGCCCGCCTGGGTCTCGATGATAGGCAGTGCAGTGATGGAACCGCCGCCCTTGTCTGCGCTCAGTCTTGCGGAACGCTCCAGCAGTCTGGAATGTAAGTAGAATACGTCTCCGGGATATGCCTCACGTCCGGGAGAACGCTCCAGTAACAGGGACAGTGCACGGTAAGCTACCGCATGCTTGGACAGATCATCGTATACGATGAGGACATCCTTGCCCTGATACATGAAATACTCAGCCAGTGCCGTACCGGAATAAGGTGCGATGTACTGCAGGGGTGCAGGATCGCTGGCCGTTGCGGATACAATAATGGTGTAATCCATTGCATCGTTCTTCTTCAGGGTTCCTACCAGTTTTGCAATGGTGGATGCCTTCTGGCCGATGGCTACATAGATACATACCACATCCTTGCCCTTCTGGTTCAGAATCGCATCGATGGCGATGGAAGTCTTACCGGTCTGACGGTCACCAATGATCAGCTCACGCTGTCCACGGCCAATGGGAAACATGGAATCGATAGCCAGAATACCGGTCTCCATCGGTACACCTACAGACTGTCTGTCCACGATGGAGGGGGCAGGCTGCTCAATGGGACGATAGCCCTCTTCCTTGATAGGGCCTGCGCCGTCGATGGGTGCTCCCAGAGCATCCACGATCCTGCCCTTGAAGCCGTCACCTACAGGGATACCGGCTCTCTTACCGGTACGGACGACTCTGGTACCTTCACGGATCTCGGTATCATGACCGAACAGGATACATCCGATCTCATCCCTGCGGACATCCTGTACCATTCCCTTGACACCGGAATCGAAGATAACGATCTCGCCGTACTCGGCATGGTCGATACCATTGACATTGGCGATACCATCACCTACCCAGCTGACAGAACCGATCTCATGCTCCTGTGCCTGGAGATGGAAATCTTCGATCTCACCCTTCAGGATAGAGATGATTCCCTGCTCGCTGGCAGTCTTTCCTACCTGGGAAAGCTTGTCTGCGAACTGCTTCATACGTCCATTGGTACTCCAGTCATAGACCTCATTACCGGCACGGATGATGAAACCGCCGCCAAGAGAAGGATCTTCTTTGGTCTCAAAGACCATATCCTCTCTGTTGTATTTCTTCTGAATAAAATTACGGATATTCTGCAGCTGCTCGTCAGTGGGGGCTGTCACATAGGACAGTGTCACGACGAACTCTTCCTTTTTCTCGGGAGAGAGTTCTCTGTATGCGGTGCAGATATCATCCCACAGATAGACGTCTCCGTTGTCACACAGGACTTTCAGGAAATCTCTGATCTGTAAGGGGAATACTTTTTCTATTACATTGTGCTTGGCAGACAGTGACACAGCAGGGGATTCGAAATCCAGCTTCACCTGCGGTACGGCTTTGAAGATATCGCCTGTCTGACCTACAATGTCTCCGGGGATATTCAGTTCACGCAATCTTTTTGCGTATTCTAAAGCTGTACTAATCAATCTTTTCACCTGTCTTTGCTATAAATTGGTTGTAAAGTTCTCTGTCTGAATCTGCGTTCTGTCTGGCTGCCACCAGCTTTGCGGTAGCTTCCACTACCAGACCGGCGATCTGCTCCTGTGCCTGTTCAATACGCTTCTGCTCTTCCAGTGCTGCATTCTTGCTGGCATTGTCCATGATCTTTTTCGCTTCTGTCTGTGCATCTGCCACGATACGGTCATACTCGTTACTTGCCTTGCCTCTTGCCTCGTTCAGGATTCCTTCCTTTTCTGCCTGAACACCGTTTAAGGATGCCTCGTACTGGCCTTTCAGTTCATTTGCACTATCCTGTGCGGCTTTTGCATCTGCATATTGCTTATCGATCTCTGCCTGCCTTGCATCCAGGATCTTGTGGATGGGCTTGATCAGGAAGATCTTCACGATGGCGAAAATGATCAACAGATTCAGGATGGTCCATACAATATTAATATCTAATCTCAGCATGTGCTTTCATCCTTTCTTACGTTTCGTTTTCTAATTTCCTTATAACTATCTGCTTGTTTGTGCCGTTTCCGGCTTCGGTCCTTATAACTATCCGAAACCTCCATGCGCAAAACCGCATCTTCGATGCTTTCCTTTTGCTTATGGAGTTTTAGTCGCCGTAAATCGTCGCAAACGCTCTTACGAATGCAAGCATTCGACAATCGTTTGTGCCGTTTCCGGCTTCGGATAGTTATGCCATGAACAGAATGATCAGGATACCAATAACGAATCCGTAAATAGCGGTTGCCTCTGCCAGCGCACCACCTAACAGTAAGATCTTGGTGATCTTGCTCTCTGCTTCCGGCTGTCTTGCAACAGCCTCTGCTGCCTTACTTGTTGCGATACCGATACCGATACCTGCTCCGATACATGCCAGTGCTGCAATACCTGCTCCAATAGCTATCATAATTAAATCCTCCTAGTTTTTGCGAAGCCAAATCCGAGCCCCTCTGGCGAGGAGAGGATTTTTCTTCCGTTTTTGTGTGAATTAGTGTTTCATAATCATTCAGAATCACATTTGCAAAATCATTCTGAACAGTTATCCAGTTACTCAATGGCTTCCTTAATGTACATGGATGTCAGGAATACGAATACATATGCCTGGATCAGTCCATCAAAAATATCAAAGTAAAAGCTGAAGGGTACCGGCAATGCTACCGGAACCAGAAGCTTCAGCAGCTCCATGATAACGAATGCTCCCAAAACGTTACCAAACAATCGCATACACAGGGACAGGGGCTTGATGAACACCTCCAGAATATTGATGGGGGTTACGATCGCAATAGGTTCGGTAAAGCTCTTGATCCATCCGCCTACACCCTTTTTGCGGATACCTGCGGCCTCCACCAGGATGATACTCATCAGTGCCAGTGCCGCCGTTACGTTCAGATCCTTGGTAGGGGGCTTCATACCGAACAATCCGATGATGTTGGATATGCCCAGATATAACAGTACGCTCACCAGATACGGTACATACCGCCTGCCTTCCTCTCCGATCATTCCCGTAACAATGCCTTCCAGCTTTGTCACGATCGTCTCTGCTACCAGCTGTCGTCTGCTGACATTGTGTACTTTGAGGTTGCTTGTAAGGATAATCGACAAAATCAGAATAACTGCCATGACCACCCAGGTGATAACGACTGATTCCGCAATGTCCAGCTGTACTCCGCCGATCAGGGGAAGACCTGCCGGAAGCTTAATGGAAAACGCCGTGTCACAATTCAGTTCCTTGAGCAGTTCTGATGCCAATTCCTCCATAATACCACTTCCTTTCCGTAAACATCCCTGAAAGAGTTCCCACTCCCTCATGGTCGTTGCTATTTTACTCCTATTTATTGAAAAACGTAAGATACATTTTTGCTAATTTGTCCCATGCAAAATTGAAAAGTTATAGCATATATTAACTATAAAAAATGAGGTATCAGAAAATTATATGACAAAAATAGTCATTTTGGGACGGAAATCCCAGACGGGAAATTATGAGACTTTTTTTCGAAAACTTCCCGCAAGGATCGTGACCACTCTGGTCCCCGGGGAAGCTGCCTCCTGCGATGCTCTGATCCTGCCCGGCGGCGGAGATATCACCCCTGCCTTTTTCGGGGAAAGATCAAAGGGTTCCCGCTCCGTTGACACTGAACTGGACATCCTGCAGTTCCAGGCTCTTGACACTGCCGTTGCCGCAGGAATTCCTGTCATCGGTATCTGCAAGGGCATGCAGGTCATCAATGTTGCTTTCGGCGGTACTATTTTGCAGGATATGCCGGGAGATTCCCTTCACAGTATTCCTTCCGGTGATGCATTCCATGCGTCCATTATGACGGAAGATTCCCGTCTTTTCAAGTATTTTCCTGTCGAAATGTGCGTCAACAGTGCCCACCATCAGAGGATTGGCCGCTTAGGCCAGCATCTGAAGATCATTCAGTGCTGTCCGGATGACGGCTGCCCCGAAGCCTTGGAGCATGATGCTCTGCCGATCCTTGGTCTGCAATGGCATCCGGAGCGTCTCCCTGAGCAGGCAGGACAGCCTTTGCTTTCGCTTCTTTCTTCTTATTTCTGAATCTGCGCCCGGGCTTTTTCGCCGGGGCCAGTTCTTCTCTGACCTTGACTTTGGCGATCTCGAACAGGGAACGAATGATCCCCCGCAGCATCTCCGCAGTCTGATCATCCACTTCCTTCAGTGCGTTGATCACCGCATTCATACTCTTTTTCCAGTCGGCGGTAAAGGTGATCAGATCATCCGCCTGGGATGCGGAGATGACCTGATAGAGCGTATCCACGAAAGTGCGGACCTGCTCCTCATTCAGTGACAGGATCCATTCATTCAGCGCCTCGTTCATGATCTTCTGGCTCTCATAGATGTCTCCCACATCCACGAAATGATCATCCTTCACCAGCCAGGAGAAAGGATCATGCTGCAGCAGACCGTGGCTTTTACTTTCCACTACACGGTAATGAATATCCCTCTCGAAGATCATTCCGATCATAGAAGAGTGCGGAAGCAGCTTTACCACCTTGTCTTCTATCGCATTATAATGACATTCCTTCAGTACCTCCGGCCGGAATCCCGGTCCGTCCAGACTGTAGATCTTCTGGATCCGCTTCTGTACGAAGGGTGCGCATTTCATGGCACTGTACACCGCCAGGTTGCCGCCCTTGGAATGTCCTCCGATGTAAAAGGGCTGATGCAGCCATCCGGTGACCATATTTACATATTTGACGCTGTACTCCTGTCCAGGCACCGGATTTAAGAGTGCCATGTTGAAGTCTTCTTTCCAGCCAACGATAGTCTCATCCGTCCCCCGGAATGCCAGAAACAGAGTTCCGTCATCCAGAATAAAGGTGATGGCAGAAAACTGGGTCTCCCATTCCTTTTCCACCAGATTGATATAACAGTTCAACCGCATGCTGCGAAACCGTCTGCCACTGAGCAAGCCTTCAAACAGTGCACGGTTCTCCTTTTCAAACCGGACATCCCCGAACAGTTTGTCCACGTCCGGACGCTCTGCGATCTCCCACAGTGTCACCGAAGGGCCATTGTGTCTGACATCACTGACCATACCGTCAAATTTCAGATAAGAGAGCTGGCACAATGCCAGACTGTCCACATCATTCAGAGGCTTTTCCCGAAAAGAAATGTCTCCGTATTTCTGCAGATATTCTATTACCGTTCCTGCCATATGCCACTCCTTTCCTTGCGTATTTTGCCCGATTGTGTTACTTTTTATATTATGATGATGCCAGGGTCAAAAGGTCTATGCCCACATGAGCTTGCTCATAGGTGGGTGAAAGACCTTAGGACCCGCCCCGATATGAGCATAAAAGTGGGATGATAATCCCATGATATGCGAATATTGGGTGGATTGTGGGAGTGCGTAGCACGGAACAATCCGTAGGCATCAAAAGCCCCCAACGTTGATGCAGAAAGAAGGTGCCCGTCATGTCCACGAAAAATTCCAACTCTTTTTCCAGAGATTGTATGGTACAGGCTCTGGTCCAACTGCTGAAGACCAAATCCCTGTCCAATATTACCATCACAGAGCTGACCGAGCGTGCCGGTGTCTCCCGCATGACCTATTATCGCAATTACCATTCTCTGGACGAGATCTTCAGCAGTTATCTGCAGGATCTGGTAGAAGCCTACAGGCAGGATGTTGCTGGCTGGACGGACAAGGGCAGCTACAATGATTCCCGCAATATGCTGCATTGCTATGAGTATTTTTCCCATTACAGGGAATTCATTGCCTGTCTGGTGCAGACCGGTCTGGGGCACCTGTTGCTGCAGGCGTTGGACAGCTACATTCTGGACACCTATTATACCGAAGACAAGGGTCGGGATTTTTATTACACGCTCCGGGCTTTCTCCGGTTCTCTCTACAATATTTATGTCACCTGGATCCTGGAGGATTCCATGGAATCTGCAGAAGAGATCGTATCCATTATCTGCAGGATCTATTCGTAAGATTCTCTGATCTGTTCTCCAAATTGATTCAGCAAAGGACTGCGCAAAATACGCAGTCCTTTATTATTTGATAATTTATCTCTGATCCAGCGGAACATATTCCAGTTCCTGCATTACACTCTTGTAAGCGGGACGGATGATCTTATCCATATTGATCAGCTCTTCGATACGGTGTGCACTCCATCCTACGATTCTGGCAATGGCGAAGATCGGGGTATACAATTCCAGAGGGATCTCCAGCATACTGTATACGAATCCACTGTAGAAATCCACATTGGCGCTGACGCCCTTGTAAATTCTGGATTTCTGGGAAATGACCTCCGGTGCGATCCGCTCGATCATGGAATACAATGCGAAATCCTTGTCTCTGCCCTTGGCTGTCGCCAGCTTTTCCACGAAGCTCTTGAATACCTGGGCTCTGGGGTCGGACAGGGAGTAAACCGCATGTCCCATACCATAGATCAGCCCCTTGCCGTCAAAAGCTTCTTTGCTTAATATCCTGTTCAGGTATGCTCTTACTGCATCCTCATCTGTCCAGTCGGACACATGGGCTTCTATATCCCGCATCATCTCTACGACCTTGATATTGGCGCCGCCGTGCTTGGGTCCCTTCAGGGAAGAAAGTGCTGCTGCTATCACAGAATAGGTATCGGAACCGGAAGAAGTAACGACTCTGGTGGTAAAGGTGGAGTTGTTACCACCGCCGTGCTCCATATGCAGCACCAGTGCTGTATCCAGTACCCTTGCCTCCAGTTCGGTGTATTGTTTGTCCGGACGAAGCATCATCAGCAGATTCTCTGCGGTGGAAAGCTTCTTCTGGGGACGGTGTATGTACATGCTCTCATCGTTGGAATAGTGATTATAGGCATGGTAGCCATAGACGGCCAGCATGGGGAATACAGCGATCAGTCCCAGACATTGTCTTAGTACATTTTCAACAGAAGTATCGCTGCAGTTTTTATCATAGGAAGCCAGCGTCAGAACGCTCCTGGTCAGGGAATTCATGATGTCACTGCTGGGAGCTTTCATAATGACATCTCTGGTAAAGTTGGTCGGCAGAGTTCTGCTGGACGCAAGAATATCGTTAAAATGCTTCAGTTCGTCACGGTTCGGCAACTTACCGAACAGAAGTAAATAAGCCACTTCTTCGAATCCGAAATGATCTCCCCTGAACCCGTTGACCAGTTCAATACAGTCGTAGCCGCGATACCACAGTTTACCTTCACAGGGAATTTTTTTGCCATCTTCCATTTTGAAGGACTCGATCCGTGAAATATTGGTAAGGCCTGCGACTACGCCGTTACCGTTCTTATCACGTAGTCCCCTCTGTACGCCATATTCGTCGAACATCTGGGGTTCCAATCTATCTGCCGCTCTGCACAGCCCGGCATGTTCCAACATATACTCTTCGTTTTTCTTCATCCAAATACCTTCCTTTCCCTCACATTTCTATATATGATACCAGGGTCAAAAGGTCTAAACCCACATGATTTTGACCCCGACATCATATATACTTTCTTATCATAACTTTTCAGAAAGTACCCTGTCAATTAACAAAGTATAAAATATTTCGAGTCCTGCAAATATCACTCAATATACGTCGAATGCTATCCCAGAACCCTCTGCGTATTCTCTTTGACCTTCTCGGACAGATCTGCATATTTTATCAGTTCTTCCTCGGTAAATCCCGCAAATCTCGCCTCGTCATAATCCCGCTGGGCCAGCGCCAGTTCCCGCATCACGGAATCCGCAGCCGGCAGGATCGTTACGGCTATTTTTTCTCTGCGCTCCTTCCGTTTCTGCTCTGATGTCTCTGCTGCCTTCGTTTTATTTTTACCGGCTGCCTTGTCCTTCCGGGATGTCTTCGGTTCCTTCACATCCTCTACCTTCAGGAAGCCCCTCATATTCAGTCGCTGTAGACTGCTGGTCAGATTCGTCCGGGAGATCCCGGCGAAATCCGCCAGTTCCCGTCTGCTGTCCCATTCATGCTTCTCGCACAGGCACAGAAGCAGGCGCACGTCCGATACCTTCATGTCTCCTTTTAATGCCACCGGTTCCAGATAGTGTTCCAGGAGCTTACGCTTGCGGTAGGCATCTCCCGCCGGACCCTCGGCCTGTAAAATCTCGGTATTGACAAAGACTCTCTCGTCTCCCAGCTTCTTGGATCCGGGCAGGATGGAAGGCGGCACGGTTCCGTCTCCTGCGGCATCAATGAAGAAACGATATACCTGCAGACGGTTCTTGCCGTAATCCTCTTCTTCCAGCACATGCTTGTAAAAGTTGTTGTAATACTCGAAAACATTCAGCTTCATCTTCACCGTCTTAGAGATGCTGATACCCTGGCTGGCAAGGGAGCCTTTGCGCTTCACATAATAATAAATGGGAGCATGCAGGGCATAGAATACTTTCGCATATCGGATATATTCCAGATTGAACAGAAAATCCTCACACCAGTTGATATTCGTATCCATGCGTAAGTTATGCTCTTCCACAAGATCCCTGCGGTAAAGCTTGTTCCACAACACACCATAGTAAAAGTCTGCCGGATTCTCCATCATATGTGCCGCAAATTCTTCCTGTGTGAGCACACCTTCCTCTTCAATATCTCCCTTAGGGGACAGACGCTCTCCTACCACGCGGTAAAAGTCTGAAATGACCATATCACAGCCGTACTCTTCCGCCGCCCGCACAAACAGTCTGGTGGCATCCGGCGTGATCCAGTCGTCGCTGTCCAGGAATTGCAGATACTTTCCCCGGGCACGGTCCAGTGCCTGATTTCTGCTGTCGGAGACTCCGGTATTTTCCTTCTGGATCACAATGACTCTGGGATCTTTGTCACCATATTCCTCACAGATGTCACCGGAGGAATCCGTACTGCCATCGTTTACCAGGAACAATTCAAAGTCCTTGTATTCCTGATTCAAAATGCTGTCGACACAGCGCCGTAAATATTGCTCCGCATTATATACCGGAACAATGATGCTTACCATGGGACGCATAAGTTCATCCTTTCTGAAAATTACTCAAGAAACGATTTCTTCGCTTTTCAAGCTTACGAAATTGTGATCAGTTCATAGTCTCTGCTGCCGATGCCGATCTTCTCTGCATGCTCCAGGCAGGTCTTGTATTCTGCATTTGGAGTGGTATTTTCAAAGTGATCATGGTGATCACAAAAGCCCTCTTTTGCCATAGCATCCGACAGCTGGCTGTTCGGCAGCGGTGTCTGCTTCAGGCAGGCATCCACACAGGCCTGATCCAGCGCCAGAGGATCGAAGGAAGCGAACATACCGATATTGGGCAGGATGGGGACATCATTCTCCCGGTGGCAGTCACAGTTCGGAGACACATCCACCACCAGAGAAATATGGAAATTCGGTCTGCCGTCCACGACAGCCTTCGCATATTCTGCCATACGGCAGTTGAAATCCTTCGTTGCCGCATCGTATCCGCTGTGGATCGCATCAAAGTTGCAGGCACCGATGCAGCGTCCGCAGCCCAGGCATTTGTCATGATCAATGTGCATCTTATGGGTGGCTTCATCATATACCAGACCATCGTTGGCACACTCTTTCATGCAGCGTTTGCAGCCACGGCACAGATTCTCGTTGATCTCCGGCTTGCCCTGTGCATGCTGCTCCATTTTGCCTGCTCTGGAACCGCAGCCCATACCGATATTTTTGATAGCACCGCCGAAGCCCGCCGTTTCATGCCCCTTGAAATGATTCAGAGAAATAAATACATCCGCATCCATAATGGCCCGGCCGATCTTCGCATTTTTCACATATTCGCCGCCTTCTACCGGCACCTCGATGTCATCCGTTCCCTTCAGTCCATCGCCGATGATCACAGGACAGCCCACTGTCAGGGGCGTAAAACCGTTCTCCCAGGCACAATACATATGCTCAATGGCATTTTTACGGCTGCCGGGATACAGGGTATTGCAATCTGTCAGGAAAGGAATTCCGCCCAGCTCCTTCACCACATCTGCTACTGCTTTCGCATAATTGGGACGCAAAAATCCCAGATTGCCCAGCTCTCCGAAGTGCAGCTTGATGGCAACAAACTTGTGGTCCATATCAATATCCTGAATTCCCGCCGCCTTCATCAGACGCTTCAACTTACTGGGAAGCCCTTCTCCCAGACGGGTTCTGAAATCTGTAAAATATACCTTTGATTTTTCCATTGTTTTATCCTCCGCGCAAAAAAGATATTACGATTATAACACATATTTTATCAGTTGAGAAATTTTATCTGAATCCCTTCGGAAAAGTTATTCCAGAAAACTTTCTTGACATCTTTGTCTATCTGTTGTATTATACTTATGGAAACGAAGTTTACTACCGTACAGCTTTCGCTAAAGCGGCTTGCTCGTTTCTTTTTTTATTCTTACAATGTCGTAAAGGTATAATTTCCCGTTTCCATCACGTCTCACCAATAATCTTGCACTAAATATATTATAACTTTTCAGCACATTATTTTCATCGTACACCGGTATCCCTAATCTCGTATCATAACGATACCATCCATATTTTGCTTTATTCCCGTGTTTATTTCCATAATCCGGAGATTCCGATTTATGATCCGCTATCTCTATCAATTTTCCAATAACAGTAATTGCATTTGCTTTTGCTTTTTCATTGGCCCCCTTTACTGCTTTTGTATCCTGAGAATGACTGTATTCATCTGGGAAGTCAACTGCGATATATATTTCCTCAGATGTTTCCAATATTTTATAGCACTTTCCAATATATTCTTTTAAATACTCTTCTATTTCGTTCCATTGAATATTTCTTCTGGATTTGAATCGAATATCATTAATCAAAACAACTTTTTTCCCATTCAATACAGTAATAACATTCCTATCTCTGCTTTCTTCTATCGTATTTTTCATAATCCTCCCATATCGTGTCTTAAATTTTGCTCATATTTTTGTATTCTTGGGTATCTAAGCAGGATTTCTTTCATATTCTGAGATATCAATTTTCATTGAGAAAAAGAATTTTTGAGTTATTTCATCCAGATATTTTTCTGCTTGTAGAGAAGTATATCCTAATTATTTCTGTTGTGCAAGAAAATATTTGAATGCAAAAAAGGACGAATCCAACATTTTTCGCCGTTTTCGTCCTTTTAACGTATTTCATCCGAAATACTTCCCTATTTCTTTGTACACCGTACATCGGTGTACGATGCAAGTGTTTTTTTATTTTTCTTCCGTAATTTTTGCAAATGCCATCATATTTCCTGCTATTTAAAACGATATTTCCCTTTTCCATGCCCCTGAACAGGTTCAACAAAGTTATTATCCACCATTGTTTTAATCAGTTGAGAAGCTCTCGCCGGTTTTAATCCGGTCACACTCTCTACCTGTATACGTCCAAATATCTGATTGTCTCCATAAGAATCATATATCGTCACTATATGATCCAAAGTTTTTCCCATAAGTTTTTTATTACATTGTACTAATTTGTCTTTTATGTCTACTTTAGACTGTTCAATGTCTACTTTTGAATCCCCATTCAAAAGTCCGCTTATATGCATTGTTCTATTGTGTAACTCATTTTTTCATCCAGAAGCAGATTTCTGAGAAACCGTTCCAAGTATTCTGTTGTTTCATGTACTCCGCTTTTCAGATCATATAGCATAGAACTTATTTTTTGCCTACGTTCATTTTTCTTTTCTATGCTGTTTATATTGTACAGCATTCTCCACGAAGCGCTCCGCGAACTCCGGGCAGGATGGATAATAGAGGTGGGGAAAACCGTACCAGTGATTCTCTCCCACATGAATGCAGGGGTAGTTTCTTCCGGTGGCTGGCTTATATGCGGTGCAGTCTGCGCCGTTGTCTTCACTGTCATAATAGTGGAATTCGTGGGCACGGATGCGGCTGCCACGAGGCATAAAATGTCCGCTGTTCTCTTCAAGTTCAATGTATCCGAAGCGCACCAGATGTCCGGTGTCAAAGCATTTTCCCGGCAGGACCCCTGCCATGGGATAGGAATGCCCTTCTCTGTCTGTCAGGGTCGTATGCAGGTAGAGGAAACCACCGCACTCCGCCACGGTGGGCAGCCCCGCTGCCACTGCCTCCCGGATGGCCGTGCGCATGGCATTGTTCTCACTCAGCTGTCCGGCATATAATTCCGGATAGCCGCCGCCCAGTAACATCCCATCGACATTTTCCGGCAATGCCTTGTCGTGCAGTGGAGAAAAATATACCAGTTCCGCCCCGGCCTGTTCCAGCAGGCGCAGATTCTCTTCGTAATAAAAACAAAAAGCTTCATCCCTGGCAACAGCGATCCTCGGGCACTTTACGCTATCGTTTCCTGCGGAATCCGGCTCTTGCTCTTCTGCCGTTTCTTCACTACATTCCTTTATTTTCGGTTGGGAAACTCCCTCTGCCTTGTCAATTTCCAAAGTTTCTGCCTCTTCTGCGATCTGCAGCAGCTTCGAAATGTCTACGCTCTCCCTTAGTTTTGCCGCCGTGATCCGGATCTGTTCCTGCAGATCTCCCAGTTCTCCCGGCAGGCACAGGCCCAGATGTCTGCTGGCGATCTGTAAGTCCTTATTTTCCGGGAAATATCCCAGCACTGCAATACCAAGTTCCTCTTCCGCCAAAGGCTTCAGAATCTCATAGTAAGCTGCGGACATCCGGTTTAAGATCACTCCCCGGATCAGATGTTCTTTATCATATGCCAGAAATCCGGCGATCAGAGGGATCACCGATCTCCCCATGCCTTTTGCATCTACCACCAGTAAGATGGGGGTCTGCGTCACCTTTGCCAGATGATAGGAGGAGCCTTCCTCACGGATG
>OQVS01001238.1_pt1 | contig 17603 bp, 10 predicted proteins | sample 1691601 | NCBI WGS metagenome assembly OQVS01 (sample SAMN03418268, study PRJEB22391) | human gut metagenome | biome: human-gut; feature: organic feature; material: feces | host: Homo sapiens | place: Tanzania | collected 2013-01
AGCAGGCGATCGAGGATGCACTCGTTATGCTTGATGAGGAGAGCGACGAAGAGATGAAAGAACTCGCCAAAGAAGAATTAAACGAGGCGAAAGCGAATGTCGCAGAACTGGAAGAAAAGCTCAAGATCCTGTTACTGCCGAAGGATCCGAATGATGATAAGAACGTTATTGTGGAGATCCGTGCAGGTGCAGGTGGAGAGGAAGCAGCATTGTTTGCGGCTGAGATCTACCGTATGTATGTGCATTATGCAGAGAGTCGCCGTTGGAAGGTGGAGACGATGGAAGTCGAGGAAATCGGTATTGGTGGTATGAAGAGCGTTACATTCATGATCAGTGGACAGGGCGCATATTCCCAATAGAATAAACTTTTTCATAATCCATCTACTATTTATATATGTTAGTGTCGTTTCTTCTTTTTGGTAGAGGAATGTTCTCTTGTATACTCTTCTCTCACAGTTTTGGTTCTCTCGTAGTTGGTTGCCCATTCTGTAGAGTCTTTCCACATGTCCTTTCTGTCGCGTATCCAGCAGTAATCAGATGAGGGAATGTTCTTTGTCGGCACAAACATATATTCTTTGTATGAAGGTTTGTGTACTATCATTTTCTTGCCTTCTGACTCCTCGTACCCAACCTGCCTTATACGCTCTCTGTTTATTATTTTGTATCTGGTCTTGCAAAGAGTTGTTGCACCCAACATCGAGTAAAAAGAAATCCGTGTAATGGTATCGTTGTGTAACAGATAACCGCTGCCAAAGCAATATGCACCATTTTTATATCTCGCGATGGCATTTCCCAAATCGATATTCTCCCATTTGATGTAATCGTCCTCTGGGTCTTTCATCATAAAGTTTCCTACCGTTCCATCGTCATAGAATATATAGTTGCTTTCCTCGCCAAGTTTTAGGATTATAGAGTCTGCGTCCAGCATGTAGTATCCATCTATGCGGATAAGACTGTCTATTCCTGTATGCATATTAGCTGCAAATGTGGCCTCTATCATATCTAGTGTATAGTCTTTACTTGGATGGTTCAGTCGATAGATGAAGCAACTGCTAAGGCTAACTGCGCAAAGACATAATAAAATGATTTTCTTCATTGCTTTATATTTAATAAAGTTGTTCATACTTACCATAAACTTAAAGGGTTGGCAAATCCGGAGTACGAGTAAAGTCCCGTTCTATAAGCATACAATCGCCTCCGTATACTTCAGCGGAAGAAAAAGGATACTATTTGTCTGTTGGCAAAGATGAGAACGGTATGCAGGGCACACATGGAAATGATAGCCCAAAGCATCGCCATCATGGCAATCATCCATACGGCCATATTGTGGTTGTTGGACTTGGGAGGGAAAGACATTAGGCTCATCAGTTTATAATAATATAATATAGGTTGTTGTCGCAAAAGTAATAAGAACAAATCTGATGACAAAGAAAATCAGCAGTTTTTTTAGTATTATGCCCATTATTTTTTGCCAATGTTCTTTCGGGGCATGCGAAAGTCGCTCTGTGTGCGCACACAGCGGCTTCGGCCACACAATTTTGCGTTAAAATCGAAAAAAAGTTCATGAAAATTTGCACGGGAATTATATTTTTTGTTAAATTTGCGGCCATAAAACCAACGTATGCTAAACTCGGACGCGTCCGAGGCCAGCCCAACGCAATAAAACCTCATTATAAAAAATTGAAGAATCAGTACTAAACGTCTATTCTTATATGTCTAACTTAAAATAATAATGTTCAACGCTATGAATGAAAAGCAATTGTTAAGATTGTGCTTTTCTGCAGCCTTGTGCATGGGTACTCTGAATGTCAGTGCCGCTTCTACGGAAGCCACAGGCAGCTCCTACTCAGTACAGCAGGCTAATGTAAAGCAGGTTAGCGGACAGGTACTCGACGAGAACGGCGAGCCCATCATCGGAGCAACCGTTACCTTGAAGGGAACCAAGACCGCAGTGCCAACCGACGTAGATGGTAACTTCTCATTGAAGGCTCCAGCAGGTAGTAAACTTGTCATTACCTATCTGGGTTACTCCACAGTGGAAGTCAATGCCGGCGAAGGCATCAAAGTAACCATGAAGCCCGATACCGAGGTGCTGAATGAAGTTGTGGTAACAGCTCTGGGTATCAAGAAAGAAGCCAAATCACTTTCGTACAACGTACAGCAGCTTGGCGGAGATGCTGTAACCAAGGTACAGGATGCCAACTTCGTAAACTCACTCAATGGTAAGGTTGCCGGTGTGCAGTTCTCACAGAGTTCTGCCGGTGCCGGTTCTGCCACCCGTGTCGTTATGCGTGGTATCAAGTCTATCAATGGTAACAACGGTGCCCTCTACGTAATTGACGGTGTGCCAATGCCCAACCTCCAGAGCTCACAGGATAATACCATGTACGGTGGTGCCGGTTCTACTGGTGACTCTGCAGCCGACATCAACCCCAACGACATCGAGAGCATCTCTGTGCTGAGCGGTCCTTCTGCCGCAGCCCTCTATGGTTCGGATGCTTCCAATGGTGTAATCCTTATTACCACCAAGAAGGGTCAGAAGGGTCGTCTGGATGTAACCTATAGCGGTAGCTTCCAGTTCTCTCGTCCTTTTGTTACCCACAAGTTCCAGAACACCTACGGTACTTCTGCCGCCGGTTCGTTCGACAGCTGGGGCAGCAAGCTCGCCACTCCGTCAAGCTATGACCCCAACGATTTCTTCCAGACAGGTACCAATATCTCTAACAACGTATCTATCTCTACTGGTAGCGACAAGAACCAGACCTATCTCTCAATGGGTGCCACCAACTCTACAGGTCTTATCCACAACAATGACTTCGACCGCTACAACCTCAACTTCCGCAACACCGCCAAGTTCTGCGATGACAAGTTGACTCTGGACTTCAACTATACACTGTCCAACATCCGCGAGCAGAATATGATTACTCAGGGTCAGTACCACAACCCTCTCTATACTCTGTATCTCTTCCCCGCTGGTGGTGACTGGCAGGGCATGCAGTACTACAGCCGTCACGACCTGTCTCGCAACCTCGAGACCCAGTACTGGCCTTGGCTCGACCAGGGAGACCTGATGGAGAACCCTTACTGGATTGCCGAGAAGGAAAAGTTTGTGAACCACAAGGTGCGCAACATGATTACCGCATCGCTCAAGTGGGATGTCACCAGCTGGCTCTCTCTCACCGGCCGTGTGAAATATGATGCAAGCAACAACCGTTATGAGCAGAAGTTCAACGCCGGTACCAAACTGCAGTTCGCTTCTGACGCCGGTTACTACGCTCTGGGCAACCAGACCGCCAGCCAGCTCTACGCTGAGGCTTTTGCCACTATCAATAAATATTGGAACGACAACGAGTGGAGCCTTACCGGTGTGGTAGGTACCAACTATGACCGTCGCGACACCAAGGAAGAGAGCGCTTCTGGTAACCTCGCTACTGTTCCCAATAAGTTTACTCTCAACAATATCGACCCCTCTGACCCTAAGTTCAGAATGAACCAGACCTACAATGAGCGTCGTATCAAGCAGGCCGTTTACGGCAGCGCTCAGCTGGGTTACAAGAGCATGGCCTATCTCGACGTTACCGCCCGCAACGACTGGTCGTCAGCCCTCGCTCCATTCAACAAGTCATACTTCTACTGGTCTGCCGGTATCTCTGGCATCTGGACCGATATCTTCCCCGTCATCAAGAGCAACAAGTGGCTCAACTATCTGAAGACTCGTCTCTCTTATTCAGAGGTTGGTAATGACCCATCGGACCCCTACCTGACCACCACTACTTATAGTATTGCTGCCAGTGGTCCTAACCTGGCCACCTCTAAGAAGAACCCCAACCTCAAGGCTGAGCTTACCAAGTCTTGGGAGGCTGGTTTCGACTTCGTGCTGTTCCAGAACAAGCTCAAGGTCAATGCCACTCTCTACAAGTCTCGTACCTACAACCAGTTCTTCAACATCCAGCTTGACCCATCATCTGGTTACACCAACATGTGGGTAAACGGTGGTACTGTAGACAACAAGGGTATCGAGCTCTCTGCCCGTTTCAACCAGCCTCTTGGCCCTGTAAACTGGGAAACCTACCTGACTTGGACACTCAACCGCAATGAGGTCAAGGAGGTAAGTGCTGAATACACCGACCCCGCTACTGGCGAGAAGTATTCTATGAAGGACGCCATGAACCTGGGTGGTTTCAACGGTACTCGCAATACCATCGTCAAGGGTGGAAACCTGACCGACATCTATGTACGTACACTGGCTACCGGTGAGCACGGCGAAATCGTCGTAGACCCACAGGACAAGTCTATCAAGGTTGACGCCAACAAGTATGTCAACGCCGGCCACGCCACTCCTAACTACAACCTCTCTTGGGGCAACAGCTTCAGCTGGAAGGGACTTAGCCTCGGCTTCCTGTTCAACTACCGTCAGGGTGGTGTAGTAGTGTCTCTGACCGAGTCACTGATGGATGCCTACGGTTCATCCAAGACCAGTGCCGACGCTCGTGATGCTGGCGGTCTCGTCATCAACGGTATCGGCGGTTACAACCCACAGGCCTACTATCAGACTGTGGCAAGTACCACTACCACCATCGCTTCACAGTATGTCTACAGCGCCACCAACCTGCGCCTGCAGGAACTGAGCCTCGGCTACGACGTGCCTATCACCAAGTATGTGAAGTTTGTCAAGGGTCTGAACCTCTCGTTTGTTGCCCACAACCTGTGGATGATTTACTGCAAGGCTCCCTTCGATCCTGAACTGACTGCCTACAGCGGCACTTACAACCAGGGTATTGACTTCTTCATGCAGCCAAGCTCTCGCAACTTGGGCTTCTCAGTAAAGGTTAAATTCTAAACTTAAAGGAGACAATCAATTATGAAATCATTATTAAAATATACATTGCTTGGTGTGCTGGCTCTCGGTGCTACGGGCTGTACAGACAATTTCACCGAGATTAACACCAATCCTTACGAGGCCACCGATGACGACCTGGACAAGGATAACCTCAAGGTAGGTTCCTTCTTCCAGCAGATGGTGCTCCGTATGGTTCCCTTTACCGCTTCCGGCCAGCAGGACGACTCTTACGCGTCTACCGGTTCTTACCAGCACTTCCAGGGCCTTTGCTCCGACTGGTATTCGGGCTATGTAGGTCCTACCGGTACATGGGCTAACGGTAACCACAACGGCAACTACTTCTTCACCGGCACTTGGGGTAACTCCATGTATAGCCAGAACTATACCCAGGTGATGACTCCTTGGGCTACCATCGTAAAGAACGCTGAAGAGAGCAACACTCCCGAGGTGGCTGCACTCGCTACAGTGGTCAAGGTCTATGGTATGCACCGCGTGACCGACCAGTATGGTCCTATTCCCTACGTAAACTACAAGTCGGGAAGTACTGAGAACAAGTTCAACAGCCAGGAAGAGGTGTACAACCAGTTCTTCAAGGAGCTTGATGACGCCATCGACGTGTTGGCACCCTATGCCGCTTCTGGCCAGAAGATACTTACCAAGTTTGACTACATCTATCAGGGCGACGCTACCCGTTGGGCCAAGTTTGCCAATACCCTGCGTCTGCGCCTTGCCATGCGTGTGGTTTATGCCAACGCCACTCTGGCCAAGGAAGAGGCTGAGAAGAGTGTCAACTCTACCGTAGGTTTCCTCGAGGAAGCCAACGACCGTGCCATCGTTTCGGGTATCACCATCATGAACCCTCTCTACGAGCAGGCTTACAGCTGGAACGAGGAGCGCATGGGTGCCTCTATGGATGCCTATATGAACGGTTACAACGACCCTCGTCTCGCTGCTTACTTCAAGCCAGCTGCTGACGATGGCAAGTACCATGGCGTACGTCTGGGTATCAACATGTCGCAGGGCAACTCAGCCTACACTGGTGGCAAGATATCCAACTTCAATGTTACTTCAAGCTCTACCATTCCTTATATGAGCTGCTCTGAGAGCTTCTTCCTCCGTGCCGAAGGTGCACTGCGTGGATGGAACATGGGTGGTACAGCCCAGCAGTTCTACGAGGCTGGTATCAAGGCTTCTATGAGCGAGTGGGGCATCACTGCCGATCCCACCAACTACATCAACAGCACCGACGAGCCTATCGCTTTCGTCGACAACACCGGCAACGGTGGCGATGCTGCCAAGCCCAGTACTATCTGCGTGAAGTGGGACGATGCTGCCAGCTTCGAGACCAATCTGGAGCGCATCATCACCCAGAAGTGGATTGCCAACTTCAGAATCTCTCCCGAGGGTTGGGCCGAGTTCCGTCGTACCGGTTATCCCAAGCTCTTCCCCACAACCCGCAACAGCAACGCTGGTACTATCGATACCAACCTGCAGATACGCCGTATGCCTTATCCTTCTACACTCTACGATAACAATCGTGAGGCTGTTGAGGCTGGTGTAGTCCTCCTTGGTGGTGGCGACAATGGCGGTACCAGGCTCTGGTGGGACAAGAACCCCAATCACTAATTTGTTCAATCAACTTAAAGAGTAGAAAACTATTATGAAATTAAGAATATTTTTCAGTGCTTGCGCTATGGCTCTTATGGGAATCTCTCTCACCAGTTGTGATACCGACATCGAGAAGATTGACGTCCAGGACCCATACAAATATGACGCACAGTATTATAAGAATCTCCGTGACTTCCACAACTCCGACCACGAGATTTCATACTGCTACTATGACTCATGGTCTTACTCGCAGTCTCCTAACTCTTACGGTCAGCGCTTCATCGGCCTTCCCGATAGTCTTGATATCATCAACCTTTGGGGCGATGTGGTTACCAAGGAAAATTATCCTGTGGCTTATGCCGACATGAAGTACTGCCAGGAGGTGAGAGGCCAGAAGTTTGTGATGCACGGTGATGCTTCTAATTATCACCACACTTTCTGGTATCGCGATGAGAACCTCGTTGTCGACGAGAGCCGTCAGATAGACCTTAGTAACATCGATGCCAGTGGTCTGAGCCGCGAAGAGGCTATCCGTGCCTATGCGCGCTGGGCTGTCGATACCGTGGTTAAGTGCGAGCTCGACGGTGTAGACTTCGACTATGAAGGCTGGAACAACCAGGATATGATTTGGGTTGCTGATGAGTGCCACAAGTACTTCGGTCCCGAAGGCAAGTGGCCTGAGAAGCTCTTCATCATCGACTTCTTCGGCGGTTCACCCAGTGGCTGCGACGATGTTACCGATTACTTCGTTCGCCAGGCTTACTCATGGCAGATAGGTTTCCAGACCGGCAACTCTGGCCGTCCTTACGAAAAGCTCGTGCTCTGTGAGAGTACAGGTGCCGAGGCTGCCAATGGCGGTAAGGATGGTGCAATGGTACGCGAGTATGCTGCCTTTGAACCTGCATCAGGCCGTAAGGGTGGTTTTGGAGCCTTCTATATCGACTACAACTACCAGTCTACCTCTGGTATTCCTTACAAAGAGTTCCGTGAGGCTATCCAGATTCAGAACCCTGCTATTAAAAAGTAATTTTATAAACAAGTAGAAACGTTATGAAACTCAAAATAAATATCATTTCAGCAGCTTTGCTGATGATTGCAGGCAGCGTGTTTACCGCCTGTAACTCAGAGGGCGATGATTTCGAATGGGACAAGTCTGCCCTGTTCCTCTCTGGAACGGAGAACAACCCAATCGTGAAGTTTGTGGTTGAGGATACCCCCGCCAGCTATGCGGTGACCGTACAGTCTACCAAGAAGGTGGACAGCGATGTCAAGGTAGAGCTCGCCATCGACGCCTCTAAAGTGGATGAATACAATGCTGCCAACGGTAGCAACTATGTAGCTGCTCCTGAGGGTTCGGTAGAACTCGAGCAGAGCACAGTGACCATCTCTGCTGGCGCAGCCATCTCTTCGGCAGCCAACGTGAAGGTGCTGAGCACAGAAGAACTTGTCGAGGGACGCAACTATGTCATCCCTGTGACAATGAAAACCGTGAGCAATGGTGATGTGATACCTACATGCAAGACCATCTTCCTGCGTATAGCCCGCGTCATCAACTTCTACGCCATCGAGGCCGACTACGGAGCTTCTTCCAACTTCATCTTCGACCAGCCTGTTCATCTGAGCACCTTTACCTATGAGGTGAAGATTTATCCTAAGGGTCTTAACCGCAGAAACTATCCTCAGCGCTTCCTCGCTCTTGAGCAGAAAGACGAGTCCAAGTCACTCCTGCTGCGCTTCAACGAGGCTAACTCTGACAACAAGCTGCAGACCATCCTCGCCGGCAATAAACTTATGTCAAATACTCAGTTTGAGAACGGCAACTGGTACCTCCTCACATGGGTATACGATGGCACCAACATCTTCTTCTATGTCAACGGAACTCTCGACACCTCTGGCGCAGCCGCTATCGATGGCATCGACTTCCAGCGTTATGAGATGGGTATGTCTTACCAGGGCTACAACAGCCAGCAGTTCTTTGCTCACCGCTTCTGCGAGCTGCGTATATGGAACCGCGCTTTGTCTACCACCGAAATCAACGCCAACATGTGTGGCGCCGACCCACAGAGCGAAGGTCTGGTAGCTTACTGGAAGTTCAACGAGGGCGAGGGTCACATCTTCAAGGATGCCTCTAACCACGGTATGGATATGGACTGGAGCAAGACCCAGCGTGCCGTCAGTGGCGACAACCTCACTGCTACTCCCGGTGCTGCCGACAAGATTAAGTGGGTTAAGGACGATATCAACAAGTGTGCACAGTAATTATAGGAGACTATGACTATGAAGATAAATATCAAATATGCCGCGCTCAGCCTTATGGCTGTAGCCGGCATTGCCACCGTGACTTCTTGCTCTGATGACGAGAGCTACGATGTATATGGCAGCAACAATAATTTTATTTACATTGCTCCCCAGGATTATTCCAAGGGCTTCAACTGTGAGGTGATGACCACTCCTGCAGGTGTATATGGCCAGGTGGGCGCTACAATGAAGGTACAGGTACAGCTCCCTACAAAGGATACTGTTAAGGTTTCGGCAGAGGTTAAGGCCACTCAAGACCTGGTAGATGCCTACAACGAGGAGCACGGAACCGACTACGTACTGCCCTCACAGGACATTCTGAGCGGCATGAAGGTGCTGTCAACCTCAGGAGTCGGCGCCAACAAGAAGACATCTGCCGCTGGCGATGAAATCAAGGTCCAGCTCGACGCCTCCAAGATAGACCTGTTCCGCGTGGATGATGCAGAGAACGCTCCCACCTATGTGATTCCCGTTTCTCTGAAGTTTGATGGCGCCGAGGGTCCCGGTACCGACCGTCCTTTCGTCATCAGCCAGCAGCAGGGTATTGCTTACATCGTAGTCAAGACCACCAAGGCCGATAACTTCAGCTCTATCTCTGGCAACACAGTCATCAAGAATACCATTGCCAAGACTCCAGCCGGAGTGTATGGCGGTATCTCTGCCGAGGTGAAGTTTAAGAACCTCATTGGCATCACTGGCGACATGCAGGGTACATTGGTAGCCGACAACAGTCTGGTGGCTACTTACAATGCCAAGTACAGCGCCAACTGTCAGGCTCTGCCTTCCAATATCCTGAGCGCGCTCACTGTTACTCCTGCCACTGTGAGCGAGGGTGAGACCGAGACTGCTACCGGCATCAAGGTTTCTGTTCCTGAGGAACTCACCAAGAACCTCGAAGGCTCTTACGTACTGCCTTTGCGTCTGAAGACCACTTTCGCCAATGGTGTGAGCGTAGATGAAGACGACGTAGTCTATATCGTGGTTATTGTTAAGACCCAGCTTGTCAACGACAGTCCTTCAAGCATCATTGGTACTATGGCCGACGCTTCTACCTTCACTGCTGTCGAGGCAGAGAATATGGATGTAGCCAAGTATGGCGATATGTTCAGTGGCGGTTGGAGCGCACGCTGGCCCTTCACCACCAAGGGTTCCAAGGCTTCGTTCGTAGTTGATATCAAGGACACCAAGGCCATTACCGGTTTCGGTTGCAATGCCTACGCTGTCAACGACTACACCGTATCGGTAAGTACCGACAAGAACACCTGGACCGAGCTGGGCAACTCTGCCGAGCATAAGACCATGCGCGACGATAACTGGAACAACATCTACGTGCTCTACGGTGGTGTCAGCTGCCGCTATGTGAAGTTTGAGTTCAACCTCAACGAGGGCGACTGGTCATGGAACTATGGCTATGCCGGTATGTCTGGTCTCTATCTCTACTTCCAGTAAATCCGAACATGGTATAAGATGGATTGCCTGAACCAGCGTCCATCTTCTTACCCTATATATATAATAAGGTGCAGGCCCGCAAGGGTTCTGCACCTTATTATATTATATCTACCACCCAATCAGCAGCCCTCTACGGGCGCTTGAGTATCACTTTGCCTTTGTAGACTGTGTCGGCGGCGCTGTCGAGGTCGTCCAGCAGCTGCGCCTTGGCGGCGGGATAGGTGCCGCGATGCAGGATGAGGGTGTTGGTCTGCCTTACGGTGCGCCCCTCTACGCTTACGGTCGATGTGAAGGAGCCTATCTCGTTGCTTATGCTTACCGGCTTGGGCGTAGCCTCTACCATACATCCCTCGGGCAGCGTCATCTCGATAGTCTCCACGTTCTTGAAGCCTTGTTCTATGTAGATATCGTGCTTGCGGTCGCGCGCTACGTGGCTCGGGACAAAGTTGCTGTGCAGCGGGTTGACGGTGGCAAAGAGACGGGCACGCGTGCTGGTGGCTATCTGCACCTGGTCGACCTCGACCGAGGAAGAGATGAGAGGCAGCAGACCACGCCCGCCCTCGCCCTTGCGGTAGCCCATCCGCGCTTCAGCCCGCTTTATGTTGCCAAAGGGCAGATTGTAAGCCCTCGCAGCCGCATTGATGCGGTCTTTCTCGCTCTTCTTGAGCCAGCCATAGCGTTTGGTGTAGCGGTGACCGCTATAGTTGTCGACGATGTTTATGCTGCCGGTGCCGTCGGGGCGGAAGACGGTCTTCACCGTGGTTGTGCGCAGATTGAGCGTATCGGCATAGTCGGGCAGGATGACCCTGTGTCCGCCCTTGTCGCTTATCTCTACCGCCTCGTGCCCCGCTATGTCGTCGTGGGTGTAGCCCAGGGGTATCTCTGGGTTGGTACACTCCATCCAGATTACCCCTTTAGAGGTAGGCACCTTGAGGATGACGTGGTTGAGCTGCTGGAAGTTGGGCAGGTCGATGAGCCTGTCATACTTGGTGCTGATGAGCGTATAGGTCGAAGCCACGCCTGCTTCTGCCAGCATGGCCTTCATCAGATTGGTCAGTGCTTTGCAGTCGCCGAAGCCTTTGCGCCACACAAACTCGGCAGCCAACGGGCGGTAGCCGCCTATACCCAGCTGGATGCTCACATAGCGGGTGTGGCGGCGCAGCAGGTTGTAGAGCACCCTCACCTTGTCCCAGTCGGTGGTACAGGTGTCGGTGAGCTCGTGCACCTTGGCGCGGGCGTCGTCGGGCAGCACGTCCATGCCCTGGCAGAGGCTGTTTATCCACAGTCCAAACTCTTCCCACGACTTCATGCTGCCTTGCGTGCCGTAATAATCAAGTTTCTCTGGCACGAAGAGCACTTTGGGAATCTTCCGCATCAGCGGTTTGCTGAACTCCTCATAGACCACCTCGCCCTGGTTGGCGAGCGTGAAAGTCCAGCGTTTCTTCCCCTTGGGCGTGGTGCTCTCCACGGGCTTCATGTCGGTGTCCATAGCCACATAGCGCAGGTTCATCGACGCCGGGAAGTCTACCATGCAGGTAGCCTCCTTGACCTCGGTGTCATAGGCGGGTATGGGCAGGAAGGGCGGATAGCTTATGGTGTTGTCCGTGCGGTGGTAGGTCACATCGGTGGTCACCACGATGGGGTAGAAAGGCAGGTCTATGCTCAGTTCCACGCTCTTCAGGTCGGTGACCATGTCTCCCGAGTACTCCGAATACGTCAGGTCGCCGGCTTTGTATTTCTTGTTGAACTTGCTGTTTACCCCTTCGACCACGCAGGCGAAACGTTCAATCTTCTCCGATTTGTCGAGCGTGGTGTAGAAGTTGGCCAGCTGGCTCATGGTCTCCTTGTATATCACCACCTCGGTGTGCTCGGTCATGCGGTATTCGCTCTGCGAGATTACATCGATGTGTACTGTCTGCTTGCGTATCTGCGCCGTGGGCTCTGCCCATGCCGCGGCAGCCCATGCAGTGACTGCGGCAATAAGCGTGATTATTCTCATGGCTTTTTCTTTAGTACTATGAGGTCTTTGCTGCGCTCCACGATGTTGGCGAAGAACGCCTTCACCTCGTCGTAGCGGTTGTTGGCAAAGAAGACCTTGTTGATTTTGAAGATGGTGTTACACTTGATGACATTGTTGGCTACACCGCAGACGATGCGTGCCGTCATCTCGCGCCCCTGGGTAGCGATGTTCACGCTCTTGGGCAGTTCCTCTACCTCCCAACCCTCGGGGATGGTGATGGTGTAGAGGGTGCGCTCAGTATGGATGAAGGGAAACTCTATGGGCATCTGGCGGGTGGCGTCAGTGAATGGGTTGCTCTTGACCATGGGGTAGATGATGGGCGAGATGTAGATGTGGTCGTCTGTGGCTTCACCCTTGCGGGTAAAGGTGTAGTCTTCGCTCGCCTCGTCGCCAAACTCCTTGGCGTCGGTGGTCTTGTAGTCGGCTATACTGATGTTGTAGTCTTCCTCCTTGTCGGTCACATATTCCTTCTCGTCCTTGGCTTGCGCATAGTGGGAGCGGAACATATAAGCACCCGTGCCTCGGTGTACGGCCTTGACCTTGCCCTTGAGTTCGCCGTTGGCGTCTATCGCTGCCGTCACTACATTGCTTTCGGTGGCTTTGCCTATGAGCTGCAGGTCTACCCACTTCTCGCCCTCGCCCTTGCTCAGGATGCGCGCCTTGTTGACATACAGTGAGGGAGTGAACGCGTTAAGGAAACCTTTCTCCGACGAGGCGTCGGCATACATCATCTTGCCCTCGCCCGTGGGTATTCCCACCACAAAGGTGTTGAGCTTGTCCATACTGGGGTAGGTCACGGGCAGCGTGCCGGTGTTGCGTAGGCGCATCACCACGGGAACCGCCTCGATGCCGGCGTCGCGCAGCATGTTGACCATTATCAGGTTGATGTCGGCGTTGGAGCCTGTGCCCGCCTTGGCGGTCTTCGTCATCGACTGTGGGCCCAACTCGAACGTCTCGTTCCACTTGAGGTGGCTGAAGAGCAGTCGCAGTACCGCTACAGCACGTTGCTCCGTGTCGGCTATCTTGTCTATGCCCTTCTCCTTGATTTCGTCACAGTAGGGGCTTTTGCTTCCAAACTTGCTTCCAAACCAGTCGGCCTTGCGCAGCATCTCGTCTATGCGCTCCCAGGTCTCTCCGAAGTCCTTGTAGCCCACATAGGGGAAGTTGGTGGCGGTAAGCTCGGCGGTAATGCGGGCCATGTAGTCTCTCTTGCACCACACGTAGTCGTCGCCTTTGACGGCAGGCATGTCGTTGCCCACATAGACATAGTTCTTGCTGGTGGTCTGTATCACGTCATTGCGCTCTATGAGCCCTTCGCCCAGGATGGGCTGCAGCAGACCGGGTCCGCGCAGTTCATACCTGAACAGCAGCCACTCGGGGATGATGGATGTATATCTTGCGTGTACCACGGGTATGGCTTGTTGGGCATTCCAGTCGTCCATCTGGTAGTAGAGGTCGCTGCTCACGTTGTATTCGTACTCGATGACCGACCCTACCTTGGCCTGGGGGATGGTAAACTTGACGCGGTCGTGGTATTCGTCGAGCTTCTCGGTGAATATCATGTCGCTCTTCATCTTGGTCTTGACCACCTTGCCGTTCTCGAGGTTTACGGCGACTGCCTTGATGCCGAAAATCTTCTCATGGCCCTTGGCGCCCTGGCTGTTGTAGAGCACGTGGTCTACGTTGGCATAGTCCTTGCCTGCGTCCTTGAGTATCTTGATGCGGAAGCGGTTGGTGGTGACTTCGGTGATGTCGCCGCCGTCGAGGCGAAAGCCCACATCGCGCAGGTTGAGCAGCACCACGGCTGCCGCCGATGAGTCTTTGTCGTAGGTGGTCATCTTCAGTTCTTCCATGGTGGGTTCGCCGAATTTGAACTTGGGCAGGCTCTGGCCCCAGGCTGCCACCGACATCATCAGGGCGGCTGTGAGCATGATGATTACAGGTTTTCTGGTCATAGTAGAATGATTTGCGTTAGATAATTTTTACAAAGATAGTGCAAACCGTCGTACCGACCAAGCCCATGGCGATATTTCTTGCGTTTTTGCTCGATTTTTGTTGACATTCTGTCGGCGAGGGCAGGGCTGTGGCTGCCCATCTGTGCATCCCGGAAGAAAAAAGGACTGATTTCCTTTTGTTCTTCACGCCGTTTGTGCTAACTTTGCATCATAAAACCTAAAGATATGAAGATAAGTATAAAGAAAGCATTGGTCTGCTGTCTGTTGTTTGCCGGCGTTACGGCTATGGCACAGCAGCCCGCCATCATTCCCGTACCCGACCAGATGACGGTGGGCACAGGAGTGTGGACCATCAAGAAGAGTGCAACCATCGGTTGCGACAACGCACAGCTGCGGCCTGCCGCCGAGTATCTCAGCCAGATGCTCAGCCGCGCCACGGGCTATCGCTTTGCCGTCAAAAATGGCAAGGGCGACATCCGCCTTGCCCTTGCCAACGAGGGCAATGTCGGCGCCTATCGTCTCAGCGTCACCGGCAAGGGAGTGACCATCGAGGGCGACACCTATCGTGGCGTCATCAATGCCATAGCCACCCTGCGCCAGCTGCTGCCCGACGACATCGAGTCACAGCAGGTGGTGGCACGCACGTGGACGGTGCCCTGTGTGACCATCACCGACGCGCCACGCTTCGAGTGGCGTGGCATGGAGCTCGACTGCTCCCGCCACTTCTTTACCGTCGACGAGGTCTACAAGCTGCTTGACGTGCTGGCGCTCTACAAGATAGACAAGATGCACTGGCACCTCACCGACGACCAGGGATGGCGCATCGAGATCAAGCGCTATCCACTCCTCACCGAGCGCGGTGCATGGCGCATCTACAACAATCAGGATACCGTGTGCATGAAGCGTGCCGCCGAGGAAGATGCCCCCGACCTGCAGGTTCCTGTTGCCCGTACGCGCCGCGATGATATGGGACGCACCCTCTATGGTGGCTTCTACACCCAGCAGCAGGTGCGCGACATCGTGGCTTATGCCCAGGTGCGTGGCATCGAGATTATCCCCGAGATAGATATGCCCGGCCACAGCCTGATGGCCATCGACAACTACGACGGGCTGTCGTGCTTCAAGCAGACGGGATGGGGCAAGCTCTTCACCACGCCTATGTGCCCGGGCAAGGACACCATGCTCGAGTTCTGCAAGAACGTGTGGAGCGAGGTCTTCGACCTCTTCCCATCGCGCTACGTACACATCGGCGGCGACGAGGTCGACATGAAAAACTGGAAGACCTGCCCCGACTGCCAGAAGCGTATGAAAGACCATCACCTCACGACCGAGCCACAGCTGCAGGCTTGGTTCAACCACTATATGGAGGACTTCTTCACCGCCCACGGCAAGACCATGATAGGCTGGGACGAGATTATCGCCGGCGGACTCACCGCCAACTCGACTGTGATGTGGTGGCGCTCATGGGCTGCCGACTCGCCCAAGCAGACCACCTCGCATGGCAATGCGCTGATATGCTCGCCCAACTCCGAGTTCTACATCGACTATCAGGAAGACCGCAACTCCATCCCCGCCATCTACCGCTTTGACCCCGTCAAGGGACTCGATGCCAAGGAGCAGCAGCTGGTGCTGGGTGTGCAGGCCAACCTCTGGACCGAGTGGGTGCCCACGATGAACCGCGTGTGGTATCAGGCGTTCCCACGTGTGATAGCCACCGCCGAGTTGGGATGGAGCAAGCCCCAGACCATGAATATCGACAACTTCACCAGCCGCCTCGTCGCCCATCTGCCCCGTCTGCAGAAGATGGGTGTGACGTATCGCATACCCGACCTCACTGGCTTCTACAATGTCAACGTCTTCACCGACAAGGGTGTGGTCGATGTCAAGTGTGCCGACCCCTCGGCCACCATACGCTACACCACCGACGGTAGCATACCCGGCGTCAACGCGCAGCTCTATGCCGGACCGATGACCATCACCGAGACCACCCATTTCACCTTCCGCACCTTCGGCCACGACAACCGCAAGGGTGATATGGTGAAGTGCAGCTATGTCAAGGAAGACCTGGCACCGGCTGTGACCGCCGACAGTCTGAAGGAAGGACTGCAGGTGGCATGGCACGACTACGACGGACGCGACTGTGCCGGCATAGACCAGGCTGCGCTCAACGGCACCTATGTTACCACCGGCATTCAGATACCCGCCGAGGCAAAGGGCAATATCGGACTTATCTTCAACGGATATATCGACATTCCCGCCGACGGCATCTATACCTTCGCCCTGCTCTCTGACGACGGCAGCTATCTGAAGATAGACGATACGATGGTGGCAGACAATGATGGCGAGCACAGCCCGCGCGAAATCATCGGCCAGCACGCCATGCGCCGCGGTCTCCACCCCATCTATGCCCGCTACTTCGACCACAACGGTGGTCAGCTGCGTCTGCGCGTCATGGACGACAAGGGCAATGATGTCCAGGTGCGCTTCTGCCACTAAGGCTTACCTTATTATATAGTACAGGCGCCACGTGGCGCCCGCTATTACCGACTCCATTATCCGCAATGCCATCACCCCAGGCATTGCGGATATTTTTTTGATGCCTCGTGGTGGGGGTGGCATGTGGCGTGGTGGTCCCCCGTATCGTGGGCAGCGCCCTACGTTTCCGTTTTTCCAGCCTCCCGATTTCCCCGTGCTCCATCCCCTTCGTGCGGAGGCGTCCTATAGCCATTGTAAACCATGTGTTTGGAAGCGCCGTGATTGTCATCGTCGGCTCGTATCATAAGATACGTGCGCTCGTACCTTATGATACGTGCGCTCGTAACAAATGACGCGCGGCCTCGTACCAATTGATACGAGCCACCAACTGTGGTCAGTGCGGCGGTGTGCGTGATTGGTGTGGTGATGTGCGTGGTTGGTGCGGTGATGTGTTTGGTTGGCGTAGTCGTGACCATCGCCGTTAATCGCCATCGGCCGATACTCACATCCGCACCGTCCGACACCCATGTCGATACCGCCCGATGCGGATGTCGATATTGGACGGTGCGCATCATCAACCATGGTCACCACGGTGGTGTGCAAGTTTGGTGTAGCGGTTTGCGTGGTCGGTGCGGTGTTGTGCGTGATTGGTACGGCGGCGTGCGTGGTTGGTGCGGCGGTGTGCGTGGTTGGTGTGGCGGTGTATTTGGTTGATGCGGCGGCGTGTGTGGTTGGTGCGGCGGTGTGCGTGGTCGATGCGGCTTTGTAATTGGTAGTCAGCCGGAACGCACCCTGCAGCAACTCTGTAGGAGTTGCGATTTCATAGCCCAGGGTTGCGGGCGAAGCACGCTACCCTGGGTAGCTGCCCCACTAATGTGGCAACGCTGTAAGTGTTGCGATTAGCCGTAGGCGTTACCCATAGCAGGATAATTGTCAAAAATGGGGCCAGCCCGCAAGC
>OQVS01001242.1_pt1 | contig 17563 bp, 15 predicted proteins | sample 1691601 | NCBI WGS metagenome assembly OQVS01 (sample SAMN03418268, study PRJEB22391) | human gut metagenome | biome: human-gut; feature: organic feature; material: feces | host: Homo sapiens | place: Tanzania | collected 2013-01
AAAATCATTGCACCGACACGATAAATCGATTACAATACTATTGATTGTTTCCTTTGTAGAAAGGCATCTTCACGACTTTCGCCTTCAAAAGTCTTTCTCTCACTTTTATGAATATCTCAGTGTCTTTCTTGCTGAAAGCGGTCTTCACATGAGCCGTTCCTATTGCGACTCCACAAGAAGGAGATTGCGTTCCGGAGCATACCTTTCCTATTACGTTGCCGTCTTTGTCGCAAACCTGATAACCTTGACGAGGGATACCTTTGTCAATCATCTCGAAACCGACCAATTTCTTGCTTACGCCTTCGGCTTTTTGTTTTTCCAAACGTTCTCTGTCGATAAAGTTGTTGCCATCTACAAATTTGGTAAGCCAATTCAAGCCTGCCTCTATCGGAGATGTCTCGTCATCTATCTCATGTCCGTAAAGGCAGAAGCCCATCTCCAAACGTAGAGTATCACGACAACCCAATCCCGCAGGTTTTATGCCGAATTCTTTTCCTGCTTCAAATACTGCGTCCCATATTTTGTCGGCATATTGTTTGTCAAAGTAGATTTCGCATCCGCCTGCACCGGTATAACCTGTCGTTGAAAGGAGAACATCAACTCCTGCGAGTTTCAAAAACTTGAAAGTGTAGTATTCCATATCCACGATAGGCGTATCCGTAAGCTTTTGCATGGCTTTCAATGCCAAAGGTCCTTGAACGGCAAGTTGTCCGTAGTGTTCGCTCTCGTTAACGAACTCCGAACCTACCTTCAAGCCCATTTCCTCGGCTATTTTGCTCATCCACGCCCAGTCTTTGTCTATATTGGCAGCGTTAGGAACCATAAAATATTCGTCCTCCGCAATTCTGTACACCAACATATCATCGACAATGCCGCCTTTGCCGTTAGGAAGTACGGTATAAAGCACTTTGCCGTCATATAAAGAAGCTATGTCGTTTGAGGTGCAATATTGCATGAACTCGAACGCCTTTGGACCTTTCGCTCTGAACTCTCCCATGTGAGAAACATCGAAAACGCCGACTGCGTTTCTCACATTATTGTGTTCTATAATCAAACCCTCGTAAGAAATAGGCATATTATAGCCTGCAAACTCTGCCATCTTCGCACCTAATGCGATGTGTTTTTGTGTAAATGGTGTTGTCTTCATTTCGTTGTTAATCTATTAAAATAATCTCTTTGTTTCTCAACTTGAAAACTGCAAAATTACTAATTTATTCTCCCAAATCAAAGTTTTTCAGGCACAAGTTTTCTCCGTCCCATTCGGCGTATGGACTTTCTGTTGCCCAAAAGCCCGTGTTTATGTAGCGGCTTCCGTTTTTCAAAGAAAGATTGCATTTCAGATGTCTGTGTCCGAAGACGAAGAAATCTATGTTTCGTTTGTCGAGTTCCACCATGCAATATTTATATATAGGCTCTTGGTCATAGAGGTTTACCTTATCGCTCTCCGAATGCGACAATCGACTTTTTCTGCTCCAAGTCTTGCCTATTGCATAAGCCCAACGAGGGTGCAACGCTGCAAAAGCGGCAACACAAAAGCGGCTTTTGAACAGTCTGCTTATGAACCTGTATTTTCTATCCGAGAAATCCAATCCGTCTCCATGACCTATCAGAAACCTCTTGCCATCGATTATTGTTTCAAATGCCGACCTATGTATGATAAACCCCAAATCCTTTTCAAAATAATCCCTTATCCACAAATCATGATTGCCACAAACAAAATGTATCTTGCAACCGTTGTCTGCCATTGTTGCCAATTTGCCGAGCAGTCTTACATATCCTTTTGGCACAACGTCCCTATATTCAAACCAAAAATCGAAAACATCACCCAAAAGGAAAATTTCTTTTGCGTTTTCTTCTATACAATCCAACCAACGAACGATACGTCTTTCCCTTTCGGCACTTGCCCAAACATCAGGTACGCCGAGATGGAAGTCACTTGCAAAATAAATCCTACTTTTTGCTTTCTTCTGCAAATCGCTCATTGTTTTCTCTATCCTTCTCTGCAATAAATTCTTTTAACGTCTTGGTATGCTGATTTGTCGGTTGGGTTTTCTCCAATTCGCTCAACACTTCCTTATATATCGTGAGGTCATTGCGATAATCGAACAAAGGTCTGCCTTCAAAAGTCCTGTAAAGGGCAATCAGACTCGTCAGAGAACCTTTATGTGTCCGAATATAATTCTCGGTATATACCACTTCGTTGTCATGCATATTCCTAAGACGCAACAGAAACTCGTGTTTGACGGAATCCACGTTATCTATATTGTTTATTTTCAAATAGTCGCTCATGGTTTTCAACATGGCACGAACTTTATGGTTATGTTCGTTGAGCTCTTTCAACCATTCCGACTCTTTTGAACCCGTTACGGTATAAGAACCGGAGAAATCATCAGCATATCCGTTGATGACAATCCTTTCTCCCACCTTCGGACATAAAGTAATGTAGTCTTCCTTATAAGAAAGCGAGTAAAGCGTCTCTTCTTCCATCTTTATGACTTTGGAGAAATTACCGCCTGCATCCGTTTTCAGAGTATCGGCAGAAGTAAAACCGTTCTTGCCTATCTCCATCAATATAAGCCAAGGTGCATCTCCGCCTTTCACGCTGCCGGACAGAAGAAATTCATTATCGCCTATTGTCTGCTTTCCTCCGCATGCAGCCATCAGCAAAACCGAAACTGCCAAAATCAAATTCCTTACCTTATTCATTTCATCGCTGTTTTATTATCCGTACACCTCATCAAATCAGCAATGACCAAGGCAGCCATTGCTTCTACCACAACACCGCATCGCAGAACCGGAGCCACGTCATGCCGTCCTTCATTCTTCACCTCAACCAACTCTCCATTCTTATTCCTGCATACAACTACACCTATACTTGCTGCAGGTTTGAAACCGACGGAGAAAATAATCTTCTCTCCATTTGAAATGCCTGCCTGAATACCTCCGCTATGGTTCGTCAACGTGCCGTTGCCTTCTCTCCACTTATCGTTATCCTCACTGCCGAAACGTTTGCAACTTTCCAAACCGTCCCCAAGCTCGAAACTCTTTGCAGAAGGAATACTCATCTGGGCATGAGCCAAGAGTGCCGACAACTTATTGAACACCGGTTCTCCCAAACCGACAGGCACATTATCCACCTCACACATTATCTTTCCCCCGAGGCTATCTCTTTTCTCGTATGCCTCTTTCAATTTCCTATCCACCTGTTTTTTTTCTTTCTCACAGTCGAAACCGCCGAGTTCCGTAAGTTCGGAATGAAATGTTATGCCGAATCTTTTCAGAAACAACTTTGCCAAAGCACCGCCTACCACTCTCACCGCCGTTTCTCTTCCCGACGCTCTTCCTCCTCCCGAAGAAGCCGTTATACCATACTTATTATAGTAGGTATAATCTCCATGTGAAGGACGAAACAAGTCTTTGAAACAATCATAATCTTTTTTGCGAATATTCTTGTTGCGAATGATGAAAGCCAAAGGCGAACCAAGCGTTTTGCCATCTTCCAAGCCGGAAATAAATTCCACATCATCGCTTTCGATTCTTTTGGTTGAAAAAATGCCCGTAGGTCTGCGACGAGCAAGTTCTTGCTTTATGAAATCGATATCCAAAACCTCACCTCCCGGAAAGCCGTCGACACTACCGCCTATGTATTCGGAATGGCTCTCACCGAAACTCGTCAAAGTAAACAACTCACCGAAAGTATTCCCTCGCACCATAACAGTTCAAAGATTTCCTTGCAAAATTACACATAAAACACCAATCCGCACAGACAGGGTACAAAATAAATCCGAAAAGGATTGTTTTGTCGTTCGACAGAGGCATGAAACGCATTGTTGCAGACCAAGTATTCGGGAATAATAATCCTATCAAAGTAAATGTTTTTTCAATCATCTGTAAAAGTATTTCTCATTTGTCGATGCGAAACATATTTACATCGGATAGGACTGCAAATTGCCATTTGGGGCATAAATTTTCACGAAAAATCGATTTTTTTCTTTCAAAAGCAATGTCATTCTCGGAAAATACTTATCTTTGTCGCCGAGTAAGGAGCTAAAAAAGGTGATTTCTGTTAATTGGAGACCTGAAACATGGAATCACTATGAGAGAAACACAGTTTTGTGATTTTGTTTTTAATATGTTTGAACGGATTGTTGTGAAACAAATCCGTTCTTTCTTTGTTCAAACAAATCAGTCCGCCAAATGTCGGAATACCTTACCGCTTATACTTCACCGTAATACAGCAAGAAACACAATGAACATGCTTCGGGCAAAACAAATCGCCGTTTCGCAAAAATGAAACGGCGGAATAATTTCACGAAACGGCGATTCACAAAACTCAAAGCCCAATCCACAAATGCACCTTTTGAAAAGGACATAAGCCACATACAAGAAAGTGGAAGTTTACAGTCCTGTTTGAAACGAAATAACCATTTCTATATGACAATACATGCCAAAGAGTTCTTCATTTGCGGATTCGGCAGAAAGAAACATCATATTCATTCCGAATGGTCTTCAAACCGTACAGGTGAAAGGCTCGGTCTGTTTATTCCTCGCAAATACTTTTTGCCGATTTTGCAGCCATAACAAATTATCCGGCCGATAAGTTGCATTTGTACGCTGTATTCCGTTTTTCTTTCGGCGGTTCGTCGTGAGATAATGAAAGTTCGATATTTCGTAAAACTTACCCGTAAAAATCGCACTGCAATTCCGGATAGAGAAAGCCCGCAAACATGCTGTTTTCAAGTGTAAAAACAGAGCAAAAGCAATTTTTCATGAGCGGAAGTCGTGCTAACTGCAAAAAAATTAGTAGTTTTGTAATCTGATTAGAGCCTCTTGCAAGGGGCAGACGGAGAAAGAAATCAAAAAAACATCAAGATAATGGATAAATTACTTTTACTGGGTGACGAAGCCATTGCACAGGCTGCCATAGATGCAGGCTTGTCGGGGGTTTTTGCTTATCCGGGAACACCATCAACCGAGATAACGGAGTATATTCAAGACTCCAAACAAGCAAAAGAATTGGGTATCAGAAGCAACTGGGCAGCAAATGAGAAAACTGCCATGGAGGCTGCTTTGGGTATGAGCTATGCCGGCAAGAGAGCGATGTTCTGCTGCAAGCATGTCGGCATCAACGTTGCTGCCGACCCTTTCATGAACTCGGCAATAACGGGAGCAAACGGCGGTTTGATATATATCGCAGCCGATGACCCTTCAATGCACTCCTCTCAGGACGAACAAGACTCCAGATTCTATGGCGATTTTGCCCTTATTCCTGTATTGGAGCCTTCAAACCAACAAGAGGCTTACGACATGGTACATTACGGTTTCGAGTTGTCGGAAAAATTTCATACTCCCGTAATGATGAGAATTACAACCCGTATGGCACACTCCCGTGCAGGCGTTGTAAGAAAAGAAGTCAAGAAACAAAATACCATAAACCTACCTGAAAAGAAAAATCAATTCATTCTGCTTCCGGTAAATGCAAAGAAACAATACAATGATTTGATTGCAAAACAAGACCTCTTCGTAAAGGCAAGCGAAACAGACAGTTTCAACAAATACATAGACGCTGCCGATAAATCATTGGGAATAGTGGCATGCGGAATTGCATACAACTATCTCATGGAAAACTTCCGCGACACAGTATGTCCGCACCCTATATTAAAAATTTCGCAATATCCCATGCCGCAGACATTGTTGAACAAATTGTATGACGAATGCGACAGAATATTGGTGTTGGAAGAAGGTCAGCCTTTGTACGAGAGATTGATTAAAGGCTTGTTGAACAAGGGCAAAAAGGTAAGCGGTCGTTTGGACGGAGCCATTCCGAGAGCGGGAGAACTAAGTCCTAATCTCGTAGGCAAAGCATTGGGATTGAAAGTCAAGGAAGGCTTCGCCGTGCCTGAATTGGTTGCACCGAGACCACCTAAATTATGCGATGGTTGCCCTCACTTCGATTCTTATACTGCTTTGAACGAAGCCATGAAAGACTACGGCGAATACAAAGTCTTTGCAGACATAGGTTGTTACACTTTGGGAGCATTGCCTCCTTTGAAAGCGATATACACAACCGTGGATATGGGAGCCTCGATTACAATGGCAAAAGGAGCTGCCGAAGCGGAATTGAGACCTACCGTTGCAGTGATAGGCGATTCCACTTTCACCCACTCCGGAATGACCGGTTTGTTGGACTGCTGCGTAGATAATGTTCCCGTAACCATCATGATATTGGACAACGGCATCACCGGAATGACCGGTTCTCAGAAATCATCTGCAACAGGCAGAATAGAAAGCATCTGTCAAGGCATCGGAGTTGCACCGGAACACATACGCGTCATTAACCCTCTTGCAAGCCATTTGGCAGAAAACGTCAAGGTTATAAGAGAAGAGTTGGAATACCAAGGCGTTTCCGTCATTATTCCGAGAAGAGAGTGTATCGTTTGGGCTAACAAGAAGCGTAAATTGGCAAAAAAACAAGCAAAGTAAAGTAAGGAAAGGAGACATCAAAATGAAAATCGATATAATATTGTGCGGCGTAGGAGGTATGGGAGCATTAAGCTCTGCAGCCATTATATCCAAGGCAGCACTTGAAATGGGAATGTACATGAAGCAGGCAGAAACCCACGGAATGAGCCAAAGAGGAGGAGATGTTCAATCGCACCTTCGTCTCTCCGACCAACCTATTGCTTCCGATCTTATTCCGGAGGGAGAATGCGACATCATTCTTTCTGTAGAACCGATGGAAGCACTTCGTTATCTTCCGTTTCTAAACCGCGAGACAGGCTGGGTGATAACCAACCAAAACCCGTTTGTGAATATTCCCAACTATCCCGACCATGAACAAGTGTTGGCAGAGGTTAAGAAAATCAAGAACCACATCTTGTTCGATGCAGACAAGATAGCAAAAGAGGTTAACAACCCCAAGGGAACGAACATGGTCGTTCTCGGAGCTGCTTCAAAGTATTTGAGAATAGATATCGAGAAACTTGAAAATGCAGTGAAGAGTAATTTCGCAAAGAAAGGCGATGCAGTCATCGAAGCGAACATAGCCGCATTAAGAGCCGGACGGGCAGTTGCCGATAAGATGTAAACATTTTCTTTGATTTGATAAGCGAAGCACGGAAATTTCAATGATTTCAAGTGCTTCGCTCTTTTTATGAGTACAAAATACCGTCTTAAACCATGGAAATCACATTAGGTTTCGGCAGTAACATAGGTGACCGCCGTAAAAACATCGAACAAGCATTGGAAATGCTGGAAAAGGAATTGGGTAAGATGATTGCGAGTTCCTCTCTTATCGAAACCGAACCATGGGGTTTTGAATGCGAAAACCTATTTCTCAACTCGGCAGCAATATTTCAAACGGATAAGACACCTCATCAGGCATTGACAATATGCAATGAGGTAGAAAGAAAGCTCGGCAGACAGAGGACTGCCGATACTGCCGGATACAGTTCACGGACAATGGATATCGACATTTTGTTCTGCGAAAATCGAATCATCGATACACCGCTGTTGCAAGTTCCTCACCCGCTTATAGAAAAAAGAGATTTCGTGTTGCAACCGCTGAATGAAATAATGCCACGATTTGTCCACCCATTGCTACATCAAACGATAGAGGAACTCTACAAAGACAGACTTAAAGCCAAGCTAAAATAGACAACCTCATCACTATATCAAACATGGCAACGATGATGCGTCGTTTATCGCCGTTTTTTGTAGGTTTTAAGCCCATAAATCAAAAGATAGGCGTATGAAATCATCGGAACGAAGAAAGAGTACTTTATTCCGATATTGTCTGCAAGCATTCCCTGCAAAGGAGGCAGTATCGCTCCGCCGAGAATCATCATTATAAGAATGGAAGAGGCTTCCGCCGTTCTGTCTTTCAAGCCGTCTATTGCCAAGGTGAAAACGTTCGACCACATAATGGAGTTGAACAATCCTATGGATAGCAATGACCATAGTGCAATACTGCCTGCGGTCATCATGGAAAGTGAGAGCAAAACGATATTCGCACAAGCAAAAACCGCCAACAGCCTTGAAGGTATGCCCTTGCCGAAATAAAATCCTATAAGATTAAGGAGCATAAAACATAGAAAGTTTGACGTATGTGTGAAATCCAAATTATGTAGTTTGTAATTGGTAGTGAAAATCAATATAAAGCCAATGCAGGCGAACAAAAGCATGAGGAGTATTTTCTTCATGCCTTTTGCTTTGCTCAGACTGACGGCTCCGAGAAAGCGACCTATCATTGCCCCTCCCCAATAATAGGACAGGTATGCGGAAGCAGTGCTTTCCTGTATGTTCATGGTCTCTTTCAAATAGGAAATGGTATTGCTGCCGACGGAAACCTCTGCTCCGACGTAGAAAAAGATACCCAATGCTCCAAAAAGCACGTAAGGATAAGAGAAGATAGACTTTTTGTATTGATGCTTGGTGGTTTGTTCTTCCGAAATATGGATTTTGGAAAAGCCTATAAAGACGGCAAGGGACAAAAGCAAAAGAGATAAAACGAAGTAAGGCATTATGACACTTGAAACAGAATCTTCGGTTTTATCTGCGAAGATAGAGAATATCAAATACCCTCCCACGGCAGGGCCGAATGTGGTTCCGAGAGAGTTGAAAGCCTGCGAGAGGTTCAAACGCGAAGATGCAGTATCAGAATTGCCTATCAGAGCGACAAAGGGATTGGCAGCAATTTGCAGGAAAGTAAGTCCCAAGCCAAGAGAGAACAAAGCAATAAGGAAGAATGCAAAACCCATTTCAAAATAAGCCGATAGAGCAAAAAGAATGCACGCAAAACATGCTACAAGCAAGCCTATGACCAAAGTGGATTTGTAACCATAAAGAGATATTGTATCGAGTCCTTTCTTGGAAAGCAGATAAAAGACCGACGAACCCACAAAATAGGCTATAAAGAAAGCGAACTGAACTATGTTCGCTTCAAAATGGGTGAGGGAATATACTCCTTTGAGATATGGAATAAGAATATCATTCAATGAGGTTATGAATCCCCACATAAAAAACAACACGGTTACCGACAACATCGGTAAAAGGTTTCCGGCATTACTCGATTTCATTTCTGTCATTCTTCAAATAGTATAATACGGAATGACAATCGAGATGGAACATTTGTTCTGCGGCTTGTTGCAAATCACGAATAGTTACGCTATTGTAAAACTCTCTTTCTTTATTTATCCGATCCGGTTCGCCCAAATGGGCATAGTACGCAAGGTTCATGGCTTTATCGAGAATTTTCATGTTGGAAAAGGTTGCGGAAGCCTCGTTCTTATTCTTCATCTTACGGAGTTCCTGTTCGGAAACAGGGTTCTCGCATACGGATTTCAACTCATGCCATATCGCTTCTTCGCCTTGTTCCAATGATATGTCGTCGCAATATTTTCCCATGACGATAAACAAGCCTGCATCATCGTCTCCGCTTATGAAAGCATTGATTTCGGTAAATAGTTTCTTTTCTACGACAAGGCTTTGATACATTCGGCTGCTCTTCCCGTTTGAAAGCACATCGCTCAAAAGGTCTTGGACAAAATATTGTCTGTCTTTGCGACAGCTCATGGGGAAGATTATGCAAATAACGTCAGAAGGAACATCTCGGAAAACCTTTATTCGGCGATTATCCTTTTGTTGCGGTTCCATGGAATAAGCAGGGAATATGGTTCGCTTGTATTCCATCTTACCGAAAGCCCTTTCGACTTCTTCTTTTACACTGTTCAAAGACACATTTCCAGAAATAGAAAGAATTGCATTGGAGGGTTGATAGAAATTATCATAGAAACTTCTGACCTGCTCCAAGGAAGCGTTTTCTATATGCGAAATGTCGCTGCCTATAGTCTGCCATTTATAAGGGTGAACCTTGTATGCCAATCGCCTTATCTCTGCCCACAAATCCCCGTATGGCTGATTGATGTATCGTTGTTTGAATTCTTCAATGACAACATTGCGTTGCACTTCGAGGCTTTGGACATTTATATTCAAATTTTGCATTCTGTCGGCTTCCAAATCCAAGGCGTGTGGAAGAAAATCTGCCGGAAGAGTCAGATAATAGTTCGTAAAATCGTTGTTTGTAAAAGCATTGCTCTCCCCTCCCATCATCTGAATTGCCTCATCGTAGCTTTGAAAGTTTTTACTGCCCGAAAACATCAGATGTTCAAACAAATGAGCAAAACCCGTTGCCTTCGGGTTTTCATTTTTTGCTCCGACCCTGTAAAGCAAATTAACTGCGACAAGAGGTGTTTTATCGTCTTGATTGGCTATCACGGTCAATCCGTTATCCAATGTAAAGCTATCAAATTGTATCATCGCTGTTCATTTTTTGTTTTCTCGGACACAAATCCTTATAATTGCAATATTTGCAATCCTCATCGCTTTCCGCCGTTTCCCATACGGAAGCCTCCCGAACGGAAAGAAATTCTTCCAATTTTTCTCTCATCATTCGATCAAACTTCTCGTAAAGTTCCGAATCGTAAAGGTAAGATTTGGAATTGTACTGGTTGTACTTTAATTTGTGAACGTATATTATCTCTACTTTTATGGTTTTACCTCTCCACAACAGCCAAGCATAGAACATTATTTGGAAGAGATATTTGGCTCTTGCATACTTACCTGATTGAAAAAGGCTCTCAACACCCTTGTAATCTTCATCGCTACCTCCTGTTTTGTAATCGCAAAGCACCATTTCGCCATCTGAAATATCTATTCTGTCGATTCGTCCGCCCAATCTCAATGTTCTGCCGTTTATATTTATCTCCTTCGAGACCTCTTTCTCCGCTGCATGAAATTGTCTGTCCGTATTCTTTTTATCGTACTCTGACAAGTCTTGAAGATATGATGTTATCATACTCTTATGCACTTCTTTCAAGAGACCTTTCTCTTCTCCCATGGCATCGAAAGCCTCATGCACGCACACCTGCGGCGTTTTGTCATGTTTGCTTTCTTCCAAGAGTTGAGCAGAGTTATGAAAGAGTGTACCGAAAACAAGAGGTATCTTGTCCTCTTCCTGTTCAAGTACTTTAAGTCTGCATATATTTTGATAGTAAAACTCCAACGGACAATCGATATAGGTCGTCAGATATGAAGGAGAAAGATAAGAAGACTTATCATCAACATTCGACTTGGTATTTATTATTTCCTCTATTGTCTCTTGACGTTTAGATGGCAGGTCTATCTTCAATATTTCCTTGCCTTGCGTAAAGTTCAATGTCTTCAGCCGTATAGGTTTTCCAAGTTCAACTCTCAACTGTTGCAAAAAGCAACTCATCTCTTCCCTGTCTTTATTCATAGAGACCATATTATAGACAAAATCCATTGTTTCGGCATTTTGCAGTAAGCGATAAAAATAATAAGCAATCACAGCCACCTTTCTCTCACTTGTTGTCAGATTAAAGATTTTTCTAAGGCTGTGAGGTATGAACGTTACTACATTATCTGCCGACGGAATATTTCCATTGGTGGTTGAAAGCATGAGAATATGTTTGAAATCCAAATTTCGACTTTCCAAAAGTCCCATAATCTGAATTCCATCGGTAGCATCGGACTCGAAAGGCATACTTTGCTTTTGCAATAACCTCAAAAGAGTTTTCTGAACAAAATTCTTGGGTAGTTCATTGCCTATGAATACAAGCGTACGCTTGAAATCCTGCAAAATGTTTATGCTCCTGAAAACTGCTTCCTTGATTTCGTTATCACAATCAGGCTCTTTCCCCTTTCTTTTCAAGAAATCCGCCAAACTGTCAAACTGTTGCATGCAATTACCCTCCTTTTCCGATTCTGCGTTCAAAAACTCCGCTATATCATTATAGAGATTGCTGAACTTGAAAGGGTAACCCATGGTTATGTTCACTTTGGTCGCTTCATTGTTTATATTATCCGGCAGTGCTTTGAGAACGAACGGTAACAGGTTCTCGTTATGAAGAATTATTGCTATTTGATTTTGCTTCAAAGTATCTCCATACACTCTCTCCAAATTCTCAATCCATTGCCGTATATAAAGAGTTTGCGAACTTTCGTATGTGGTCGAAATGATATTGAACTTGCAATCGGTCTTTTCTATTTGCGAGAAATCATTTTCTGCAAAACTTTCCTTGTAAGGAAACTCCTTTATGTTTTGCCGCATGAACAATCCTGCCTCATTGTCCTTATTTCCGGTATAGTAGGTATCATAATCCCAGTAAAAATACACCGTATTGGTATTCCGTATCGCCTTGAATATTTCTTTCTCGCTGCGATTAAGCACATTAAAACCTACAAAGGCAAAAGTCTCTCCCTCAAAACTTATCTCATTCCTTAAAAGCCTTTCCAACACATCACGATACATCATTCCACCGTACGCAATGGATTTCTCGGCAAGCGTTTTCCTGTAATCGGAATATATCTCGAACAAGCAGTTCCATATCTTTACGAAGTTATTCTTCAAATCGCTGTCTGTGGAATAAAGCTTCTTGAAATCCTCAAAGTACTGCAAAAGAACAGTCTTTTGTTGAGTATCAAGGAAATCAAACATTTCTTCTATCTCCTTTTCTTCGCTCAAAGTGGTATAGAGTTTCTCCGCATCGGCAAGGTTTTTATCCACATCGTCAAAGTCCGACAGTATTGTTTTACCCCAAAAGTAAAAACTCTCGAAACTTTCTGCTTCCGCACCTTCGGGAAGCGGATTATGGGAATAGTAAATCCTTTGATAGCATAGATAAAGCACATATATCAAGCTCAGTTCCTCTGCTTTTTTATACGGAGAACAATTCCTTACAAAGTCATCTATCGTTTCACATCGGGGCAACCAACAAACTTCCTCGCACAACGCCTCGTACTCTTTCACGAAATACTTGATGGCTCTCCTATTGGTAAAAATCAAACGCAAATCCAGTATATCTACATTGCTTATCAATCGTACATCTTCCGCAACTTTGCGGAGAAAAGATTTCTTTTCGGTATTACTTGCAATCATTGGTTCCATTTCTGTTATAATTTGACTTCGACTAATTTTTGTTTCAACGTTTCGGAATGTCCTTCCGCCTGCACCGTTTGCGATTGCACTGCCCACAAATACAAGTTAATATTTTCGTAACCCATCTTCATAAGCCTGTGTCCGTATTCTCTGATTTGATCCTCGTATCTTGATGTGTCCTCTACGTCCTGCATGAACTTATAATCCACGACCGCAATTCCGTTTTCCCCAATCATTATTCTGTCGGGACGTTTCACTCTCTGTTTTTCTTCATACGAATTATCGACTATCGATTGTTCCATAATCACTTTGTACGTTCCATCGAACCAATGCCTCGATTCCACGAACTTAAACATACACCTTATTACCCTTTCAACCTCATCTGCTTTTTCAATATCGGCAAATGACAGAGCTTTTTGCAAGTCTTGCTCGGTTGCTATATGCGAAAGTACCGAATGGACAAGTGTTCCCCATTGTGCTTTATCATTCATGATTTTCTCATCGACAGTCTCGAAATAATCGAAAGCCGATTTAGACAAAGCATAACTTACATCCGAAAAATCGAATCCGCAATTCGCATCCAAATCAACGAGGTCAAAAGATGTCAAAAAAGGATTCTTTGTTTGCTCTTCCGCCTTTTCCTCTTTCTTTTTCTGCGTATGCGTACCTCTCGTAACCATCATAAACAAATCATCTGCTTGTTTGTCCGGAACTTTCTCGATGTCTCCTGTCTGCAAATAATTATATAGTAGTTTGTTCATGCTTTGAGGAAATCCGTTTTTGGAATTTTCATTCACTGTCGGTTCTTTACATACAACGGACAGACAATGTTTCGGACGGGTAAAGGCAACATAAAGGAGATTCAGATTATCCACCCTCTGCAAATACTCCTCCTGTTCAACCATTTGCTCATATTTGTCATCGACTTCATGCAAAGGCTTCAATCTTGAAGGAAAAATACCAACCGTAGAACCCTTTTCAGGAGTTTCAAACCAAACATCATACCCATTATCGACAAAAAACCAATCGCAAAACGGGATTATGACCACATCGTATTCCAAACCTTTCGATTTGTGAATGGTTTGCAACTCCAAGGAATTCTTCTCTTTGCTGATTATGACAGTTTCTTGGCTCATTGTATCATTCCAATGCCGAATGAAATCATCTAATCCATTACTTCTTCCTGAACAATATTTCGCAAGTTTATCACAAAAAGCAAGCACGAATACATCTTGTGCATTTACGTTAAAGTCCTTGATTATCCTCAAAACCAAATCTATCAATGAAACCGTTTCAGTCTTATATTCATTCAGTTTATCCAATTCTCCGATTCCCGCTATCTTTTCCAACCAGTACTTAGCAATGGTATCTTTCTTATCTGCAATGAAACGTAATATGAATACGATTTTCTTGATCTCCTCGCTCGTTTTCAAAAGGAAAGCTTCATTGGAGCAAGGATTGTATTTATGATCATGCAAACCGGCATTATCACATTCTTTCAAATATTCGGCAAACATTTGCAGCTTCGACTTATGACGGAACAGAATAACCATATCATCCAACTCGTAACCGTTATCAAGATAATAGTCGATTTCCGCTCTTGTTGCTTCCATCTCCAAGTCGGAATTCTTTAAATTCGATTTTTCTCCCTCTCGCTCAGAAGTCTCTTTCTTTATATTGGTAAAGCGAAATCTCAATTCTCCTTTCCCGATATTTCGCTTCGGAGTTTGATTATCAATATCGATGCCAAGTCTCTTGAAAGCCTGCGAAAACAAATCATTGTTGAAGTTCACTATCTCTGCATCCGTCCTGTAATTATCCGACAAAGATTTACCAGTTGTTGATATTGAATATTTCTTTTTGGCATTCCCGTCATACAAATCCTTCAATATCCGCCAATCTCCTTCATTCCAACGATAAATGGACTGTTTCACATCTCCGAAAACAGCACAGGAACCACCGCTTGCAAGGCATTCTTTCAACAAGAACATGAAATTGTACCACGCTTGCGAAGATGTATCTTGGAACTCGTCTATCATGATATTCCTTATGCGGGAACCTATCTTCTCATATATGAAAGGAACTACATCTTCGCTTGTAACCATTGCATTAAGCAACTTTTGAGTATCTCTCAACAAAAAACCGTTATCCTCTTTCAGCAAGTCTTGCTTTCTGTTCGCTATAAAGACCAAAAGACATAGTTTGTAAATCGAATTATACAGCAGATAAGATTTCTTGCATTTGACATAGTACCTCTCGTAGTAATGATTCAATTTCTCATAAAGACCGCTCAACAACTCTTCTTTCCCTGCTTTATTCTTGAAAACTCTGCACTTCTTTTCCGCACTCGTAATCGAGAATTTGTCCCCTCTTACTGCTGTATAAACATAGCTCAAAACATTCAAACCATTTTCATTGCATATTTCTTCCAAAGTCCGAATAAAGGTTCTGATTTGCTTTTCAAACTCCCTGACCTCACGCATTGCCTCATCGGCTTGCGACAAAATCACTTTCAAATCCTCGATTCCGATTTTTCCCACCACGTCAGAGACAATCGCTTTGTTGAGTTCTTTTGAGAACTCCGTCATGTCCTTCTCGTAATTCCACTTTTTGCCCTCTGTCTGCCTTTCCTTTATCAAACTCTCCAAACATTGCTTCAACCATTCATCATTTTCGCTATCCTCTTTCAATTCCTTCACTGCCTCCTCCACATAATCCTCATCATTCAAAAGAATTTCAAAGCTACTTCCGACCCCTATCTCCTTTGCCATGTTTCTCAACACTCTTTGGAAAAAGCTGTCTATGGTTTCTATCCTGAAATGGTCGTAATCATGAAGTATATACGACAAAGCCTGTTTTGCATTCTCTGCCTCCGTGTCCGAGAGTTCGGCATTCTTCGTACCTTTTATTGCATCTATCTCGCTTTGTGCTTTTGTCGGTTCATACACTATATTCCACAAAACAGACAAAATCCTGCTTTTCATCTCGGCTGTGGCTTTATTGGTGAAAGTTACAGCGAGTATTGAACCATAAGCCTTTGGATTTTTCAGCAATTTACTTACATATTCCACCGTTAAACTGAACGTTTTCCCGCTTCCTGCCGATGCCGAATATACTTTCAATTTGTTGTTTTCTGCATTCATCATTTTACTTGACTTTTAGCGTTCTTGATTATTCCTTCTGCTATATACAACGAAACTTTATGCCCATTTTCATGGAATACTCTATTTCTTTTTCCCGGTTATTCATCGTCCTTTCCGGCTATTGTACGGAAAATCAACTTTATATCCCTGAAAAAATTTCTTGTGTCGATATACTCTAAATTGAGTGCAAGTTTGTCAGGCATTATAACATCTATGTAGTACTGCTCCGGATTTTCCGCTTTCGCCAGAATATCATTTTCATTTCTGTATTTCATGGAAGCAATATCCGTTATGCCCGGTCTCACCGAAAGAACTCTCTTTTGCTCCTCGGAGTACATATCGACATACTTTCTTACCTCCGGTCTCGGTCCCACAAAGCTCATATCTCCTTTCAGAACATTGAATAATTGTGGCAGTTCATCCAATTTGTATTTGCGAATGAAATAACCCGCTTTGGTTACACGGCTGTCTTTTCCACCCACTGTAAGCAGTCCTTTCTTATCTGAACCGACTGCCATGGAACGAAATTTATATAAAGTGAAGTCCCGACCATTCAATCCTACTCTCCGTTGTTTGTAAAATACTCCTCCCCTACTCGAAAGTCCCACCCAAAAAGACAAAAAGACGAATAATGGCGATAAAATCACCAAGCCGAAGAATGAACAAACAATATCAAACAATCTTTTCATGCAAAAACAAAATTCAATCTTCAATCCAATGACAACATTGTTACACTTTGTCGGTCAATTCGTAGTACAATTCCACAAGATTGCGGACTATATACTCCACCTCTGCATTGCCGAGTTGCGGATATATAGGAAGACTTATTTCTCTTGTGTAAGTATCCCAACTCTTGGGATAATCTTCTATTTTGTACCCCATTTGCTTGAATAATGTCAAGCAAGGCATCGGAATATAATGCACATTGGTGGCTATTTCCCTTTCTGCCAATCTCTGAATAAGTTTATCCCTTATATTCTCGGTTATCGGATTTATTCTTAGAGGAAACAAATGATACGATGATTGCATATAAGAACTATCCTTGGGCGGAAGAATTGCCCAATGATATTCTCCGAGCAATTTACGATAAAGATCATAAACCCGTTTTCTCTCTTTAATTCCGCAAATTCATCCACAATAATAAACAAATGCGGCAAAGGAAGCTCTGTTTCACCATTCTTGTACAACATGGTATATGCATCAATATGATTTACACCAAACTTATTAAAAAGCCGCTGACGTCTTTTGTTCTCGCTCTTAATAGAAACCATGGCACGATGCACCTGACTTCCGGATAAATTCGATATTTTTCCCAGAATATGTGGCATTCCATCAAAGAGCTTTGCCATTCCGCCACCTTTATAATCAATGATCAGAAAGCCCACATCATCCGGGCTGAAATTCACTGCAAGAGAAAGCATATAAGTCTGCGCTGCGGAAACTGAAAAAGGACTTGTATGGC
>OQVS01001243.1_pt1 | contig 17563 bp, 17 predicted proteins | sample 1691601 | NCBI WGS metagenome assembly OQVS01 (sample SAMN03418268, study PRJEB22391) | human gut metagenome | biome: human-gut; feature: organic feature; material: feces | host: Homo sapiens | place: Tanzania | collected 2013-01
TCTGGCAACGCCTTCCCGCCGCCGGAGCGGGTGCCGCATCGGGCGGTGCGTCCGCGCTGGAAACAACGGGGCTGATTGTCCTGTCGTCAATCGGCACAGCGGAATACACAGCGCACAAAGCCGAAAAACAGGCGAAAAAAGACGAAAAGAAAGCCAATCAAAAAGAAGCCGAAGCGCGCGAAGCCGCCAATCAAGACTACAAGGCGGCTATTGAAGAAAGCCACGAATCCTATCGTCAGAAACAGACGGCGGGACGGTACAATTTTACGACCGAAGCGGGCGCGTTCGGGGATTACGGGCAAACGTCCTTTGCGGGATTCGATCCCGAAACGGGCGCGTTTCAACGGCGGAAACGCTACATCTAAGGAGGCTTGAACAATGGCGGCGGACGTTAAAAAAATCGCGGAATGGATAGACGGGAAAAGAGAAATCCTTTCATCGGGCAGAAAAAATTACGAAAATCTATGCCGACAGGTTACGGAGCTCTTTTGTCCCAACCGCGACGATTTCGGAACACGGCGAAGCGCGGGGGAAGATCGCGTCAGGCGTTTGTACAACCCGATAGGAATTCAATGTGTCGAAATGGCGTCCGCCGACCTTTACGGGCTGTTGACCGACCCGTCGTCCTACTGGTTCGAGTATTCGTTCCAAAACGTCAACGAAATGAGCGATCAGATGATTGTCTGGCTGCGCCGCCAGTCGGAAATCGTGTTCAATCTGATGTACACGCCCGCCGCGCGGTTCGCGGAAGCTATTGCCAAAACATACCCCGACGATTTGGTGTACGGAACGGACATCGTTTATATTTCGTGGAACAACAAGCGGAATTGCCCTTTGTACCAAAATATGCGGCTGTCCGAATGTTATTTTGACGAAGACGAAAGCGGTATGCCCGATACCCTTATCCGCTGTTATGAAATGACGGCGAAGTCCATGCGCGCCCTGTTCGACGAAAACAAATTGCCGAAAGCCGTCAAAGACGCGCTGCGCGAAAACAAAACCGACGAAAAGTTCAAAATCGTTCACGCCGTTTTTCCGAACGGCGAGTATGACTTGAAGCAGGTCAAGCAGCCGTTCGTGTCCGTCATTTACACCAAAGACGAAAAGGAAGTGCTGGAAGTCAGCGGATACGACGAGTTCCCGTTCGCAATCACCCGCTGGGAAACCGCACCGGGGGAAGTGTGGGGACGAAGCAAGGCAATGACTGCGCTGCCCGACGTGCAGGCTTTGCAGCTGATGACGAAAGAAATGCTGGAAGCCGCGCAGCTGGCAAACCGCCCCGCTTTGCTTTTCCGCAAAGAGGAAGACAAGCTGACTATCCCCGTCATCAAACCGGGGGGATACATTCCCTACACCGACACGCCGCCGCAACCGTTCAACGCAGGCAACAACTACAAGGCGGCGCAGGACGTTATCGCCAACATCGAAGAACGCATCAAACGCGAGTTTGCGCTGTTCAAAATCAACGATTTGAAAGGAACGCACCGCACCCGCGAAGAGGTCGTTCAGCGCGTTTTGGAGGGAACGCGTCTGCTGGGTCCCGTCGCGGGACGGCAAATGACCGAAAAGCTGGACGTGATTTTATTGCGGACGTTCAATCTTTGCGCCCGTCACGGATTGCTGGAACCGCCGCCCGAAGACCTGCCCTTCATTGATTTGAAAGTGGTGTACAACTCGCCCATTGCCAAGATGATGAAATTCGAGCGCGCCGACCGCTATGAACAGGCGTTTACGCTGATGAGCCTGTTCGTGAACGGCAACCCGTCGGCGATGATCAACGTCGATACGGACGGAATCGTTCGCGAAATCGCCAAAATTTACGGCGTTCCCGAAATGCTGACCACGCCCGAATATGTGCAGGCAACGCGGCAGGCGCAACAGGAAGCCGCCACGCGTCAGCAAAACGTCGTGGACGCGCAGAACGCGCTGGATTTGACCCAGCAACAGCAAAACCTGCAAATGCAGGATGAAACGATGACGGAGTAAGCCCATGCCTGATTTGTTCAGTTTCGAGAATTTCGATTCCCTTTCCGGCGAAGATTACACCGTCATCGGCACGCAAATGCTGTCGAACGCGATGAGCAACATCGCGTCCTATCAAGCGGCTAAAAAGAATCTGAAAACCGCGAAGAAAAACGCGGAAAGAACCTTTGCCGCGACGGAATACAACATATCGGTCGAACGGGCGAACCAAGAACAGGAAGCGGCGCAACGATCCGCGCAATACGCCGTCAGCGGTTTCGCGTCCGCCGATTTTGCCGATGTCGAACGCAGTATCAAGGCGGGGTTTGAAAAAGGCGTGTCCGCCATGCGCGAAGAAGTTCGCGAAGCGATGTTCGACGACATTCGCCGCGCCATCAAGGACAAGAAAAACGCGAAAGTCGCCGCCGCGCGCGGAACGGCGTTATCCGTCACCGCGGGCGTTTTGGGAATGTACACGGGCAATCCGATGGCGGCAATGGCGTTTTCAAACGCGGGCAATTCGATAGGCAGAGCTTGGAGGTAGGAAAATGAGAGTGGCAACATCATCTTTTATGCGGAAACCGAACATCGACAGCCGCGTCGAAACGGCGGAGGGACAAGGCGCGTATGAAGCCGCGCGCGGTTTGTCGCAAGCGGCGGACACGACCGCGAAGCTGGTTGAACGGAACCAGCGTTTGCAGGCGGCGGCGGACATTACGGAATTGAAAGCCGGAATGGCGTCGTGGATCACCGAACGCGAAAACAGCGGCGACATCGACGATTTGCCGAACCGTCTGACAAAAGAAATGGCGGCACGGTACGAGGGCATGAAAAAACAAGGCGGTTTTTACGCACAAGCCATGCAGGAATCCCTGCCGACGGCGAAAGCGCAGTTGAGCGGTTTGGCTGAAAACGCCGTCGTCAACGCGACGTTGGCGAAAAACAGGGAGGCGGTGAACAAAATCATCGCGAACACAACCGTTTTGACCCGCGCCGAACCGCACAACATGGAAGCGAACATCGAGAGCGCGAAAAAACAAATCAACGAGGCGTTTCTGTCCCCGAAGGAAAAAGAAGAGCTGATCGGGAAACTGAACAGCGATGTTTCCCTTGCCGTTATGGACAGCGAATTGAGTTCGTCGCCCGCGGCGTTAGAACAGTCAATCCGCAAAGGTCGGTTCAAAGATTACACGTCAGTCGAGCGGCAGGAACAGTTTTTAAAAATCGCGGCAGAAAAATCAGCCGCGACAACCAAAACAAACGTGTACGCCTATTTGTATAACAGATTCAAAGACGCAAACGGCGCATTCGATTACCAATCTGCCGTTTCTTTTCTGCGCAATCCCGCAAATCAAAGCGAACTGGGGCTGACCGCCGAGGGCGCAAACTCTGTCGGCGACATGCTGTATTCGCAATTCACGCAGGAAAACACCATGCGCGAAACGGCGCGATCAAACGCCGCCGTCGCCGAAGTCGATGTCGCCATCAACAATTTTTACAAAGGCAACGCGGCGGTTGCGATTCAAGCCATTCAAGAATCGAAAAACATCAAAGGCGACGACAAGCCGCGTTTGATTTCTCTGCTGAAAAACGGACGGTACGGCAAGGACGCGGATTTTTACCAAACGGCGGAAGCCGTGCGAAAAATCGCGAAAAGGGAAATCAACACCGAAGAGGAATTGCAGTCGCTGGTCATCAACGGAAAGCTGATGAGCGGCGGATACAACACCGCGCGGGATTTTTTGAAAAAACGCGACGAAAAGGGATTCGCACACGTTCAGCGCGCCCTTGACCAGCTTAAATCGTCCTACGGTTCGGCAGGCTTGCTTGGAAGAATGACCTCTGCGGAAACAGAAGCATACGCCCGCATGACAACGGAAGTTATGGATTTATGGAACGACCTTGTTTCCCGCGGCGCGGGGATTGACGAAATAAGAGAAACGTTTTCCCCGTCCAACATCGACGGAATCGGAAAATCATATTCCCCCAACATCAAAGACAACCTGCAAAGTATGATGGATAAGTTTGAAGACAAAAAAGGAAACGAATACGCGGCATTTATCGAAGATTTGAGAGCGCAGGCAAAAGGCGAAAAGCCGTTTAAAGCCCTGCCGAACGAAAATCCCGCCGATTTTTTAAGCAGAAAAAGGAAGAACTAAATGGACGCCGAAAAAGAAACACTTGAAGAGATCGCAACGCTGCGCGAAGCGGGCTATGGGGAAAAAGACATCGCAGACTATTACCGCAAAGAACTGGCAAGCGGCGGATTCAGCGATCCCGAAATCAATTTGTTCCTTAACGAATACATGGGGACGAAATATCGTTCGCTGAACGGCGACGAACAATCCGAGCAGATAAAACAAATCGCCCAGACGGCGACCCCCGAAGCCGTCGAGGACGACGATATTTCTTTTAAGCGGTTGTTGGAGCTGGGTTATCAACAATCGGTGACGGGTATGCTGCAACGGAGAAAAACGCCCGATGAAATATCCGCCGAGGAATATGAAAAAATGGGCATTTTCGACCGTGCCGTGATGAACGTCGCAAGCGTTGTTTCCGATTTGCCGTTGTATGCGGCAGGGGCAAAAGTCGGTTCGCTGTCCGGAGGTTTAATCGGATCGTTCGTTCCCGGTGTCGGAAACGCCACAGGTGCCGTTTTGGGCGCAGGCGCGGGAGCGTTCGGCGTTCAAGCCACGGCGCGTCAGATTTTAGTCGATGCGTATTCACGCGGCGAAGTCATGTCAGCCGACGAATTGATGTACCGCGTCAAAAACGCCAGCAAAGAATTTTTGAAAGGTTCCGCTATCGGCATGCTGACCAGCGGCGCGGGGATAGGCGGCAAGCTGGCGAGGGGAAAACTGGCAATCGCCGCAAAAGAAACGGGAAACGCCGCTGCCAAAACTGCGCTGAAAACCGCAGCTAAAGCGGCACCCGTATCCGCCGAGATTTTCGGAATGACGACGGCAAGCGCGGGACTGAACGCGCGCGTTCCGACGGCGCAGGATTTCATCGACTGCGCTGCGACCATCGGATTGCTGAAACTGACCTATGCTACGTCGGGGCGCGTGACGAAAGCGTCAAGCATACAGCTGAACAAATTGAAACGCGAAGTTTTGCCGAAGCTGTACAAAAAGTTCGTGCAGACGGGAAAAGCTCCCGAACAGATTTTGGGCGAAGCGGCGAACGACCCGATAAAAATGCAGGAACTGCTGGACATCGAAAGCATCAAAAAGGGATACGAAGAAACAGCGCAGGATCCGTTTGCCGGAACCCCGACAGACGAAATGTCGCGTTTTTTGAAAAATTACATCATTCAGCGCGGTGCGGCGATAAAAGACGAAAACGGAAACATCGTTGTTCAAGGACGCGATTTGTTTCGCGAAACAGGAACGAAAAGCAACTTCGGCTTCACAAAAGCGATTTTCAAACACGGGTTGACGGCGGAAGATATGGCGAAACTGCCCGAAATCATACGGGATTTCAATCCTTATTCCGTTTCGGAACGCCAGACAAAAAATCCGTCCACCTATGCCGAATACAGAGTGCCGAAAGACGAAAAGAACAACTATCTTGCCGTTTTCAGAAACGACGGTAAAGAACAGTCGCTGATTACAATGTACACGGAAGCCAAAGAAGACGGACAGGTTTATTCGCAAAAAAAGAGCGTTCCGGCTGAACAGCAGGGCTATAAACCCTCGACCGAACAGCCAACGACGGGCGATTACTATTTCGTTCCCGACGCTGAACGCTCTTTAAATTCAAATATAGCGCGCGACGCGCTGAAAGTCAACGACGGCGGAAAGATTATGCCCGACGGCGACATCAACGATACCTCCGTCATCAAAATCAGCGACGTGATGAAGCATATGCAGGAAGCCGTCAAAGTCCCCGTCCGTTTGGGGAAAATCACGGGCGGCAAAGCCGTTCAAGGGCAGTATTACCCCAAAGAAGAAATGATCCGTTTGCGCAAAGCGAACGATATTGCGACCCTGTCACACGAAGTCGGTCATCATTTGGAAAAGGTCGTGTTCGATAAAATCGGCAGCGACGAAGTCAAACAGTTTTATGCCGAATTGTCGCCCATCGCGTCGAAAGCGAAATCACAGACGAAAGCCGCCGTTTCGGCGGAGGGATTCGCCGAATTTGTTTCGGGATATGTGACCAACCCGAAATCGGTTGCCCAAAAATGCCCGAAGTTCTACGCGTTCTTTGAAGAGCGCATGTGGCAAGACGCCCCCGAACTTTTGAATATGCTGAAACAGGCGCAGGAAAGCGTCGATTTGTGGGCGAAACAGCCCGCCTTGGCGCAAGTGCTTTCCCACGTTTCCGTCAAACCCGAAAAGCCGAAAATTCCGTTGAAAGACCGCTGGGTGAAGTTCAAAAACGGATTTGTCGAAAATTTCATCGACGATGCCGATCCGCTGGGACGCGCGTCCGAAAAGCTGGGGCTTGACAGGCACGAGGACAATTCGCCCTACTACCGCGTCCGCATGGTGCGCGGGCTGGTTGACAGCGTGTCGCAATACAATCTGGGCGTGGCGCAGACGAATTTTAAATTCGATGACATCGGCAAATCGCTTGACAACATTCTTGCGCCGCTGAAAAAGAAAAAACAGCTGAACGAATTTATCGGATATTTGACCGCCGAACACGCTGTCGAACTGACGGAACGCGGCATTGAAACGGGCATTCCTTTGGAAAGCGCGAAGGCGGTTGCGGCGGAATTGCGCCCGAAATACGAGGCGATAGCGAAAGAACTGTACCAGTTTGAAGCAAACACGCTTCAATACGCCGCTGACAGCGGCATTCTGTCGCAGGACGCGGCGGACGCCATGTTGAGCAAAAATCAAAAGTATGTTCCTTTCCGCCGTGTGCTGGAAGAAAACTATGACAAAGGTGTCGGCGTTAAAAAGCTGAAACCGAAAAATCCGCTGAAAGGAATCAAAGGTTCCACCCGCGACATCGAAAACCCGTTGGAAAATATCATCAAAAACACATACCAAATCATTGCAAACGCCGAAAAGAACCGTGTCGCGCTTGCCGTTGCCGATTTAAGCAAGCTGGATAAAAGTGGCGAATTCGTTTTCAAGGTTACGAAAAACGCCGAAAAGGTAAAACTTCCCAGTGATTTGAAAGTCGTTCGCGAAGATGAAAGCGGCAATATCGAATTTGTTGACAACGCGTGGATCCACACGGACAAAATCAACGAACGCAACCAAATCATCGCGTACCGGAACGGTGTCGGCGAAGTGTACGAGGTCGCACCGGAGATTGCAAAAATCATCAACAACCTGTCGCCCGTCGAGAGCAACTGGCTTTTAAGGTCGATGGGGATTTTTGCCAGAACCCTGCGGCTGGGCGCGACGGGGCTGAATGCGGGATTTGCGCTGAAAAACACAATCCGCGACACGGCTTTGGCAAGTATTTCGACGGAAAACCATTACAAAATTACAAGCTTGCCGTCCGTCATCTGGTCGATGATCAAGAAAGACGGTTACTACAAGGCTTTTCAAAAAAGCGGCGCGTCCATGGCAAGTTTTATCAAATATGACAGAAGCACCTTGAACGACCATTTGGAATCGCTGATGTCCACGGGGTATTTCGACGACGTGTGGAACTGTTTAAAGGCGAAAGACGCTGTCGCGCTGCTGTCAAAAGGTGTTATCAATCCAACAACTCACGGCTTGGCGTGGCTGGGCGAAAAGAGCGAAACAATGACCCGTTTTGCCGAGTTCAAAGCCGCGATGAAAGGCAAGGCATTCACCCGTGAAAACATTGAAAGAGCAGGATTTGACGCGCGTGAGGTGACGCTGGATTTCGCCAAAGGCGGATCGGCGGTCAAGTTTGCGAACCAGTTCACGGCGTTTTTGAACGCGAATGTCATCGGCACGGCGAAATCGGTCGAAGTCCTTGCAAAGCACCCTGTCCGCGCCACAATGATTTTAGGGACACTTGGCGTTTTGAACGCTTTGGCAAACTGGGATTATAAAGAATGGAAGGTTGATGACGACATTGAAGACGTGCTGCGAGTCCAGCGTAACACAAACTATGTTTTTTCCGTACCGTACACAAATGACGACGACGTTTCCGACGTTGCCATAATCCGCGTTCCGAAAGCCCAGCAAATCGGCTGGGTTTCCACGGCATTCGAGGAAACGACTTATCAGTTTTTAAGCGCGCTGAAAGGAAAAGAGCGGGACGGCTTTATCGACAATTTGGCGGAGGCGTTTTGGGGCGAACTGAACTTAACCCCCGTTCCGAACGCGATTTTGACGCCGATTGAAGTTTTGACAAATCACTCCCTTTATTCGGGGCGGAAAATCGTTCCCGCCGCGCAGGAAAAGATTTTGCCCGAATACCAGTATTTGGAACAGACGACGGAAACGGCAAAGGCGTTGAGCCGCGCTTTCGCCGCCGCTTTTGGTCCCGACAACACGTTTTCACCCATCAAATTCGAGTATATGCTGCGCGGCTGGACGGGTTCCGCCGGAACGGGCATTTTGCAGGGAATCGATTTCATCGGCAGAAAAGCGGGATTGCTGGAAGACAACCGTCCCGCGACGGATTTTAAAAATCTGCCGTTCATTCGCGCCTTTACCGTCCGCCACCCGTCGGCGAACACGGAAAGCATTGCCCGTTTTTACGAAGCGGCGGAAAAAGCCGAAAAGTATGTTTCAACGCTTTCGATTGAAAAGAAGCGTATGCACTTCGGCACGATTCTGAATAATTCGTTCTGGCAAAACTACCAATCCGTCATTAACTACAAAAACAGCATAACGGGCTTGCAGGCTTACGCCCGAACCGTTCAGCAGTCAAACGCGACCGCGAACGAAAAACGGCAGCAGCTGGACAGCATTTATAAAGCGATGAACGAAACGGCAAAGGCGGGGCTGGAGCTGAACAAAGCCGTCGAAAGGACGATTGACGATATGAAAAAGAGCGGGAGGTAAGGACATCTTTCATTTTTTGAAAAAAGTTATTGACTTTTTGCGGGTGAAACCCCATCATAATTTTATAATAACGCTCTTGGTGTCGTTGGCATTTATTTTATAGCTTGTCAGCAGATCCAAGAGCTTTTTTTATCGGGTGGAAAAATTCGGCGGAAAATGCTATATTAAAAGGAAAGGGTTGAAACCTTTGTCAGATGTGGTATTAAATCTTCGCTGAAAGAGGTTAAAATGGGAAAGATTAAATTTACCGCCAATCCGCAGAAAATCGTCGAATCCGTGCTGTACGTTCTGGAACGCAAACCGGATACGACCGTTTATCAGATGATGAAAATCCTGTTTTCCGCCGATTGTTACAGCCTTAACACGTTCGGCGCGCCGCTGACGGGCGACCGATACAAGATTATGCCCTACGGAACTGTTCCCGAAACGGCATACAGCATGATTTGCGACGAACCGCTGGCTTTTTCCGAAACAACCGACGACGACACTCCGTTCGTTCGCGAAGGAACGAAGAAAATCGTCGCTAAGAGAAATTACAACCGCGCTTTATTGTCCGCCGATGCCGTTGCCGCTTTGGAACACGGAATCGCGGAATATGGATCTTTGTCGTTCGGACAGATCAAAGAGAAAAATCATGCGCACAAAGCGTACAAAAACGCCGAAGCGAAAGGGCGCGCGTATGCCGATTTCGAGGATATGATCGAAAACGACGAAGTGCGGTCGTATTATGACGAAATCGGCGGTTTGTCCGAAAACATGGTTCTGTAAGCCCATGCGTGTCGGCGATATTTATCTGGTTGAAAACGGCGATATTTATCCGCCGAAAAAGAAGTTCAGCATTTGCGTTTGCGTCCGTGAAGGATATTTCCTGCTAATCAACTCCGAAAACAGAGCGATGTACAAATGCACGCCCATTCTAAAAGCGGATCATTCGTTTTTGAGCTACGACAGTTTTATCGGTTGCAACAGGTTTTTCCGTTATACGGCTGAACAACTGGAACAGGCAAAATACCGCGGCAGTCTGACGCGCAAGGAACTGCGCGGATTAAGGGCGCATTTGGAAACGATTTCGTCCTTTGCGGAACAGGATAAGGCTTTGATTTTGCAATCCATAGACGACGCTTTGACCGATGAAGATTAAATCCCGTTGACGGCGTTCGTTTTTCGGGGCATACTTGAACTACACTAAAATAAGTGTGAAAGCCGCTGATTACAGCGGCTTTTTTGTTTGGAGAAACGCCGATGAACAAAACCGACATCATCAACCACGCCTTGACCCTGCTGGGACAGGCGACCGTCCTGTCCGCCGAGGGCGCGCCCGCCATGGACGCGCTGTTCGACAATTCCAAAAAAAGGCTGCTGCGTTCGTACCCGTTCGCCTGCGCCCGCAAAGATTACGTTTTAAATCCGCTGTCCGAAGTGCCGGAGTTCGGCTATATGCACAAATACCAGCTGCCCGCCGACTGTTTGCGCGTCGATCCGCGTTTTTTCGACAAGAACGGCGGCGTTCGCAAAGGCGACGCCGTTTATACGGACGCGGCGGAAATGAAGTTCACGGGCATTGCCGACATCGACGAAGCCGCGCTGACCGAAGACGTCGCGGCTTTGCTGGCGTATGATTTGGCTATCGAAACCTGTTTTCTGCTGACTTCCGACAAAAATCTGGAAGAACAGCTGAAACGCCGCCGCGCCGATTTGTTTGAAAGCGCAAAACGCGATTCCGCGCAGGAAAGCACGCCCGAAGAAATCGTCTATGCCTGTTCATGGGGGATTCGCTGATGCCGATTATTCAAGCCGTCAAATCGCTGAACGCGGGCAAATTCTCCCCTCTGCTTCGCGCCCGCGACGAATACGTCGCGTCGTGCAAAACGCTGAAAAACTTCATTCCGACCGTTCAAGGTCCTTTGCAGCGTCGCGCGGGAACGCGGTACGTCGCCGACATCACGGGCGCGGTTCGACTGCTGCCGTTTGTTTTTTCGCCGATTCAACGCTATCTGTTTGTTTTTTACGAAAACAAAATCGACGTGATGAACGGGGAAACCATCGTCAAGACTTTGCAGACAACCTATAAAGCCGCCGATATTCCGAACCTGTTTTACACGCAGGTGCAAGACGTTATGTTTTTGGCGCATGCCGATTATCCGATGAAAAAAATCACGCGGACAATCGGCGCGGACAGCACCGCCGATTTCAAAATCGAAGACGTTGCGTTCAAAAACGGTCCGTATCTGGACGAAAACATCACGGACACGACAATCAGCGTTGCGGGAACGACCGCGACGGCAAGCGCAAACCTGTTTTCCGCAAACGACATCGGGCGCTGGATCCACGTCGAAACCGTGGACAACGGCGCGACGAAATGCCTTGACGCGAAAATTTCCGCCGTGCCAAGCGCGACAACGGCGACCTTGACCGATTTAAACGGCGAGTTCCACAGCGGGAAAGCAACGAAGATGTGGCGAATGTCGCCTTTTTCCGCGGCAAACGGGTTCCCCGAATCCGTCTGTTATCACCAAGAGCGTTTGTGGGTGGCGAAAGCGGGGCGCATTTACGCCGCCTGTCAAGCCGGAGGCGTGGACTTTTCAATCAAAAAAGCTGATGCGACCGTGCTTGAAACAAACGGGTTTTCCGTCAATATGGCGGTTGAAAAAGGCGCGGATATTTATTGGCTGGTCAGCGCGGATATGCTGACGGTCGGAACGCTGTCGTTCGAGTACGGAATCACGTCCAGCACTTTGGGACTGGCGGTCACGCCGTCCAACAAAAAAGCCGTCAAAGCGTTCGATGTCGGGACGTGTTCCTTAAAGCCCGAACTGACGGACGACGGTATCGTCTTTACGGACACTTTCCTCCGCAGCATTTACTTTCTGCGCTATTCGCAGGTGTACGAAACCTACGAAAAAAGCGATTTGACAAAGTTCAATCCCGACATTACCCGCGGAAAAATCAAAGAAACCGCCTTTTGCGCCAAGAAAACGCCGATTTTGTGGGCGTGCAAGAAAGACGGGAGCCTTATCGGCTGCACGCTGTCCATTCGTGAAAACGTCGTTGCGTGGTTCGACGCGGACGTGTCGGGAAAGGTCATGTCAATCTGTTCCCTGCCGAACATCGACCAAGAACGGGACAGTCTGTTTCTTGCCGTCGAGCGAAACGTCAACGGCATTAAAAAAACGTATTTGGAAACCCTGTCCGATGGCTTGCCCGACGGCGACAGTTTGCCGACAAACAGCGTATTCGTCGATTGCGCGGTCGTTATCGACAAGGAATCGCCCCAAACAGTCATTGACGGGCTGGGACACCTTGAAGGTCAGACGGTCGATATTCTGGCGGACGGCGGCGTTCAGCCGTCGCAAATCGTTTCAAACGGATCCGTCAATCTGCAATCCGCCGCAAAGCACGTCATTGTCGGAATCGGGTATGAATCCGTCGTTGAGCCGTCAAGCCTTATTCCTTCGGTCAACAAGGAACGGACGTTCAAGCATATTTCAAACATCGAAGTTATGCTGCTGGACACGCTGGGCGGCAAAGCAGGCGTTGAAGCGGTCGGGCTGAACACAATCCAATACTACACGGGAACGCAAAAGATGAACGCGCCCGTTCCCCTGTTTTCGGGGATAAAGCAGATTTCAACGGGCGGACATTGGAGCAAGGACGCGACGGTTCGCGTCGTGCAGGATATGCCGCTGCCTATGACTATACAGGCGTTATATGTGACAATGGAGGTCGTATGACAGTTTCAAACCAAAAAAGCAAAGTGGAATACACGGCAAACGGAACCAGCAAAAATTTTGAGGTTCCGTTTTATTTTATCCGAAAAAAGGATTTGGTCGTTTATCGCAAAATCGGCGAAGCGCCGAAAGAGTTGCTGAAACAGGATATTGATTATTCGGTCAGCGGTTCAGCCGCCGACAAGCAGTCGGAAACCGGATATCCGAACGGCGGAACGGTCGTTTTGGCGGAAATGCCGCTGAACGGCACGAAAATAACAATCATGCGCGTCGTCGAATTGACGCAGCTGACCGATTACCAAGAAGCGGGGACGTTCCCCGCGGAACTGCACGAGCAGGCTTTGGACAAGCTGACAATGCAGATTCAACAACTGGCGGAGGAAATCGACCGCGCCGTCAAAATCGACGTATTTTCGGAATCCCAGCCGTCCGAGCTGATCGACAAAGTGGAATCCCTTTATGAAATCAAAGATCATCTGGTCACGCTGTCGAACGACATCGCGGCGATCAACACGGTAGCGGGGGCGGAAGCGGAGCTGCTGGCGTTGCACGGGAAGCTGGCGGAGCTGGTCGCGGTGTACGGGAAACTGCCGCAGGTGCAGACCGTATCTGACGCGGTGAACGACGTTGTTTTATGCGCGGCGGAGATTGCGGCGAGGCGGCGGCGTCGGAATCGTCGGCGGTCGTCAGTCGGGACAAGGCGGCGGCGTCGGAAAACAAGGCGCGCGAATACGCTTTGCAGGCGGTGCGCCGGAACGTCGGGGACGTGTTTTACACGACCCGTTCCGACGATGCGCTGAACGGCGCGGTCGAGGCAGACGGGGCGGTGTATCAATGCGCGGATTTCGCGGGGGAAAACGCCGTCCCGGCTTTGCTGGCGGCGGGAAAGCTGCCGTATGTCAGTATGGCTGAATACGATGAACGGCTGAAAAGCGATCCGTTGAACGGCGTTTATCACGAATGCGTCGTTTCGGACGGCGGGCTGATATCCGCCCGTTCCGGCGGGTGGTTCAAGCCGACGCTGTCCGACATTCCGTTTTCCGTGGCGGAAAGCTGGGAGTTTGAAACGAGGCTGATTTACAAAAACTTCGGCGGGGCGACTTGGCGGGCGATTCTGGCAGCCGGAGACCCGGTGGATTTAAAAAATCCGTATCTTATGATTTCGACCGGGGGCGTCGTGTTCGCGTGGCTGTCGTCGAACGGGACGGGCTGGAATTTGGCGAATCAGGTCAACACGGGGCTGACGCTGGCGGACGGAACGGAATACCGGTTGAAGTTCGGTTTTGACGGCGCGACCTATTACCTGAAATACAAAACGCCGACGGACGCCGATTTCGTGACAAAGTGGTCTTTGGCAAAAACGGACAAGATCGTGAACGCGCCGTCGATCTGCCTGTTAAACACTTTGTCCTCGGCATCGTTGGCGTCCACCTATTGGAACGGGTCGCAAATGTCCCTGCCCGACACCGCGCTGACGGTCGACGGCGTCGAAGTGTGGCGCGGCGGAACGGGAAAAGAAGGGGCGTCGTCATGTCGCGTGTTCGGCTGGGACGGCGCGGGCGCGGCGACGTTTCGCGTCCCGAAAGCCGAAAAGCCCAAGCGCGTGCTGGTCGCCGAAAAAAAACCGTCGGCGGACAGTCAAAACTGGTGGGAACTGTATTCCGACGGTTGGCTGGTGCAGGGCGGATACAGCGCCGCCAATTCGGTTCACGAATTTTGCCGTTTGGAAAAGCCGTACCGCGACGTCGCCTACACCGTCGTGACGGTATCCGAAGGCGGTCTCGCGGATTATATATGGAACGGCGTTTCGGCGACGCCCAAGACCGTTGACAGTTTCCAGTTTTCGCACCGATACGCGGGGCGCTACGTCGCCTATGGCTACGCCGCCGTTCCGCCGGAATCGGAATGGCAGTTTCAAAACGTCGAAACGCACCGCGCGATGGTGCAGCTGGTCACGGGCGCGACGGACGACGCCGTGGCGACGGCGACCGGCGTTTTGCCGCGCATGAACAGGTTGGAAGAACGGTTTAGGATCGTGAGCGCGTTGCCCGAAAATCCCGATCCCGAAACTTTTTATTTCGTCGTCAAGGGGGACTGAGCATGGCTTTGATCATCGGAAATCGCCCGTCGCCGATCGTCAGGGTCGGAACGGTCGACGTCGCAAAAATCTATAACGGCTTGGGTTTGATCTGGCAAAGCGATCTGCCCGCCGGAACGGTTCTGCTGGAACATTTCAACCAAACGCCGCGAACCTACGCCGCGTTCGAGCTGATCTTGCCGACCGAACAGGAAGTCGAGGTCGAGCTGGTCGCGGGCGGCGGCGGATACAACGGTTGTCAGGCGGATATTTAAGGGGGAAGGAATGAATATCGACATTAACAAAAAACACGATCGGCGCGCGGCGTTCGCCCCCCGCGATCGCACCCGCCGCAAAATGTGGTGGGGACGCGCTGCGGGCGGCAGCGGTTCCTGCGCCGTGATCCGATTAAAGCCGAAACTGGCAATGACGCGGCTGTTCGTCGCCGTCGGCGGGGCGGGACAAAGCGTCAACGTCGTCGGGACGACGCAAAATATTTTCAAAGAGGAAACCGGCGGTATGCCCAGCGGGATCGGAACGGCGGCGGATTATTCCGGCAACATTCTGGTTTGTCCTGCCGGCGCGGCGTTTTCGACGTACACGGGCGGAAAAGGGGGCGGCGTTCCCGTTTTGAACGCCGACGGCGCGTTCGACGTCCTGTCCGCCGTCAGGTCGGTCGCGGGAAACGACGGAACGGCGGCGACGCTGTACAACAGCTATTCCGCGCCGACGACAACTGCGGGGGCATCGGTCTACGACGGAAGCGCGCGCGGGTACGGCGCCGGAGGGTACAACGCCGGAAACGCCAACTTTGCCGGCGTCGGCGGATACGTCAAAATCAAAATCGTTTAAGGAGAAAGCCATGTCGGAATTTATAAAACAATATCGACTGAATGTCAGGCATATCGACGCTTTGATAAAATACGCCGTCTACGACGGGGACGCGCCGCGCGAACTGACCGATGCCGAACGCGCCGAGTTTGTCCGTGCCAAACGCGATTTGATGCTGAAAGACAGCGATTTCGCCGTCCTGCCGGATTCTCCGGTGCCGGAGGGGCGAAAGGAAAAGTGGATCGCGTACCGCAGATACCTGCGCGACGTGCCGCAACAGTCCGGAAAATGGTGGACGGCGGGCGTGATGTCCTTTGACGAATGGAGCGCAGGCGATGACTGACATCGTCGTGCAATCGCTGGCGTGGTTCGGCGGGTTCGTGTTTTTCGTGATGCGTTTGGACAAGCGGTTGTCCGTGCTTGAAACAAAGGTCGATGACCTGCGCGAACGGCAGGAAAAGTACAATCACTTGCAGGAACGAATGACCAAGGTCGAAGACCGCAGCGCGTCCAACACGCACCGCCTTGACGACCTGTATGGAAAACGGAGGCGCAGATGATATCGCAGATTGGAATTGATTTAATCAAGAAATGGGAGGGCTTTTCTGTCATGCCCTACAAGGACGCTGGCGGAAAGCCGACGATCGGATACGGGCATCTGATCAAAGCCGGTGAAAACTTCGACCGCGGGATTTCCCTGCCCGACGCGGAAATCCTGTTGCTGGACGACATCGTCGAATCCGAACGCGCCGTCGTGCGTCTGCTGGACAAAGTGCCGCTGTCGGGAAACCAATGCGACGCGTTGACGTCGTTCGTTTTCAACGTCGGCGTCGGTGCGTTCGAGAACTCCCAACTGTACGATTTGTTGGTAAAGCGTGACTTCGTCGCCGCCGCGGGGCAGTTCCCCCGGTGGTGCTTCGTCAACAAAAAAGGAAACGTCGGGCTGCTGAACAGGCGGCTGGACGAAATGAAGCTGTTTATGAAAGAGAGGTAAGAAATGGAAAGTGTTTTGAACGCGCTTTTGCTGTTCGCTTTGGCGCACACGGATATCGCTTGGGTCGCCGTCGCGCTGTCGATTCTGGGACTGGTCGTCGTCGTGTTGACGGTCGTCAAACCCGCCGCGTTCTGGGCAGTTAAACTGACCAAAACCGAAAAGGACGACGCGTTCGTCAAGCGGCTGTACGACGTCATCGAAGGAACGGCCGTTGATTGGAAGCCCTACGTCGCTCTGTTCCGCCGGCGAAATCCCAAAGCCGCCGACGTGCTGGACAAGTTCAGGATTGCCGACAAAGACAAAGACGAGTTGTCAAGCGATACTTGACAGCTGAAAGAAAACGGCGGGGTTCAACCCCCGCCGCTTTTGTCGAACCTGTAAGAAACGCTTACACGTTGGAGAAAAAGCCATGGAAAAAGAAATCAAAGCTGACCGTTATCTTGAAAATCAAAAATATATCAACAGTATCGTGGAGTATAGAAAACTGCTGCAGTCGAAAGAAAATGAAATGCCGCAGATGATCGGTGCGGTATGGCACAATCTGGGTACTGCATATGCAAGGCTGTTTTTGTTTGAGCAGGCAGCGGACTGTTATGCAAGAGCATACGAAAAAAATGGTAATAGGGAGTCGTTGAAAGAGTGCCTGATGGCATACCGTTGTAATCACGATGATCGTGCATTTGAACGCAGAGCGGAATATTTTAAAGTTACAGCGGAGGAAACAAAAAAGATTGCGGATGAATTGAGCAGCTGCAGTAGAAGTGATGCAATATGTCAGTTTGAGGCAAAGCTTGATGAGTGGGATCCCGGAAATGAAAACTTGTGGGAGATACAGCTTGAGGAATGGAAAAAACAGTACAGGAAGGATTGTATGGTATAAATGAAATTTTTTGACAGATGGAAAAAACGCAGTTTTGAAGAGAAAATGGATGATCTGAACCAGACTGTGCTGACGGAAAAAAAGCATGCAATCTTAATTAACATATCTATGGACGGAAGTATATTATCATTTTCCCAGTTT
>OQVS01001246.1_pt1 | contig 17535 bp, 15 predicted proteins | sample 1691601 | NCBI WGS metagenome assembly OQVS01 (sample SAMN03418268, study PRJEB22391) | human gut metagenome | biome: human-gut; feature: organic feature; material: feces | host: Homo sapiens | place: Tanzania | collected 2013-01
CATTGGCACGATGTGCCAATCGGAAAATATATACAGCGATAAACATAAAAAACATTGCACCCCATGAGTTTTTATGCTCTCACGTGTTGTTTACACATCAACTTGTTTATACTTGTCTATTCGCTTGGTTTTTAATGTTTATCGCCCAACTGTATTTTCAGGAAGCAGAGCATGCTCTGCGACATTGTGTGCAGTAAGTCGCTGGAAGAGAGCTTGCTCTCGGACAGAGAATTACTGCGAAGAATGTAAAGCCGAAGGCTCCCTGAAAATACTGTTGGGTGTTTTTATTGTTTTTGTTAAAGTCACTTTAGATATTCTGTTTTTCCATTTTCCGGATGAACCTTTTTTCTATTTGTTCCTGTAGGCAAGCGGCGTCATGCCCGACCGCTGCTTGAAGAAATTCGTCAGGGCGCTTTGGTCGCTGAAGTTGAGCCGGTCGGCAATTTCGCCCATCGTAAGGTCCGACTGCGTCAGCAGGTTGCATATTTCCTTATACACCAGCGATGTGGCGTGCTCGTTTATGGTGGAGCCGCTGATTTCCCTCACGAGCCGCGAGAGGTAGGCAGTCGAAACGTTCAGTTTGTCGGCATAGAAGCGTATCTGCCGTTCCTTGCGGAAGTTGCGGTAGAGGTGGTAGAGAAACACCTCATACACCTCCTTCTTGTGGCAGAGGTCGTGCGAAACAGAACATTGTTCGTAGGGCAGCTCCTCTATGATAAGCTTCAGCACGTTGAACATGCTCCTTATCATTTCAATCTTGTTGATGTGCTGATGGCGCACAATGTCGCGCACGAAATGGAAGATGTCCAGTATGCTCTTGTATTTCTCGTCGGAGAGCAGATAGACAGAAGCATGGTCGGCAAAGTGCTCGTCCACGAGCACGCACTCCGCCTCAAAGTCAGCCGACACCGACAGCAGCTCAGCGACATCATTCATCGACAGGATGACGAAGCCCCCCTCCTTCAGTTCCAGACTCCCGTCAGCATTGCCGTCGAGCAGAATGTTGCAGCAGCCCTGCTTCACGAGAAAGAGTCTTGCAAAGAGAGTCCTTTCCTCAACCGCCCCCATGAAAATGCGGCTGTCGTCAGCCGTGGCGGAGCAGTGAGCGTCGTATGCGCCGAAAATATCGCTCAGATGATAACGGGCTGCAAATTCTTCCAGATTGTATATTTTAGGGTTCATGCTTGTTCTGTAAAGATATTATTAAGATTCAAAAACGACATGGCAAAAGTAGTAATATTTTCGGATAAACGATAATTCTGAATAACATAAAAAAACTAAAATACCCTAAATTGTTTTCTTTGTTATCTTCAAATGCAATAACTTTGCAAGGAATAGTCTTTTTAAAACGACAGTAATGAAATATGCGATAATAGCAGCCGGAGAAGGGTCGAGGCTGGCGAGCGAAGGGGTGGAAAAGCCCAAGCCGCTTGTCTGCATAAACGGAGAACCCCTGATAGACAGGCTGATAAGAATATTTATGGACAATAGGGCAGAGGAGATAATAGTAATCTGCAACGATCACACCACCCTCGTCAGACGGCATCTTGAACAGGTGCAGCGCGAGGGACTGAACGGCAGGCAGGTGCCATTGCGCCTCGTCGTGAAGTCTACGCCAAGTTCCATGCACAGTATGTTTGAGATAAGCCACTTCCTGAAAGACACCCCATTCTGCCTTACCACCGTAGACACCATCTTCAGAGAACAGGAGTTTGCAGAATACATCAGCAACCTTGAGACGATGATGAAGACAGGCAGTGCGGACGGACTGATGGCTGTGACCGACTATATCGACGACGAGAAACCGCTCTATATCTCCACCGACGCCGACTTTCGCATTACAGGCTTCCACGACACGCAGAACGGATGCACCCTTATTTCGGGAGGAATATACGGACTCTCGCCAAAGTCCATACAGACCCTTGAAAGATGTATGGAGCGGAAGGAAAGCAGAATGCGCAACTTCCAGCGCGCACTCATCGCCGACGGAATGAACCTCGCTGCCTGCAAGTTCAGCAAGATTCTCGACATAGACCACAAGGAGGACATAGAGAAGGCGGAAGATTTTCTCAAGGATGGCACAAGGAAGACGAAAGACTTTCTCAAGAAGCAGAAATGCTGCGCCATATACAGAGCAAGGAGATTTTCGCCAAATTCCGTAGACCGCGACGATGCCATCATGGATGCCGTCTGCCGGGAGCTGGCACCATATTATGAAATAGAGCGTCTGCATGAAGAAGAACTTGAAGAAGCTTCATCCGCCATCCTTGCCGATGCCACACTCCTCCTCACGATGGCACGGAGCAAGGACGTGTTGCAAAAACTGAAGAAAGCAGAAGATTCGGGGAAGGCGGTAGTGGTCAATAATCCCTCTTCTTTGCTTCAAATGACGAGAAGCGGCATCGATGCCGTCATGCGGCATAATAATATTCCGTGTGCTCCGTTATATGGTAAAGACGGATGGTGGATAAAGAGAGGCGACGAGACTGCACAAGACAAGAATGACGTCGTGTTCGCAGCCGACGACGCTGAGAAAGAAAGAATCATCGAAGACTTCAGGAAACGGGGGATTTCCGACCTCGTGACGACAGCTCATGTCGCTGGCGACCTCGTGAAGTTCTATGGAGTGGCAGGTACGGGCTTCTTCCATACCTCATATCCCACCGACGGCGGCTTCTCGAAATTCGGCGACGAGCGGCAGAACAGCACCGCCCACCATACGTCCTTCGACAAAGAACGGCTGCATACAGATGCCGAACGGCTCGCCATGCTCACAGGGATAGAGATATATGGCGGCGACTGCATAGTGGCACCGTCGGGAGAATACTCAATCATCGACTTCAACGACTGGCCAAGCTTCGCCGTATGCCGCAACGAGGCGGCAAAGGCTGTAGCCCGATATATATTACAAAAGAACAAAGAAAAATAGAAGATATGGCAACATTCAAAGAGATGCTACAGGCATCAATGAAATCCAAAGATACAGAAGAATGGCTCGACGTATATTTCACCCGGCCCATAGGACTGGTGTTTACGCTGCTATGGAAAAAGCTCGGAGTGCATCCAACAGTCATTACAGTACTCGGCATGATACTGGGAGCAGCGGCAGGATGGATGTTCTGGCACACCGAGCTCGAATACAACATCTACGGAATCCTGCTGATGATGCTTTCCAACTTCTGCGACTCCACCGACGGACAGCTCGCCCGTCTCACAGGAAAGAAAACACTCGTGGGCAGAGTGCTCGACGGCTTCTCCGCCGACGTCACCTTCTTCTGCGTATACTTTGCACTTAGCATGAGGATGATGTTCCAGAACATGCCCGGTACGGACATGCACTGGGGCATATGGATATGGGTCATGGCATTCATGGCAGGCATAATGAGCCATTCGCCGCAATGTCTTCTCTCCGACTATTACCGTCAGATCCATCTCTACTTCCTGCTTGGCAAGGAGGGAAGCGAACTCGACAAGTCGGAAGAGCAGTGGAAAATCTTCAAGTCGCTGCCCAAGAGCTCATGGTTCTTCAGAGCCTTCTATTTCAACTACGCCAAGTATTGCGCCACGCAGGAGCGCCGCACAAGAAGCTTCCAGCGCATGATGGGCGTGGCGAAAGAGAAATACGGCAATCCGCTTGCTATGCCTGCCGACATAAAGGAGACTTTCCTTGCCGGCAGCCGACCGCTGATGAAGTACACCAACCTGCTCACCTTCAACATGCGTGCCATTGCCCTTTATATAGGTTGCGTGATAGACATGCCGTGGCTTTATCTGCTCTTCGAGATTATCGTGATGAACATCATGTATATATATATGCACCGCGAACATGAGTCTTTGTGTCGCAAAACCATTAAAATGATAGAAGAAGACAACAGATGACCAAAGGATTTATATTCGACTATGGCGGAACGCTCGACACACGTGGCAACCATTGGGGCAAGGTCCTCTGGCATGCTTACGAGAGGAACAGCGTGCCTGTGGGTGAGGACGACTTCAGAAAAGCCTATGTACACGCAGAGCGCACCTTGGCAAAAAACCGCATCATCATGCCCACCTCCACCTTCCACGACACGCTCAGCAAGAAGATACGTCTGCAGATGGATTTCCTTGAAGAGAACTGCGGAATGGAGAACTCCGGACGGTTTCATGCCCTGGTGCTCGACGATGTATACACCATTGCCCGTGAGACCACGGCAGAGTCTGTCGGCGTGCTGAAGGTTCTTCACCGAGACTTCCCCCTTGTGCTGGTAAGCAACTTCTACGGCAACATAAATACCGTGCTCAGCGAGTTCGGCTTTGACGGACTGTTCAGCCACGTCGTGGAGTCGGCAGTAGTGGGAATACGCAAGCCCGACCCTCGGATATTCCTGCTCGGCACAGAGAAGCTCGGCACAAAGCCACAAGAGACGATGGTTGTAGGCGACAGTTACGACAAGGACATCCTGCCGGCGGAAAAGGCTGGCTGCCAGACAACATGGATAAAGGGGGAGGGATGGACCGACGATGATGTTGAGACTCCCGTGGCAGGACGCATAATTCATGACTTATCAGAACTATTATAATATATTGTAAATGGCAAGATTAAAAGCACTATTCATTTCATTGCTGCTGTGCACAACGTTTAACATCTGTGCACAACAGATTACAGGAGTCGTTGTGGACGAAATCACAGGCGACAGCATTTCTCTTGTCAGCATAAGATACAAAGGGCACAACAAGGATTTTGTCAGCGACGAACAAGGCAGATTCTCCGTAGGCAGACAAAACGGATGGTATCTTACCTTCAGCGCTGTTGGCTACCAGACGCTGCGCATACTCATCGACTCTAACACGCCACAGCACATGCGCATCACGCTGAAGTCCGACACAAAGAACCTTTCCGGCGTTACTGTGAAGGCGAAGAAGATAAAATACAAGCGCAAAGACAATCCTGCCGTAGAGCTGATGCGACGGGTCGTTGCTGCAAAAAAACGTACAGACATAGGCAACCATGACTTCTACAAATACGACAAATACCAGAAGATGACCATTGCCATAAACGACATTACGCCGAAAGACCTGGAGTCGAAAAAGTTCAAGAAGACAAACTGGCTGCTCAACCAAGTGGAGGTATGTCCATACAACAACAAGATGATCCTGCCCGTGATGGTGGACGAAACGCTGACGAAGCAGATATACAGAAAGAACCCACACTCAGAGAAAACCATTATTGAAGGACAGAAGACCGAAGGCGTCAACAACTTCATACAGACAGGAGAGTTAATGAACACCATGCTCAAGGACGTGTTCAGCAGCATCGACATCTATGACGACCAGATAAGGCTTCTGCAGGCACGCTTCACCAGTCCGATAGGAAAAGACGCAGTGCAGTTCTACCGCTTCTATATAGTAGATACGGTAAAGGTGGAACGCGACTCTTGCTACCATCTGCAGTTTATACCAAACAACCAGCAGGACTTCGGATTCCGCGGAGAACTGTGGATAGTGAAAGACTCCACCCTGCATGTGAAGCGCTGCAGCATGTCGCTCCCATCGAAGACAGGAGTGAACTTCGTGGAGGGCATGCAGATACAGCAGGCTTACACCAAGCAGGACAACGGCGAGTGGGTGCTCTCGCAAGACGATATGGTGGCGGAGCTGTCATTGCTCAGCTTCCTTACCAAAGCGATAGTAGTACGCAACACACGCATGGCAAACTATTCCTTCGACCCTATTGCCGAAAAATGCTTCAAGGGTAAGATGAAGGAAATTACCGAACCTGACGCACAAATCAGAAGCAAGGACTACTGGCAGCAGAACAGAATGGTGGCGCTGACAAGGTCGGAAGGCAGAATGCCGCAGTTTCTTAGAGACATGGAGAATGCAAGAAACTTCAAGTACGTGATGTTCGGACTGAAAATCCTTGTGGAGAACTTCGTGGAGACCGGCACCAAGGAGAAGCCGAGCAAGTTCGACATCGGACCGGTAAACACCATGATAACCAGTAACTTCGTTGACGGCATGAGAACAAGAATCAGCGGACAGACGACAGCAAACATGAACCGTCACCTCTTCTTCAAAGGCTACTATGCCCACGGATGGGACAGTCACAAGAACTACTACAGCGGAGAACTGACATACTCCTTCAACGAGAAGCAGTATATGCCACACGAATATCCTAAGCGCAGTCTGTCATTCCTCTCCTCGTATGACGTTTGCTCGCCATCAGACAAATTCCTGACCACCGACAAGGACAACGTCTTCACCTCGCTGAAATGGGCGAAGGTAGACAAGATGATGTTCTTCAACCGTCAGCAGCTCTCCTTCGAATATGAGTGGTATGGAGGACTGAAAGCCACGCTGAGGCTGAAGACAGAAGAGAACGAAGCCTGCGGAAATCTGCACTTTACACCTCTGTCAATGGCAGAAGGTTCAGCAGCCTTTAAGAAGAAGCTACGCACCACCGAAGCCTCTTTTATACTCAGGTTCGCACCAGGCGAGAAAGTCATAAACACCAAGCAGCGACGCATTGCCGCCAATAAGGAGGCTCCCGTGCTTACCCTCGCACATACCACCGGCATAAAGGGCGTGCTGGGGGGCGACTATAACTACAACTTCACCGAGGCAACGTTCTACAAGAGGTTCTACCTCAACAGTTGGGGCGACCTAAACATCGACGCACGTGCCGGAATACAATGGAACAAGGTGCCTTTTCCGCTGCTCATAATGCCTGCCGCCAACCTGTCGTACATTGCTCAGCACGGCACGTTCAACCTCATCAACAACATGGAGTTTCTGAACGACCGCTATGCCAGCGTTGACGTATGGTGGAACATGAACGGAAAAATTCTCAACCGCATACCGCTCGTCAGCAGACTGAAATGGCGTGAGTATATCGGTTTCAAATGTCTCTGGGGCAACCTTACGGAAAAAAACAATCCTTATGCACAGATGAACCAGGGCTGCGAAGGACTGATGCACTTCCCGGAAGGAACCTACGTTATGGACCACAAGAAGCCATACTGGGAGCTTGTGGCAGGAATAAGCAACATCTTCAAGGTGCTCAGCGTGCAGTATGTAAGGCGAATGAACTACAACGAGCTGCCCACAGCCCACAAGAATGGCGTCAGGATAAAGCTGATGTTCAGGTTCTGACACCTTTATATTATATATGCTGCATGGGCGGATAAGGACTTTAAAGACAGACAAGAAAACATGCTAAAAATAACAGGTGATAAATAACATGGAACAGGAACAGACAAACATAAAGAATACGACAAAATACAGAGTGCCAAGGATGTATAAAGTCATCATGCTCAATGACGACTATACCACCATGGATTTCGTAGTGATGGTGCTTGAGAAGATCTTTCATCTTCCTTCCGACCGCGCACAACAGGTGATGATGACTATCCATACCGAGGGACAAGCCGTCGTTGGCGTTTATACCCTCGACATTGCCAAGACAAAAGTGGGGCAGGTGACGATTATGGCACAGGAAGAAGGATTCCCTCTGAGACTGATCTACCAACCGGAATAATGTCGCACATGCGGAAGACTCACACTTCAATTATCAAGACAAGAAAAACTATACAGAAAGAGAATGGAAAACAGTAAAAGTATGGAGCGCGTGTTGCAGCTTGCTGTGAATATAGCCAACAATATGCGCCACGAATATATAATGCCCGAACACCTGCTGATGGCTCTGCTTAAGCAGGATGACTATCAGACAGCCCTCAGCAGATGCGACGTGGATGCTATGGAGCTTATGAACGAAGTGACCGAATGGCTCGGAAAACAGGAGCAAAGGGCTGACCTCTTTGCCATGCCAATGCCGTCGGCACAGTTCTCCGATACCCTGCGCCATGCCCTGCGCTACGCCGTGGAGGGGCATTATGCAAGCCTTACCGAGACGGCATACTCCGCAGGAATCCTCTCGCTCGAAGAGTCGCAGGCAGCCTACATTCTCGGAAGTGCCGTGGAGGGAGACGAGAAGTTCTTCCTCGACACACTGGAGATTGTCTTCTGCGACGAGACGCCTGCCGACTACTCCAGCATAAATGGCTCGCCAAAGCAACAGGAGAAAGACGCTAAGTCGTGGCTAAGCCTCGTTGCCGACATCAGTGAGCAGGCAAAAACGCATACCCCAATCATCGGAAGGGAAAAGGAACTCAGCAGAACCATCGAGATACTATGCCGCATGGAGAAGAACAACCCACTACATGTAGGAGACCCCGGAGTGGGCAAGACAGCCATCATCTATGGTCTTGCCAACATGATAAACAATGGTCGGGTGCCCGAAAGACTGCTTAACAAGAAGATATATGGCATCAACCTCTCGCGTCTTCTTGCTGGAGCACAGTACAGGGGCGACTTCGAAAAGCGCCTTACCACAGTTCTTGACGGTGCCATGGAGAGCGGTGCCATACTCTATATAGATGAAATACACAATATAATGGGTGCCGGAAAAGGTGGAGACGGCGGTCCTGACGCCTCAAACATCATGAAGCCATATCTCGAATCAGGCAAGGTGCACTTTATCGGAGCCACCACCCACGAGGAGTACAACCGTAAGATGGCAAAGGACAGAGCCATCATGCGACGCTTCCAGATGATAGACATCAAGGAGCCGTCAGTAGAGGAAACCATACAGATAATAAAGGGTCTGCAGCCGAGCCTGCAGAAGTTCCACAACGTAATCTACCACAAGGATGCCATAGACTATGCCGTGAGGGCAAGCCAGAAGCACATCAGCGACCGGCGGCTGCCCGACAAGGCCATCGACCTCATCGACGAGGCGGGAGCCTATCTCGAAGTCCACAAAGACCTTATGGTAAGTAAGCCATACGTGACGAAAGCTCTCATCAACGAGATACTCATGAAGAACCTCAAGATAGAAGCCAACGTGCTCAAGGAGAACAACAACTCCGTACTCTCCTGTCTGGGCAACAACATCAAGGACCGCATCTTCGGACAGGACAATGCCGTGGAGAAAGTCACCGAAGCCATACTCATGGCGAAGGCAGGACTGAGCGAAGACGACAAGCCGCTGGCATCGCTGCTCTTCGTCGGTCCTACCGGTGTAGGCAAGACGGAAATAGCAAAAGTGCTGGCTAAGGAACTCGGAGTGGAACTCGTAAGGTTCGACATGTCGGAATATACAGAGAAGCACACCGTAGCAAAGCTCATCGGCTCACCTGCCGGATATGTAGGCTACGACGACGGCGGTCTGCTCACCGATGCCGTCAGAAATACCCCCAACTGCGTTCTGCTTCTCGATGAAATAGAAAAGGCGCACAGCGACATCTACAACATCCTGTTGCAGATTATGGACTATGCCACGCTCACCGATAACCACGGACGGAAGACAGACTTCCGCAACGTAATCCTCATCATGACCTCCAATGCCGGGGCACAATACGCAGCTCAGGCAAGCATTGGCTTCGGTGGAGGAGTGTCGAGAGGCGAGGCAATGATGAAACAGGTAAAGAAAACCTTCAAGCCCGAATTCATAAACCGTCTCACCGACATTGTGGTCTTCAGCGAGATGGATGAAAATATGGCAGCACAGATACTGAGAAAGAAACTCAGCGAACTCGAAGCCAAGCTGCAACAGAGGAAGGTTAGTTTCGAGATGACAGACGAAGCCTTCTCTTGTCTGCTTAAGAAAGGTTTCACGAAAGAATACGGAGCAAGAGAGATGGACCGCGTCATAGCCCGCGAACTGAAACCTCTGTTCATGAAGGAGATACTCTTCGGAAAACTGAAAAAAGGCGGTTCCGTGACAGTGGAATCGGCAGACGGCATACTAAAACTTCTATTTTGACAGATTATGATATTCCAACTCGACGACTCAATATCTTTCCCCGATCCGCGGCTCGGGGAGGAAGACGGTCTCTTTGCCGTCGGTGGCGACCTGAGTCCTGACCGTCTGCTGCTGGCTTACAGCAACGGCATCTTCCCTTGGTACAGTTTTCGCGATTGGCAGACGATACTGTGGTATTGTCCGATGCGCCGCTTTGTAATCTTTCCAGATAAGATTCACATCAGCCACTCCATGCGCACACTCATGAACAAGGGAGAGTATTCACTCAGCATAGGACGCGACTTCAGCGGCGTTATCCACAACTGTAGTGCCCTGCGCTACGATGAGGAGGGGGCATGGCTCGGCGAAGACATGATAAACGCATATACCGAGCTGCACCGTCAGGGGCTTGCCACCAGCGTGGAGGTATGGGACCGCGACGGAAAACTTGTAGGCGGACTATATGGAGTAAGCTTCGGTCCGGCATTCTTCGGCGAAAGTATGTTCTCTCTTGTGTCTTCCGCTTCAAAGCTCGCCCTCATCTTCCTTGCCCAGGTGATGGAAGCTAACGGCGGAAAACTCATTGACTGCCAGTTTGAAACGCCCCATCTCAAGAGTATGGGCGGCGAATATATCAGCTATGAGAAATATATGGAAATACTAAAGTCCAGATAACTTTCCCATAGAAATCAGGTGACTTTCTTCAAAAGCTCAGATTTTGTTTCTTGCATACAAAAAACCGCCCTTCCATACGATATGAGAAAGGGCGGTTTTTTGCTGTTATATATTTGATGAGTAGTGAGTCAGACTATTTGTCTTCGCTGATGAACTTGTAGGCAGCACGCAGCTGGTGGCGCATGATGCTTATCATTTCCTGGCTCTCCTGCAGAATGTTCAGATAGAGCAAAGATGTTTTCATGTTTGCTGCGGCATCCTGATCCTTCTGCATGAAGTTGAGATGACGCTCGCGCAGGGCAGACAGCTCGTCCTTACATTCGTCGGAGATGATCAGAGTCTCGCGATACAGGTTGTAGCGGTTGGTGGAAATCATCTGGTCAGTATGTTTCATCATCTCGTTGATACGGCGGCGTACGCTCTCGAACTCGTCGAGATATTTCTTCGGCATCGGCTGGAAATTGTTGTCTACATGCTCCTTTATCGGGTCGAGCATACGGCGCAGGCAGTACATATACTGCTGGTTGCAGTTTGCACCCACGTGGAACCATGTGTTGCGCTCCAGTGCTATAGCCTGCGGAATGCGTCGCATGGCAAGGAATTCCTGGCGACGAATCTTCTTCAGAGTGTCGCGTTCGTTGTTGATGTCCCTGTATGCCGTGCGGAGATCCTTGAGACTCTCTTTGCTCATACCGTCGATAATTCTGTTGAACTCCTCACAAGTGAAGCGAGTCACGAAGCTCTGTGTTCTGCCAACATGCTTGCGGAGCAAGTCCCATACGATGTCCTTGTCTTTCGTGCGCATCATCAGCTGGAAGATGTCGTCCTTGCTTTCGTTGGCTTTCTTCTTCTTGTAAGCCTGTGCGCTGCGCCATAGCAGATAGATGTCGAGCACCATGAAGGCAATCATTATAGGGAAGCCACCGAAGTGCATCAGTGTGCAGACGAGGGCAGCTGCGGCGAAGGCAACACCTGCCGTTACGAACCATCCACCGATTACGGAGAGCACTCCCGTTACTCTGAACACGGCGCTGTCGCGGCTCCATGCGTGGTCGGCGAGAGAAGAACCCATTGCCACCATGAAGGTTACGTAGGTCGTAGAGAGAGGCAGCTTGTAGTTGGTACCGATGATGATGAGCATGGCGGCAAGCACAAGGTTGATGGATGCGCGCACCTCGTCGAAGGCAGCTCCGTTGGTAAGTATTGCCTCTTCTTTGTTGAAGCGGGTGTCAATCCATTTAGTAGATGATTTCGGCAACATGTGTGCTATGCCTTCTCCCATGTCCTGTACGGCGCGTACGATGGAGCGTGCCACTTTAGAGGAGCCGAACATCTCGTCTCCTTCGTCCTGACGGCTGAGGTCTACGCTGGTCTTGACCACGTTCTGCGCCTTCTTGGATGTAGCCATTGCCACAATCATTATTATTCCGGCGATGAGAAGGTAGAGGATAGGACTCTTGGCAGAGCTCATCAGCGAGGTCATCATGAAACCGTTGATGTCGCCTTTGCCGTTAGCCATGAAGTCCTGCAGGGAGTCGAGTCCGGCAAGCGGCACACCTATGAAGTTAACGAGGTCGTTGCCTGCGAAAGCCATGGCAAGAGCAAAGGTGCCGAGCAGCACGATAATCTTGAACACGTTGACACGCAGCAGATGGAGAATCTCGTTAAGGATTGTAGATGCCACGAACACAACGATCAGGAGCATCGTGGTGTTCTCCTTGATCCAGTCTTTAGTAGCGTCGCTGATGAACGGCGAGCCGCCCAGACCCTTGATGAAGATGAAGTAAGCGAGTGCTGTGAAAGCAATTCCACCAAAGATGGCTATGGTGTAGCGCAGGTGCTTCTTGTAGTTGAAAGTGAACACTATTCTGCTGAGCCACATCACGGCTACTCCGAAGAAGAACGCTATAGCTACGGATACGAAGATTGCTATTATAACGCTGAGTGCCTTGCTGCTGTTGAGCAGGTCAACGAAAGATAGCGACGGGTCGCTGCCCATCTTGAAGAGGGCGAGGATAAACGTCGCACCGAGAAGCTCGAAGACGAGCGATACGGTGGTTGAGGTAGGCATGCCGAGGGTGTTGAAGATGTCGAGGATGACCACATCGGTGACCATCACCGCAAGGAAGATGGTCATCACTTCGGCAAAGGAATAGTTCTCAGGCTGCATGATGCCGTGGCGTGCCACATCCATCATGCCGGCACTCATCACAGCTCCTATCAGCACACCGGCAGAGGCTACCACGAGCACGGTACGGAAGCGTGCCACTTTAGCTCCGATAGCGGATTGCAGAAAGTTTACGGCATCGTTGCTCACGCCCACGAACAAGTCGAATACTGCCAGTATAAGCAGGAAGGCGACGATTACAAAGTAAATAGTTTCCATAAATAGTGTTTATTTTAATATTTGTTCTTTTCTTTTCGTCTGCAAAAATATAAACGGCATATTACAAGCCGTTTAAACAGATATTTCATTTCTGTTACAATTAAAAAAATCGTGTTAGTTTTGCTGCTATGGAAGAATTTTCATATTTTTGTACATCATATTATATAAAAAGGTGAAGTTATGAGAAAGATTTCAAATCCGTTTGAAGGCAAGCAGGGATATAACTGCTTCGGATGCTGCAAGGACAACCCTATAGGAGCGCACATGGATTTCTATGAGGATGGTGACGATATCGTGAGCTTCTGGAAGCCGGATGGAAACTATCAGGGATGGGTGAACGTGCTTCATGGAGGCATACAAGCCACGCTGATGGATGAAATAGCCGGATGGGTGGTGTTCAGAAAACTGCAGCTGATGGGCGTTACATCAAAGCTGGAAGTGAAATACAAACAGCCTGTGCTGACCACCGAACTGCAGCTGACATTGCGAGGCAGGATACTGAAGCAGGTGAGAAACCTGGTGACCGTAGGAGTGACGCTCGAGAATTCGCACGGGGAGATATGTACCGAAGCCACGGCTCTCTATTATCTCTTCGACGAGAAGAAGTCGAAGGAGAACGGCTTCGTCGGATGCCATCTGGAAGGAGACGAAATCCTACTTTAGCCGATAGGCAGCGACATTAAGGCAGACACACACAAATACGTAAGATAAATGACACAGAACACAGAAATTATTATAGCAGACAACCAGGACATTACATGCGCAGGACTTATCCACGCATGTATGGAGATTGGTACACAGATGCCTGTGAGGGTGGAAGACAAGGGAGCACTTATGGAGAGGCTTGCTGCAGAGCAGAGGGCAGTGGTGATAATGGACTACACGCTGTTTGACGTGAATGACATTGACGAGCTGCTTATCCTCAGTCAGCGCTTTGCCGATACCCGATGGCTTATATTCAGCGAAGACCTCAGCAGGGATTTCGTGAGGAGGCTGCTTGTGATGTCTGCAAAGTTTGGTATCGTGCTGAAAGATTCTACGATGTTTGAGATAAAGACGGCAATACGCAGCTCCATGAATGGTACACGCTTCGTCTGTCAACGCATGACGGAATTGATGATGTTGGCAGAAAACCAGCAGGAGGAGAAAACAGCTCTTACGCCAACAGAGACGGAAATCCTGAAGGACATAGCACTTGGCATGACTACAAAGGAGATTGCCGAAAAACGTTTTTCGAGTTTCCATACCGTAAATACCCACCGAAAGAATATCTTCAGAAAACTTGGTGTAAACAATGTGCATGAGGCAACCAAGTATGCTTTGCGGGCAGGACTCATTGATTCGGCGGAGTATTGTATATAGTTGACGAGTTGACGAGTTGACGAGTTGACGAGTTGACAAGTAGACGAGTAGACAAGTAGACGAGTAGACAAGTAGACAAGTAGACGAGTTGACAAGTAGACGAGTAGACAAGTTGACAAGTAGACGAGTTGACAAGTAGACAAGTCCTCCAAAGTGGCTTGTATAAATAAAAAATCGACAATGTTTCACAACATCGTCGATTACCTTTTTTCTAACTAACTTATTATCAACTATTCATTACTCATTTTGAATTCACTGATGCAAAGATACAATTTATTTTTACATGCGTGTAGCCTTTTTTATATAAATAACACGTAAACGTTTGCAGAATCGGACAAAATGATTAATTTTGCATACGGAAGGACTAAAGAAAAGCAGTCTTGGTCCAGCTTAGTATTGTGTCAACTGTTTATTACAGGTAAAAATAATGAAACAACATAGGGTATCTTTAAAAGATCTTGCTGCACAGTTGGGAGTAAGTATCGCTACGGTTTCGAGGGCTTTGAGAAACAGTCACGAGGTAGGAGAGGAGTTACGTCTGCGAGTACAGAAGCTTGCAAAAGAACTCAACTACCGTCCTAACCCCTTTGCTCAGAGTTTAAGAAGCGAGGCTCCGAAGGTGATTGGTGTGGTAGTGCCGAATCTTGTGACGCATTATTATTCCGCTGTCCTTGACGGCATAGAGGACTATGCCTCCAAGGAAGGCTATTCTGTTATAGCGATAAATAGTCATGAGGACCATGAGAAAGAGGAAAAAGCAATAGACAATTTCATCAGTATGCACGTGGAAGGCATAATAGCATGTCTATCGCAAGATACAGTTGACTATTCGCATTTCGAGGAAATCCATAAGATGGGTATTCCGTTGGTGTTCTTTGCACGCACCTGTCTGCCGGAACTCTTCTCGCATGTTGTTGCCAATGGCGACGAGGCTGCCGAGCAGGCCACCAGGCATCTGTTGGAAACAGGTAGCCGAAGGGTAGCGTTTTTAGGTGGTCCCAACCATCTGGATATGGTAAGAAGGCGCAAGCACGGTTATCTGGAGGCGCTGAAGGAAAAAAGAATTCCTATTGACAGAAGCATCATCATTTGCGAAAAGATAGATTTCGAGTCGGCAAAGGAGACTACCATGAAGATGCTGTCGGCGGAAAACAGACCCGATGCCATCATTGCCTTCAACGACATCATTACCTATGCAGCCTTTGCTGCCATAAAGGCGCTCAAACTAAGAATACCGGAGGATGTGGCAATAATAGGATTTACGGATACCGAAATGTCGTCATTCGTCACTCCTAAACTGTCATCGATAGAAGACCAGTCGCATAAGACGGGTGCCGTTGCCTGCGAACTGTTGATGAAAAATATTGCCGGTGATACTACCATATATAGAAAGGTGGTGCCGATGATTCTGAAGATTCGTGAGAGTTCGGATAAGATATCTGGGAATACTTGACAAACTAATATATTAAGAAAAGTAAGAAAAGAAAATGAAGAAAAGTGTATTTATTGTTTCAGCAGCAGCATTGGTAGCGGCATCTTGTGGCTCACCAAAGGTTGCGACAGACGTTGCCGCATTGGACGGCGAGTGGAACATTGTTGAGGTAGAGGGTAAAAAGATCAACAAGGGCGATTGTGAGAATGTGCCTTTCCTCGGCTTTGACACCAAGAAGAGCAACTTATATGGAAATACAGGCTGCAATAATCTTACCGGTGCATTGAAAGTGAATGCCAAGAAGAGTAGCATTGATTTCAGCCAGACAGGTACAACGATGATGATGTGTGCCGACATGAAGGTGGAGCGTATGGTACTTGACGCCCTTGGAAAATCAAATGGCTTTGTAATGGAAGGCAACGGCAAGATGACTCTTAACGACAAGAAGGGAAATGCCGTAGTGAAGCTTCAGAAGAGATAATGCGGAAAGCATAGTCGGAAAAACAACAACTCCGCCATGTGGGTCAATGCTCATGTGGCGGAGTTGTTGTTTTCTGGACGTATTGTATGTGTAGTGTCGGGGATGTCCTTCCCTCGTTTAGGGTGTTATTTCTCCCACGTTATTTCATATTTGTTGATGTTCATAGCTTTCAGCATCTTGCCGAACTGTAGGCGGGCATTCTCCTTCGCCGTGTTGATATTTGATTCTGTCATGCAGCGGCGTAGCATCTTTCCATACGCCTGTCTGTACATAGCCTCGCGGTCAGCATCGCTCCATTTTCCCGATTCAATGAAAGCTTTCGTTCGGGCTTCGTCGATGAAGTCCTTGTCGAGCAGTTCTATTGGTGGCAGGGTAAGCACTATGCTGTCACCCTTTTGTCTTATCCAATGAGGGCTTGTCTTGTGCATGTTTATACCAAGGCTCATCTTGCCATAGTAGATTCTTGCCAGTTCGTCATCGCTGAAGAAACCCTTCCTGACGGTGTCAACGAGTTCTTCGTCGGTTATGGACAGAAACTCCCACTCGCCGATTTCTTTCATTGCCGTGATTATTGTTGGTGTGACGTCAATCCTGTCGCTGACTTCCACCTTAATCTCAGTCTCCTTCGCCGTGCGGAAGAGACTTATTGCCGCAATGATAACGATCAGAGCTATTATGCAGCCAAGCAGAATGTTTATTTTCGTCAGACTTATTTTCATGTCATTTCCCCTCAATTACAGTTGTCGGGTCTATCATCTTACTGATGTCGCCCGTGGTTAAATCCTTCTGGAAAGTTATCGTTATGTCAGTCTCAGCAAAGCCCATGCCGACGAAAAACGGCACCAGCACCTTAGCGGCACTCTCTTTTGCCATTTCCGTTATTCCCATTCGTGGTATATCTTTGATTATGGCTTCCCTGCCTTGTTGTTCATAGTTGGAAAGCTCCTCGTCGGAGAAGTTTCTGCGCAGCGTAGCAACATATTTCTTTATTTCTGCGTGACAGACCTTGGTTGCCGTTAGTTGGATGTGTGGGGTAGGGAGTATTATTTCAACCCTGTTGCCGTTTCTCCTGATATTCTTCTCGGAAAAATCGTTGAAGTCTATGTATGCCTTTATCGTTGCATCGATAGGTATGGCAATCTTCCTCTGTCCCACAGGAAGGGGGATGTTATAGTCATGCTGCAAAATCTTTCCCTTTACACGCACTTCATCGTTGTGGGTTATTATCTTGTGTACCTTGTATTCAGCGGTGTATGGAATCGTGAGTCCGTTCGCTGGTATCGTGGCTGATAGAATCAGCCGAAAGAAATTGGTGGTGGGCAGTCTCTTCGTCTGGTCGCTGGTTACTTACCTCATGGGGTATGCTTCCAGTTTCAACCAGCTCTACATGCTCAGAGCTTTGATGGGTATCAGTG
>OQVS01001250.1_pt1 | contig 17503 bp, 26 predicted proteins | sample 1691601 | NCBI WGS metagenome assembly OQVS01 (sample SAMN03418268, study PRJEB22391) | human gut metagenome | biome: human-gut; feature: organic feature; material: feces | host: Homo sapiens | place: Tanzania | collected 2013-01
AAGCAGTCTACATACGCTGCTTATGTGTTAGTTCTGGAAAACCACATTCTGCCATCGTTTGGCGATTGTGAGGTTCTTAGTGAGAAACTTGTGCAGGAGTTCGTGTTGAAGAAACTGAATGACGGACTGAGCATTAAAACAGTGAAAGATATTCTTATTGTCTTGAAAATGGTGATGAAGTTCGGTGTAAAGAATGAATGGATGAGCTATTGCGAGTGGGATATCAAGTACCCTACAATGGATGCTAATAAAGGGATTGAGGTACTGACTGTGGCACATCACAAAAAGATTCTCAATTTCATAAAGCAGAACTTTACGTTCCGTAACCTCGGTATTTACGTAAGTCTTACCACAGGCTTGCGTATTGGCGAGATATGCGGTTTGAAGTGGTCGGACATCAATGCTGAAAACGGCACTATTACTGTGAACCGTACCATTGAGCGCATCTACATTGTAGAGGGTGAGCGCAAATATACAGAGTTGCTTATTAACACTCCAAAAACAAAGAATTCTTGTCGTGAGATACCTATCAATAAGGAACTCTTGTCAATGGTAAAACCTCTGAAAAAGGTGGTGAACGAGGACTTCTATGTGTTGACCAACGAGGAAAAGCCTACAGAGCCACGAACCTACCGCAATTATTATCATCGGCTGATGAGTCGTCTTGACATTCCTCGGCTGAAATACCATGGACTACGCCACAGCTTTGCTACTCGCTGCATTGAAAGCAACTGCGACTATAAGACCGTAAGTGTACTGCTTGGCCACGCTAACATAACTACAACTCTCAACCTATATGTTCACCCTAACATGGAGCAGAAGAAAAAGTGCATTGCTAAAATGTTTAAGTCTCTGGGGAAATAGCCAAAACATAACAGCCAATCCATTCATGCTAAAACCGTGAACGGATTGGCTGTATTTTGATACACACTATTTCATGATATGCGGCATCACACAGTTATTTGTAGCCGTAATTCTGCACGAGCTTCTTGTTAAGGTCAAGGCATTTTTGCGGTATGGGGAACACGGTGGTGAAGCCTGTGCTCTCGCCCTCGGTAGGTGTGCGCTGATCGTAAGCCTCGGTGTATCTGCCGTATCGTATAAGGTCTTGGCGTCGCCAGCCTTCCCATACCAACTCCAGCAGACGCTCTTTAAGGATATTGTCCAGATTGGCTTCTACGGATGGCATTCCAGCTCTTTCTCTTACGGCGTTAAGCTCTGCCTGTCCGTCTTCGCCGTTGCGTATCTTAGCCTCGGCTTGCATCAGCAGGGCATCGGCGTATCTGTATAGAACTATGTCATTGTCTACCTGCTTTCCGTCGGCATAGGCAGTGCGATCTACTTCGTATTTCTTTACACGCGCTCCGGCGGTTTGCTTGTACGGACTGTCGGTAAGGTTAAGCTTCAGCTCAAGCGGCATGTAAACTAATGGCTTGCCGTTGTCAAGATAAATGGTGTTTCCGTCTACAGATACTTCGTCGGCGTAGAAGTTGATGTAGAATCGTGGGTCTACCTGACTTGTGCCGTAGCCGAACACCTTTACCGTAGAAACGGTGGCGCAAGTGCCATTTTCGGCTGCGCATCCGTAGGCACCGCCATGTTTGTAGTGGCGAGAGCGGAACTGATAATGATACTCGTTGGGGTATAGGTTCTTGTCGAGAGGGATGGTGAAGATGTTCTCTTTGGAGTTCTCGTTATGTACGATGAAGTTTGAGGCGTAATCGGTCTCAAGTTCGTATCCCTCGTCGGTTAGCTGCTGGCAGTACCAGATGCAGGCTTGCCAGGCGTTCTTCTTCTCTCCGTTTACAGTGAAGTAGATGTTCTTGCCGTCGGACCGGTTGCCATCGGTCCAGTTGTCGTCAGAGTAAATCTCGGCATTCAGTGTTAACTTGGCTAGCAGGAAGTGTGCCACAGGTCGTGTTACACGTCCGTAGTAATCGCCGGGGGTGTTGGAACGGGCATCCGCCAGCACTGGGGCTACGGCTTGCAGCTCGTCTACTATGAACTTGAATACTTCGCTACGCTTGTTTGTTACAACTTGCTCCAGGGGTACATCGTACGAGGTTACCAGCGGAATATTGCCGAACATATCCATGGCGTAGTAATAGAACAGGGCGCGTACGGCTCTTACTTCGGCAGTGAACTCTGTTATCTGATTTGTGGATAGCAGGTTCTTGTGGCTGTCTATAACAGAGAGCGATTGGTTAGAGAGTACTATTACCTTATATATGTATTTCCATATATCGTACAGGTAATTGTCGTTGGCTGTCCATTGATGCTTGTACAGGTTCTCCCACAAGCCTCCGTCGTACCAGTCGCCGCCTCTTATGGGAATCATCGCCTCGTCTGTGGTGAGCGTGTTATAATCGTATATGCCTCGGCAGGTTCCCTGAAGTCCTTCTGACTCTTTATTGCTGCCTATATAATTGTAGAGCGATGCCACGGCGTTCTTGTAGATATTATCGGCGTTGTTGTAGATGGCTTCCGGGTCTACCTGGTCTTTGGGATTCTCGTCAAGGCAACCGTATGCGCATATCATCAATGGCAGGGCTAATATGTAGCTTATTATCTTTTTCATGGTGTTACGTTTTTTTAGAATTGTACACTTAAACCAAGCGAGTAGGTGCGGTATACGGGGTAGTTTCGCTTGTCGTCTATACCCATAGTGCTGTTTACTACATAGCTGTTTATCATAGGCGTGAGTCCTTTGTAACCTGTAATGGTGGCAAGGTTACTGATATTGCACGATACGCGCAGTGAGCGTATTACATTGCTCTTTAGCGGCACGTTATAGCCTATGGTGAGGTGCTCAAGGTTTAGGTAGTTTCCTTTTTCAAGCCAGTAGTCGGATACACGCTGGTCTACTATGTTTTTCTGCGGAGCACCTTTCAGTACGTTATAGTCGGGGAAGCTTGACATGTTGTTGTATGCCAGTCCTGTTCCGTTGAATATCTTGTGTCCGAAGGCACCGTTCATCTGCAAGGCTACATAAAGGTCCTTATATCTGAAGCTGATGTTAGAGCCTAAGGTTACTTTCGGGGTGGCTTGTCCTGCCACGTATCTGTCGCCTCCGTCACTAATGTCTATCTTTCCGTTGTGGTCGAGGTCTTCTATATCGTAATAGTAGCTGCCGTTATCGTTCTTAACCAGACCTTTGCAGTGTGGCAGGTAGAATACTCCGAGGGGCTGTCCCACTATCTGATATACCACGTTGTTGTCGCCTCCGTTCTGTCCGGCTCCGTCGAGTCCGCCTATAGCGGTTACGTTGGCTGCCGACATCTCCATGCCTTTGTAGTTTCCGCTAAGCGATATCAGCTTGTTGCTCTGGAAAGACAAGTTCATGTTGACGTTAAGCTCCATGTCTTTTTTGCTGATGGGCTGTACTGAAAAGCCTATTTCGAATCCTCGGTTAGACATGGAGCCGATGTTTGCCAATAGCTTGTTGTAGGCGAACGGTGGTACGGGCACCTCGTAGGCGTAGAGCATATCCGAAGTTTTAGAGTAGTAATACTCGGCGGTAAGCATCAGTCGGTTGGCGAAGAAGCCAAGGTCGGCACCGATGTTGAACGTGGTTTTGGTTTCCCATTTAAGGTCGGGATTATTGTTTCTCACCGTACCCAGTGTTACCGTAGGCGAGCTTTTTACGGGGACTATTCCGGTCTGGCTCACGGTGTTCATGGTGGTGTAGGCAGATATGCCTCCCAAGTTACCTGCCTGACCGATGCCTGTGTGCAGCTTTAAGAGCGAAAGGTGCTTGGCATTGGCAAGGAAACTCTCTTTCTTCAAATCCCATGATAGCGATACAGAAGGGAAGAAACCCCAAGTATGGTCGTCGCCCACCATAGACGATCCGTCTCCGCGTGCGTTTACGGATAGCGAGTATCGGTCTTTAAGGCTATATGTAACGCTACCCATAACGGAAGCCAGCGACTGGTCTTCATATGTGCTCTCTGTGCCTCCGTAGGGGCGGGTAGAGGCTGCGCCCAAGTTATCGTAGCCGAAAGCGTTAGAGGTGATGCCCTTGGCGTATACCCAGAAGGCGGTTTTACGCAGTGTGCGGTATTCGCCGCTCAGCTGTGCCGAGATATTGTGTACGCCTATCTTCTTGTTGAAATCGAGCGACAGATTGCTTAGCCATTCTTCTTTTTTGAACTCGCCACGATACACGTTGCCTTGCGCCCATACCAGCGTGGGGCAGAACTGTGAGTTTTCTGTAGAACCGTAAAGGTAAGAGCCGAAAGTAGAGATGCGCCAATAGGGATTGAAATCGTAACTCAGTTTGATATGCGCGTCGAAATTGAGGTCTTTAGAATCGCTCTTCTCATCGAGCAACAGCACAGGGGGATTAATCTTATAGGCTGTTTCGTTTTTCGTCCAATTGCCATTGTTATCGGTTACGGAAGAGTAGGTAGGGTTTTGACAAGATGCCGAGTAGAACAGCATTTGGGTATCGAAGATGTCATGGTTCTTGAACGAAGAACCGAATACGCCGAAGTCGCCCGTAAGCTTGTCGTTAAACGCTTTCTGTGTAACGTCTATCTTTGCCACGAACACTCCGTAGTCTTTATCTCTGATGATGGTGTTATGATCCATCACTCCGAAAGAAGCTCGGTAGTTGGACTGCGGGTTTCCGCCGCTGAATGCCAGGTAATGATTGTTCACCATGCCTGTATGGGTGATGGCTTTATAGAAGTCCGAGTTGTATCCGGCATTGTTGCAATGCACTCCCATGGCTTTGGCGGTAGCCACGTATTCTGTGGCGTTGAGCATCTGCAGGCGTTTATACATCTTCTCGAAACCCACGTTTCCTTCGTACGAAATTTGGAACCCTCGCCCCGTACCTTTCTTGGTCTTCACCTCTATTACACCAGAGGCTCCGCGAGAGCCGTACATGGCGGTTTCGGCAGCGTTCTTCAATATCCTGAAGCTTTCTATATCGGCAGGGTAGATGGTAGAAAGGGTAGTTACATCCGAAGTTACGCCATCTATAAGCACCAGCGGGTCGTTTCCTCCGGTGATAGATGTAGTACCACGTACACGCACGCTGTTTAGCATCGCCATTCGGTCTAAGCCGTTCGACGTTACGTTTACACCGGCAGCCTGACCGCTAAGTATGTCGAGGGTATTGTTTACCATGCCTTTGGCGGGGTGTATGTCTGTCACCTTAATGATATTACTCTTAATTATGATAGAGTCTTTCTGCTCTGGAGGCAAAAGCCGTTGTGCATGAGCCAAGGGGCTGCATAAGAGCGAAAGCACAAGTAGTGTTAGCTGTTTTTCGTTCGTTGTCATATTGGGTTTCTCTCTTATATTTAAGAATTAACATATTTTACGAACAAAGTACGGATTAAATAAATATGGCGTATGGATTACGGTACTTAATTATATTATATTAACACGAAAAAGCCCTGACCTGCATATCAATCATGCAAGTCCGGGCTGGGATAACTAAAATGTGGAGTATTTATTATTTGTAGAACCGAAGTTCGTTTTCAAGGAAACGCACCCTCTTTTGCAGAGACTCTACACGGTTAAGCAGATGACGGATAGCGTCAATGCCCTCTATGTTTATAGAGAGATCGTAATAGAGATGAGCGTACCGTTCCAAGTCGTTCAGCTGCGAGGCAGGAAAACAACGCGTGTTGTCGATGTATTCTATGTTTATCAGTCCGTCTTCGCCTAACATCAAGACGAAATCGGGTTCGATGTTGCATTGGCTGCAATAGTCGGTGATAATAATCAAATCGTTCTGCATAGTTGTCTTGTTTTAGGAGTTTATCCCTGCTGCAACTGTCGGAACAAGTCTTTCTGCTTGTCGGTCAGTGTGGTAGGTATGGTTACGTGATAAGTTACTATTAAATCGCCGAACGTGCCGTCTTGCTTGTATACAGGGAATCCTTTTCCCTTCAAGCGTGCCTTGGCATCGTTCTGTGTGCCCGGACGAACCTTTAGCTTTACTTGTCCGTCTAAGGTGTTTACGGTTACTTCTCCTCCTAATACGGCAGTATACAGATCGATGTTTACATCGGTATACAGGTCGTTGTCTTTACGACGGAATACGGGGTCATCGGCTATATTGAACGTGATGTACAAATCGCCGTCCGGTCCGCCGTTTACGCCTTTGCCACCGTGTCCTTTCAGCTTAATGATTTGTCCGTTGGCTATACCCGCAGGAACCGTGATACGCAGGTTCTCGCCGTTTACGCTGAAAGTCTGCTTGTGTGTAGTGGCAGCCTCACGCAGCGTAAGTTGCAACTCGCCCTGAATATCCTGTCCTTTAAAAGCGCCACGTGCTCCACGTCCCGCACCGGCTCCACGGTGTCCGAACAACTCCTCGAAGAAGTCGGAGAATCCGCTTCCGTTACCGCCGAATCCGTGCATGCCTTCGCCTCCGAATCCGCTGAAGTGTGTGCCGTCTGTAGAATACCAATACTCGCCGTCGCCGCCTCCGCCGCCTTGCTGGTTCTGGTAGGCCTTGCGTTGAGCTTCGAACTCATCGGCATGTTTCCAGTTCTCTCCGTACTCATCGTATTTCTTACGCTTTTCGGGGTCGCTAAGCACTTCGTTGGCTTCGTTTATCGCCTGAAATCTCTCCTTGGCGTTAGGGTCATTAGGATTTAAGTCGGGATGATATTGTCGTGCCAGCTTACGAAATGCTTTCTTGATGTCGTCTTGTGTTGCCGTTTTGTCAACTCCAAGAATTTTGTAATAGTCTATGTAAGCCATATAGTCAGTTGTTTAATTTTCTGTGTGGGGTGCAAATGATATGCCATCGCTCTTTAAAAGTAGTCCGTTTTTTGGTATTAGATGACAAATTATTAGGTGGGTACTGTTTGAAAGCCATTAAAAACTTTTATCTTTGGGCTTTGTAATATAAACCGATTACAGATGAATGAGTGTTGTTGTGTCATACGGCAGTGACAAAATGTCGCTGTGGTGTGGCTTTTTACGAATAAAAAGATTTATAACCGGTAAAGATGAAAAGATTATTATTAATGTTGGCATTAGTAGGAAGTGTATGGTCGCTTGGAGCGCATAGTGCAGCGAAAAAAGAAGTGATACTTAACATAATAGAGACCAGCGATGTGCACGGAAGCTATTTCCCGTATAACTTCATAACCCGTAAGCCGCAGAATGGAAGCTTGGCGCGACTCAGTTCTTTAGTCAACGAGCGACGCTCACAGTATAAAGATGCGTTTATGCTGGTAGATAACGGAGATATACTGCAAGGCCAGCCCATAGCGTATTACTATAATTATATAGATACCAAGACTGAGCATGTATGCGCTTCGATGCTGAACTACTTGCGTTACGACTTGGGCAACATGGGTAATCACGACGTGGAGCCGGGACATGCCGTTTACGACCGCTGGGTGAGTCAGTGCAAGTTCCCCATACTGGGCGCAAATATCATAGATACAAAAACCAATAAACCGTATCTGCCTCCTTATAAGATATTGGAGCGCGAAGGGGTGAAGGTGGCTGTGCTGGGAATGATTACGCCCGCCATTCCGTCGTGGTTGCCAGAGCAGCTGTGGAGCGGACTCCGTTTTGACAATATGGAGACTACCGCTCGCCATTGGGTGAAGATTATAAAGGAGAAAGAGAAGCCCGATATTATTATAGGCTTGTTTCACGCTGGACCGGAGGGCAACCAGCTGGGCGACGCTATAGAAAACGGATCGGAGATAGTGGCTCGTAATGTGCCGGGATTCGACGTGGTGTTTATGGGGCACGATCATCAGCGTCATTGCCGTAAGGTGGTGAATGCGGCTGGCGACTCGGTATTGATTACCGGCCCTTCTAATGCAGCGCGTTGCGTATCGGATGTAATGATAAAGGTGGTAAAAAAGAACGGTAAGGTGGTGAAGAAAGAGGTTTCGGGACAAATAACCGAACTCGACGCTTACCCCGTAGACCAGACTTTCATGAAGACGTTCGCCCCTCAGTATAGGGCTACTATAGATTTCGTGTCGCGTAAGATAGGACGTATGTCGAGCACCATATCATCGAAGGACGCGTTCTTTGGTCCGTCGGCGTTTATCGACTTGTTGCATCAGTTGCAAATGGATCTTACTGGAGCCGAGATTTCGTTCTGCGCTCCGCTTTCGCCTACAGCCGAAATTAAGGAGGGCGATATATACATGAGCGATATGTTCAATCTGTATAGGTACGAGAACATGCTGTACACTATGAAGTTGAGCGGTAAGGAGATAAAGGGATTCTTGGAGATGTCTTACGCACTGTGGACTAACCAGATGAAATCTGCTTCAGACCATCTGCTATTGTTGGATGACTCAAAGTCGGGCTTTGGCCGTTTCAAGAATCCCACGTTCAACTTTGATTCTGCGGCAGGCATTATCTATACGGTAGATGTTACCAAGCCCGAAGGCTGCCGCATAGACATAAAGAGCATGGCCGACGGCACTCCGTTCCAGATGGATAAGGTGTATAAAGTAGCTGTCAACTCATACCGTGGCAATGGTGGAGGCGACTTGCTGACCAAGGGTGCCGGAATACCGAAAGAGGAGCTGAAGAGCCGCATCATTACATCGACCGAGAAAGATCTTCGCTACTATCTGATGAAGCGCATAGAAGAGAAGAAGCAGCTTGACCCGAAGCCGCTTAACCAGTGGAAGTTCATTCCAGAAGAGTGGACCGTGCCGGCAGCTAAGCGCGACTGTGAGACTGTATTTAATGGCAGTTGGCATTGATTTTTTTATTAATGGCTATAACAATTTACAAACTAAAACAGTATTAACACATGAAGAAAATGTTGCAAGAGTTCAAGACATTCGCCATGCGTGGTAACGTGGTCGATATGGCAGTGGGTATCATCATTGGTGGTGCGTTCGGCAAGATTGTATCATCGGTAGTTGGAGACTTGATTATGCCGGCAGTAGGTCTGCTGGTAGGCGGCGTAAACTTCACCGATTTGAAAGTGGTATTGAAAGACGCGGTTCTTGAGGGCGATAAGGTTATCACTCCCGAAGTAAGCCTTAACTACGGAAACTTTATCCAGGTAGTGTTCGACTTCCTGATTATCGCTTTCGCTGTGTTCTTGTTGGTTAAGGGTATCAACTCATTGAGCCGCAAGAAAGAAGAAGCTCCGGCAGCTCCCGCTACACCTCCGGCACCTCCCGCAGATGTTCAGTTGCTCACTGAAATCCGCGATTTGCTGAAAGAAAAGAAATGATGCAGACTCGCAAGCATAGCTTACTCCAGTTACGGATAAGATATGATGTGAGAAGATAAACCGTGCACCGCATAAAGTCGATTGATTTTATGCGGTGTGTTCTAATTATCAGTAAGATGCAAGATTCGTCAAATATTCTATTGATTGTTCAGGCCAGCTCGATGGGAGTGTCGCTGGCCTTGTTCTTCGCTCTTGTATTGTCGTCTCTTCAGAAGGCCGACACTACAAGAGCGTACGAGACTGTACGTTGGTTTTTGGCTTTTGCCATGTTATTGTTTGCCGTACACTACATAATGCAGATGCTTTTCGGTTTTCGAGCTCAAGGCGACGATGTTGGCGACCTCTTCCAAAGTCAGGCCGAGCTCTTCCCGGCGCTGCTTGATTTTATCTTTCATTTCCATAGGGTATCACCTCACTTTTCGATGATAATAACATAAAGGTGTCATTTATGCAACATCAAAGTTTCGTAAAAGACAAAATTGTGCTTGACAATAGAAAATGATATGTTAAGATAGTGTCGTAAAGGACACTTGCAAAGGAGGTGAACATTGTGAACTCGAAGGCATTGTACGACGCTATGAAGGCAAAGGGAATCCAGGTCGGGAAAATGTGCGAGCTTTTGAACATGAGCAGAAGCGCATTTTACAGAAAGACAAGAGGTAAATCCGAATTTACGCTGGGCGAGATCCAGAAAATTTGTGAGGTGCTGAACCTGTCTTCGCCGATCGGGATTTTTTTTGCGCAAGCAGTGTCCTAAAAGACACTTTCAAGCAATAGAGGGAAGCGATGCGGCAAGGGGAAAGGAGAGGTGAAGGTCATGAGAGATAAAAATATCCCGCCCGATGTGCAGATCGAGCGGGATGCCGTAACGATCCGGTGCGGAGAGCGCGAGACCGTAGCGACAAAAGACGGAATCAGGGTTAGGGCGCGGAGTAAGATCCGTCCTGATTCCGTTCCAATGGACGATTCGAATAAACCGTTGTGCGTTTAGCCTCCTGCTCCACCGTGAATTCGAGACCATCCGGGTATGTGAGGCGCATGACAATTTTGCTGGCAGTCTGAGAGATCAGCTCTTTCTTGACCAGTGAAAAATCAGTGAGATTTGGCGTTCTGATGTTCATATCAGTGCCATCAAAAATGTAGGTATACACAAAATCACCCCCTTTCGCCGCCAGTATAGCACGGCAGCGGGGCGGTGGCAAGCGGACATGCCGCGGCGGCATACATTCGAGGGAAAGGAGCGTGCAGAAATGGGGAAGCGAAAACAGGAGCCGATCATCGTAAAGGCCTACGTCAAGACGGCGGACGGCGGCGAGGTGGACGTGGACACGCTCAGCGACGAACAGCGCGAGAAGCTGGGCACATGGCTGCGCGTGACCTACCTGAACGAGCTGTGCCGCGGAAAGGCAAAATTCCACGTGAAACAATAAGAGGCAAGGGAAACACCTTTGCAGAAAGAGAGGGAAAAAATGCAAAAGAGAGACCGACGCACAAGAGAGGAGCGGGCGCTGCGGCGCGCGCAGACGCTGCTGCGGCTGGCGGTACTGCTGTGGATCGCGGTGCTGCTGCTGTGCCTGCTGTCGCCGGACTGCTTCGCGGCAGAGGCGGAGGCGATGGCAGCGGCGGCGGAAGAGCCGGACGTGACGTGGCTGGCCGTGATCGGCGCGGCATGGCTCACCTATCAGGGCATGACGCTGGTGCTGAAACTGGACGAGCCGAGAAAGAAAAGGAGGAGCAAATGAGCAACTTATCACCGAACGGGCAGCTATTAGGGAATCTGGAACACACGGCGGCGGAGCTGCTGGAAAGCACGATGCAGGCGCGCGGGCGCGGATTCGCCAGCGACAATGAGAGCTGGGCCGAGATCAAGGGGCACCTTGAGCGCGCGAAGAAGATGGCGGGCGACGTCGAGAAAGTCCACAAAGAAATGTGGGACGCCATCAAGGACCAGAACGACGACGCATACAGAGCGCTTGCAAACGAGCTGACGCGCGCCGGCGCTGCGATGGCGGCGGAATGGGTCATTGTATCCGTCCTGTCGAAGATCGCCGTTGAGATGACGCAGGAGTAAACAGATGAAAGAGGACAAGTTCTGCAACAAGAACCACCGGCCGACGCTCTGCTGGTCATGCCGGCGGGCGTGCGGCGGGTGCTCGTGGACGGGGAGAGACCCCCAGACACATGAGGTACGCTTCGAGCCCGTGGAAGGGTGGGAGGCAGAAAAGACGGTGGTACGGGGGACGAGCAGCCGAAGGCAGGGACACAAGCTCGAAGGTTATTCGACCTACTACTACGCCATGGAAAGCTACCGCGTGCTGCGCTGCCCGCTCTACGAGCCGGACACGCGGACGAGGGCCAAAAGCGCCATGCCGGACTGGGCGGTGCGCGCGAGGGTAAGAGCATGAAGGAAAATAAAAAGGGCGGCTGACCGATGGAGCCGGTCAACCGCCGCGAAGAAAAACACACATGAAAGGAGATTTTCTTCCCCGCCATTATAGCATGCGGCGGGGAAGAAGTGCAAGGGAAATGCTGGAACGAAATTATCAGAAAAGCGCGCTCGACGAGCTGAGTGTCGTGCTTTTTGCGGGCGGAGGGGGCAGCGACACGGGAATCTCGTGTATGACCGGCAAGCCCGTTGACATCGCTATCAACCATGACGCCGATGCGATCCGGATGCATAAGACGAACCACCCTTGGACGCGGCATTTGCAGGAGGACGTTTTCGCAGTAGATCCGAAAGAGGTCTGCGCCGACCAGAAGGTCGGCATTCTGTGGGCCTCACCGGACTGCACACACTTCTCCAAGGCGCGCGGCGGCGTGCCGGTCAAGAAAGAGATTCGCGGGCTCTCGTGGGTTGTGGTCAAATGGGCGCTCGCCGTGCGGCCGCGCGTGATGTTCATGGAGAATGTCGAAGAAATCCAGACATGGGGGCCGTGCATCGAAACGCCGAAGGGGTTGCAGCCGGACCCTGCACGGGCGGGGGAGACTTTCAAGGGCTTCCTTGCCATGCTGACAAGCGGCATTGCACCGGATCATCCGGCGCTCAAGGAATGCTGCGAGTTCCTGCACGTCCCGGAAGACGGCGCGGAGGCAAATCGGCTGATTACAGGCCTCGGCTATGACTTCGGCAGCAAAATTCTATGCGCCGCCGATTATGGCGTGCCGACCATTCGCAAGCGCTGGTTCGCCGTGTTCCGCTGTGATGGGCAGCCGGTGAAATTTCCCGAGCCTACTCACGCCAAAGACGGGAAGGACGGCCTGCCGCGCTGGCGAAGCGCCGCAGAGGTCATTGACTGGGCACTTCCGTGCCCGAGCATTTTCGCCAGCAAAGCAGAGATCGCAGAGAGGTACGGGCTAAAAGCTGTTCGTCCGTTGGCGGACAACACGATGCGCCGCGTCATCCGCGGCGTGGACAGGTTCACCATTAAAAGCGGGAAGCCATTCCTTGTGGAGTGCAATCACGGCGGTGACGGGCACACGCGAAGTATCGAAACGCCTGTCAACACCATAACGGGCCGCTATACCGGCGGCGTGTGCAAATCCGTGCTGTCGCCGCTGACCATGAGCAATGTTTCCGGCGCGGCGGGCACGGACTGTCGTGCACCATTGAACACAGCGCGCACGAGCGGCGGGGGCGGCCAGATGCTTATTGCATCCAGTCTGATTCAGTATCACACCGAGAGAACGGAGAGCGCACGGGTGCAAGGGCTCGGCGCTCCGCTGCAAACGGTGGACGGATCCAACCGCTACGGCCTCGCGTCCGCAAACCCCATTGAATATTACAGCAACGGCCGGCCGCTCGACATCAGCGAGCCAATACATACGCAGACAGCAAAAGACCGCGACGCGCTGATGATAACGCACATCTGCAAATTCAAGGGCGACAACATCGGACAAGCCCCGGCGGAACCTTTGCAAACCGTTACTGCCTCGGCGGGAGAATTCGCCACCGTCAAAGTAACGATTGAGCGCTGCAAGAACGGCGCGGGGCTGGGCTTCTGGCCGAAGGTGAGGGCGCTGCTGAATACGTATTGCGGCTACGATCTCGGCGACGACGAGATTATCCTGCTCTGGATCAGCGGCGCGGCGTACTTTATCAGCGATATCGGGTTGCGGATGCTGACGCCGCGCGAGCTGTATAACGCGATGGGGTTTCCGCCGGACTATATTATTGACCGCGATTATACGGGCAAAGAGTACAAGCGCAGCGCCCAGGTCGCACGATGCGGGAATGCGGTATGCCCGCCCGTCGCGGGTGCCTTGGTTGCCGCTAACCTGAAAGACTGCGCACTGCCGCATTATATCGGCACACTGAGCGAGCTGTGGGAAAGGGTGAGCGCATGAAACGAAGCACATTTTTAGACCTGTGCGTGCAGGCAGCGGTGAAAAAGGACAAGCCGAAGGTGCTGTACGCTGGGATCGAATATTACCCAGAGGGCTATGAGCTGCGATTCGACAAGAGCGGGAAAGCAGTGCATACAGCGATCCTGCGGGATGCGAACAAGCACAACTGCCTTTTCTACTGCCCGCTGGCGAAGGTGCAGGAGGTGGAGGCGTGAGCAAAGCAGTTTTATTCAGCATTCGCCCGAAGTGGTGCGAAAAGATTGCCCGCGGCGAAAAAACGATTGAGGTACGCAAGACGCGGCCAAAGCTGGAAACGCCGTTCAAGTGCTATATCTACTGCACGCTGCCAAAATATCCGCACGAGGACTTCATTGCGACGGACTATCCAAGGCCGCAGTTTTACGGCGGCGGCAAGGTCATCGGGGAGTTTATCTGCGACGCAATTACCCGTGTGAACATCTGCGGATTCTGGGACGATAGCGGGAAGCAGCTCGACAATCGGCTCAAAGATACTTGCTTAACCTCAGAAGAGTTCGGAAACTACCTCGGCGAAAATGTCGGTTACGGCTGGCATATCTCCAACCTGAAAATCTACGATGCACCGAAAAAACTGGGGGAGTTTTGGCGAGACTGTCTGGAATACTCGGAGCTTAGCACAAACTGTTGGTCTTGCGAAAATGTTTGCGGAGATGGCGACGAAACGGACTGCAACACGGACGGGCGGCTATATCTTCACCGCCCGCCTCAGAGCTGGTGCTATGTGGAGGAGGTGCGCGATGAACATTGCTGAAAATGTTGACTGCATGGAGGCAATGAAGAAGCTGCCGGACAAGGCTTTCGACCTCGCCGTGGTCGATCCGCCGTATTTCAGCGGGCCGGAGCGGCGTGGGTATTACGGCTGCAAAGTCAGCAAAATCGGTGTGCACAGAGACTACCCCATATCGCCGAAGTGGGATATTCCGACACGTGAATATTTCGATGAGTTGGAACGTGTCGCAAAGCGCTATATCGTTTGGGGCTGCAATTATTTCGACTATCACTTTGCGCCGGGGCGCATCGTATGGGACAAGTGCAACGAGGGCAGTTCCTTCAGCGATTGTGAGATCGCGGCCGCAAATTGCCACGACAGCGTGCGGCTTTTCCGTTACATGTGGAACGGCATGATGCAGGGCAAGAGCATTTCGGAAGGCTTTGTTCAGCAAGGGAATAAGGCGCTGAACGAGCAGCGCATTCATCCCACGCAAAAGCCTGTAGCACTTTACACGTGGCTGTTTCAAAAGTACGCAAAGCCGGGGGACAGCATACTCGACACACACCTCGGCAGCGGCAGCAGCCGTATCGCCGCGTTGGAGCTTGGGCTCGACTTTGTGGGGTATGAAATCGACAAGTACTACTTCGAGGTGCAGGAAAAGCGCTTTGAGGAATATGCCTCGCAGGGGAGCCTTTTTGCAGGAGGTGCGCGGTGAATAGCATTCAGGCGAGCCAGATCATGGGCGGGAACGGGGCGGAGGCGAACGTCGGCGGCGTGGTCATCCACGAGAGCTTCAAATTTTAAGGAGGGTATAGACATGATCAGCTACAAGAACGAGAACGGAAACGTGAAGGAACTGGCGGCCCAAGGGTCGATGAAAGACCTGCTCGCCGAATCGGCCTATCTGCTCACGGCGGTCTACAGCATGCTCGCGCGCAGAGACAAAGCGGTGGCGGAGATCTTCAAGGTGAGCATGATGATGGCCGTGGGAGACCCGGAATCGCCGGTATGGCAAGACCTGAAGCCGAACTGCCTCAGCATCATAGAGAGGAGAAAGAAGGAGGAGACGCATGAAGCGGCTGACGAATGAAGAGGTCAAGGTCGACGCAAGCGCGGACGGCATGATCGGCCCACTCGTCGACCTCGCGAACATGAAGCCGAAGCTGCTGGAAAGACTGCGGCGGGGCGCGATCAGGGCGCTCGGCGGGTACGTCGAGCAGGTTCCACCGCCGAAACCGCAGGACACGCTGCTCATCAAGACGGAGAGCCGGAGGGTCGAGAAGATCACGGCAAAGAGCCGTATCTGCTACAGTGGGCTTGAAGGAGACCGCGCCAGACAATGGGCGATGCGGCACACAAAAGAGGATCTTGTTGAATTCTTGATGCAGAAGATGCTGGAAAGCGGCGCGGTCGTCTTTGAAGAGAACTGCATCGAGAGCCGGTACGATGACATCGAACTGCGCGCGACGGTGTACGTCGCGATGCCGGAGAAGCAAAGGAGGGAATGAAGCGTGAAGCGACTGACAAATGAAGAGGTCAGGGTGGACGAGAGCGTGGACGAATACCTCGGCCCGCTCGTTGACCTCACGAATATGAAGCCGAAGCTGCTCGACATGATCCTGAACGGCCCGACGCTGAATGGCGTATCGAAGGATACGCTGCGAAGTATCATCCGGCAGCTGTACAGCGAGCTCGCCGCCTACGAGGACACGGACATAACGGCGGAGGAGATCACGGCGACGGCCTCGCTCCCGATGTTCGTCAAGGTGGCCTCGGCGGCGCTGGGCACCACGCCCGACCACCTGCGCGAGCTGGTTGAGGCCGACAAAGAAGGACGCACGGTGACGGTACCGTACTGCAAGAACTGCGAGTACGGGGAGGCTTACGACCGGACGGACGGCAAAAAGGGAATATATTGCCACTGCCCGCGCTCGATCCTCCATTACGGAAACGGCAGCGTTTTCACGCCCGTGCGGGAAAATCTCGATTTTTGCAGTTACGGCAAGCCAAAGGAGGGCTGACGGATGGTGGGCTACCCCTATTTTTCACTGCGCGATCTGCGCAAGATGGAACGCACGCTGGCGGTCTCGGACGCGGCATTCGGAAGATATTGCAAACGCACACAGAAGAAGCGGCGCAAGGATGCGCGGCGGAACAGGAGGAAATGATGGTTTCGGACGAGGCATTGAAAAAGTTGCAAGAGCAGATCGCGGCATGGCCAATGACGCAGCGATTCGTGGTGCAGCAGCTTATTGAGGACTACCGGAGGAATCGAGAGGACCTGCGCGCCTATAAGGACACGGGGCTGACGCCGGAACAGTGCGAAAATGCGAAGGTCATCATCGAATCCGCCTTTAGCGATGACACAGCGAAGGCAGACCGTATTCGCGAGCTACTAAAGGCTGACAAGGACGGGCGTGTGGCAACCCTCCCATGCAAGGCAAACGGTGCGATGCTTAATACAAGTTATCCCGATAAGCCTCAGCTTATGGAGCGGGTTCATTTCGCGGTCGCCTATGTGAGCAGCGGGATCGTGTTCCACCAGCCGTACAATATCTTCCTCGAAAATATTGCCGCCGGATATATAAAACCGGTCAGCGAAGAAGCGGAGAAAGCATTGGAGGCGATGAAAGATGTTTGACCTGAAACCTTGCCCGTTCTGCGGGGCACCGGCACAGTACAAGGAGTTGGGCGGACGGTGGGCGGTGGAATGCACGATGCACTGTGCCGCGACCCGAATAATGGCAGACAAGAAAAAGGTGGCCGAAGCATGGAACAGGAGGGTTGACAATGGCTGAATACATTGAGCGCGAAGCGGCGCTTGCGCTGATTCGACCGGACGACCCGAATGACGAACGATGCGCCGTTACGGTCGCGACAGCCAAAAGACTTGTCCGACACATTTTGACCGCCACGCCCGCCGCTGATGTTGCGCCGGTGGTGCGGTGCAAGGGGTGCAAATACAGTTGCGAAGATGGAACCGGACGCACCTGTGAGGGCTATTGGCACGAGCTGAGCGAGTTTGCTGTGTCGGTAAAGGACAATGACTTTTGCAGCCACGGAAAGCCGAAGGAGGGATAAGCGATGGTACGGACGTTTTGCGACCGGTGCGGGCGGGTAATCGCGGGCGCGAGCAAGCTCGGCGGCGCGACGGTGCGCGCGGCGGACGAGCACGGAAACGAGATCATCAAGCTCGACTTCTGCGCATTCTG
>OQVS01001253.1_pt1 | contig 17490 bp, 18 predicted proteins | sample 1691601 | NCBI WGS metagenome assembly OQVS01 (sample SAMN03418268, study PRJEB22391) | human gut metagenome | biome: human-gut; feature: organic feature; material: feces | host: Homo sapiens | place: Tanzania | collected 2013-01
CTGCGTAATTCACCCGAGCGAAGTGCCGCCGCGCCCGAGTTCGGCGAACGGCTCGAAGTCCGTGCCGTCGAGCGTGGGCAGACTGTCCACCTCGGGCGAGGCGGACGCACGCCCCGCGAGCGCATCCAGCCCGGCGGCAAGGCTTTTCAGGTTATCGGGAAGTTCCGACGGCATGCTCTAAGGCGCGCAGTATCCCAAATATGCGCAGAACCACCCATGACGGCAGGAATTTGGTATAATGCCCACATTACTAGGAGCATGCATGGTTGTCTATCATGGCAGCAATATGGAAGTTCGCGAGCCGAAGTTGATTCGTCCGATTCAGACGCTCGACTTTGGCCCTGGATTCTATACGCCATTGAACCGTAATCAGGCAATCGAATTCACATGTAAAGTCGTTGATCAAAATGGCAGCAGAGGCGTCGCAACGCTGAACAGCTACTCGTTTGACGAAAAGGCGGCATTTGCGCGAGACGACACGATCCGATTTGACTCGCCTGACCAGGCTTGGCTTGATTTTGTTGTCGCCAATCGCACTGGGAATTATGACGGCCATGACTACGCCGTCAAGTACGGGCCAGTCGCAAACGACAATGTCTATCGCACGGTCCAGCTGTACATGATGGGGGAACTCTCACAGGCTGAAGCAATTGCGAGATTCAAGGTGAAGGCGCTTTTCAATCAAGTGGTGTTTTCCGATTCGGAGGCATGGCGGCTGCTGAAGTTCGAGGGAAGCGAGGTCTGCGGATGAACGAAAGGCAGTATGGTGCATTCCTCGCGGTCTTCTTGCCGTCCATCGTCCAGTGCGTGGCGGAGGCAGACGGTATTTCCGAAAACGAGGCGACTTCGCGGTTCTTCAGGTCGGGGCTCTTCAAGAAGCTGACGGACGAGAAACTGAAGCTGTGGCATTATTCCCCCCAGACGCTCTGCGAACTGTATCGGCAGGAGCGGGAGCGCGGCAGGATCACCTTCCCGGAGGAGGCCGGCTGATGAGCGAAGAAGGTGCCTACATGGTCTTCTGCACGGAGCTTTATCGGCGCGAGAAGAACCTCACGGGAAAGCAAGTCGCCGATTTGTTCTCGCGCTACAATGTCTATGACTACATCCGAAAGTATTTCGGAGCCTTCCACACGATGGGCGAAAAGCTCGTGTTTGACGACATCGACGCCTACATCGCCAGACAAGGGGCGTGAGCGCCTGTTTCCTGGCTTCCCGTCAATAGTTGTCTGATTTACAAAATCAGGTCAGACCTGATTTTGTAAATTCACGGAGATGCCGAGCTTCGCCATGCACACCAGAAACGGTTTCTCGACACGTTCGTCCGCCACGCCCCTTTCTGATTCTCTCCACTTGCCCGTTCAGCGTTGCCGCTTCATTGACTTGCGACATTCTTCAGCGTAATCCCGCCGTGCCTCCTCGTTCACGGCCGTGATCAGGAGACGATAATTCCCCCAATTCAATTCTTCACACCGTGCATGAACTTTTGAAAACGAAAGATCGAATTCTCGCATCGCAAAGAGATCCGCGGCGTAAAGTCTGAGCCGAACTCGACCCTGCGCCCCTGCCATTCTTATTCGTCACAAAATCTCCTTTTGAGCGTCACGCGATTTTGCCCTCACCTGCCCGTACGTCCGTACGCATACCAAAGTCCCGCAGTCGGGACTGTCCGCACGCCTGGAGTTGAACCTTTTGCAGGTTCAGTCGGCGTCGTAGTCCGCACTCCCAACAGGCGGCAATTATGGTATACTTTTGATTTAAAATCGATGGCTGATCATCAGATATACGTAGGAGACATCTTTATGATGGTTGATGACGCGACGTTCTTGGTCATGTCGCACAGCAGCAATCAATTCGGTTTGCACGGCGCAACAAACAGCGCGGCGACGACGTCGTGGCTTGAATTTCCCGAACCTGCCGTGCGGGAGACGATAGTCAATGCGGCATGCCATCACGCCTATTCAAGCGCGGCAAGCGTTTCGGTGGCCGCCATTCAAAGATCGGCTAAACACCTCAGATAAGTCGGCGGCAACCGCTTCGAATAAACGAACACAAGGGGATTTATGGCTACAAAGTTCTTCAACAACGAAAATGGCGATACGCTTTTCGCTAAACTGAAAGGTATTACCGAAGGTATGGGAATGAACTTCCATACCTTTCAGGCCGTCTCTGGATATTTCCGTTCGTCAGGGTACTTCAAGTTACGAAACGAACTGAAGGACACGCAAAAAATCCAAGTGCTTGTAGGCATTGACATTGACAATGTTTTCCGCAAGTCACAGCGGGAAGGCATGATGTTCTTTGGCGACAAGGAGGATGCCAAAAGACAATACACCAAGGCATTTGTAGAAGACATCCGCTCTGCTGGCTATACGAAGGAGATTGAGGGCGGCATCCTTCAGCTTTGCGACGATGTGATTTCTGGGAAACTTGAACTGCGCGTCCATTCAAGCAGAAACCTCCATGCAAAGTTCTATCTCTGTCTTCCGAAGAACCATGGTCCCAATACGGACGGTTGGGTTATCATGGGATCGTCAAATCTTACCGATGCAGGTCTTGGCACATCACCATCGCCACGCTACGAGCTGAATGTGGCTATGAAAGACTACGATGACGTGGCATACTGCAAGGCGGAGTTTGACCGTCTTTGGTCGGAAGGAGTCCCGATAACAGAAAAAGATATCGCCAAGGCCAAAGCAAAGACGTATCTCGGATACGTACCTACACCTTTTGAGATATTCATGCGGGTCTTGATCGACCTCTATGGAGATTTTGCCGAGGATTCATTTGCAATGGATGTCCCCACTGATGTTCGCGACCTCAAATACCAGCGTGATGCCGTGGTGCAGGGCTATCAGCTCCTTCGCAGATATGACGGTTTTTTCCTTGGCGATGTTGTAGGCCTTGGTAAGACTATCGTTGCAGTAATGATCGCCAAGCGGTTTATGGCCGAGAATGGAGAACGTACTAAGATACTTGTCGTGTATCCTCCGGCCGTAGAGGACAACTGGAAAGCTACATTTAGAAAGTTTGGTATCACGAAACGTCAGGTCCACTTCGTCTCAAACGGCTCTCTTCACAAGGTCTTGGATGAAGACAACGGCGAATATCTTTCCCCAACTGAATATGACCTCGTGATCGTTGACGAGTCGCATGGATTCCGCAATACGCGCACGGAAACCTACAATCGCATTCAACGAATATGCAAGTCGCCTCGACCAGTCGGAGGATTCGTACCGGGACGGCAGAAGAAGGTAATTCTTGTCACGGCTACGGCGCTTAACAACACACCTGAAGACCTCTTGAACCAGATACGGCTCTTCCAGGATGACCGTGCATCCACAATAGACGGCGTACGTGACATAGCTGGATTCTTTGCGCCACTAAGCCAATCCTACAAGAGGGAAATGCGCCGCGCAAAGGATACCGGCAAGGTTGATACTGCTACTATTGACTGCATCTATGGAGAAATTCGCGCTGGAGTCTTGGAAAAGATATTCATTCGCCGCACCCGACAGAACATCCTCAATGACGCAGAATACGCCAAAGACATCGCTGCACAGGGCATCGTGTTCCCAACAGTTGAGCCTCCGAATGAAATCTTGTATAAAATGGACGATGCACTTGCGGCACTTTTCAAAGAGACCAACAGAAAGCTTACTGATTTGGTGGAATACGCACGATACAGAGCCATTGAATTTTTGAAGCCAGAGCACAAGAAGAAATATCCTCACGCAAAACAAGTTGCTGACATTCTTTCCAAGGTTTACAAGGTGTTCATGGTCAAGCGCCTTGAATCGAGTTTCGTGGCGTTCAAGAAATCCCTTGCTACATTCTGCCGTATCACCCAGGACATGATCGATATGTTTGCAACAGATTCGGTACTCATAATTCCGGATCTTGATGTAACCGGCTATATCGAGCAGGGAAAAACCTTCGAGGAGATAATTGAAATCGCCATCAATCGACGTGGACATGAACGCGGGGACATTGCCTATCCGGCTGATGCGTTTGAGCCAGAACTGCTGGAACTTCTCAAGAACGATCTTGCGGTCTTGCAGACTTTGCGCGATGATTGGTCGCATGTCTCGATCGACCCCAAGCTCGACCGCTTCGTTGAGCTACTTGAATCGGAAGCGTTTGACTCCGCTCGCAACAAGGAGGGGAAACTCGTCGTGTTCTCGGAATCGACCGACACGCTTGAATATCTGGAGCGGGAACTGCCCAAGCGCCTTGGACGCGCAGATGTGCTGCGCGTCGATTCATCAAACCGTGCAGCACTTCGAACTACCGTGGCCGTGAACTTTGATGCCAACTTCCCCGGCGAAAAGAAAGACGACTTCAATCTCCTGCTTTGTTCCGACACTCTTGCGGAAGGCGTAAACCTTCATCGTTCAAATATCATCATCAACTACGATTCGCCGTGGAATGCGACACGCCTCATGCAACGCATCGGGCGTGTTAACCGAATAGGATCAAGTGCAGGTGCGATTTACAATTACCTCTTCTATCCTTCAACGCAAGGAAATGAAATAATTGGACTATACCAGTATTCGCTCATCAAGATGCAAGGTTTCCACTCCGCACTTGGCGAGGATGCGCAGATATATTCGCGAGAAGAACTTCTCAGGCAGTTCCATCTCTACAATGCAAACCCTAAGGATCCCATGGACGACATGATTCGTTTCATGCGCATTCTCCGGGACTTCCGCAAGAAAGAGCCGGAATGGTATGAGCGCGTCAAAGCTTTACCGCAGAAATGCCGCGCTTTACGTTCCGGTAAAGACGGTAAAACGCTGGTCTATCTCGCCAACAATCGCCGTACGGCGTTCTATGCCATCAAGAGAGGAGAACCGCCGCGCCAGCTTTCGTCCATAGAAATCCTAAAACTCCTTGAAGCCGGCCCAGACGAAATGCCATTGCCGTGGACTTCAGAAGCACAAAGCGAAAACTATTCTGCCGTGCGTGATGTTCTGTCGCGCTTCCAGGAGGGCAACGGAGTTGCACAGGAAACAGATGAGACTCTTCTTGCTCCGTCCGGTAGGCTGTCCAAGCCCGCCGCCGTCGCAGGGAAGTTCCTGCGCGAGTGCGTCCGCAACATTGCTGACGGGGTTCTCGATGCATCGCTTAAGCCAAAAATCGCAGATTTGGAATCTCTTTTGAAGCGAGGAAAGTTCGTGCATCTTGAACGCGAACTCTACCGTCTTGGAGGCAAGTACCATAAGCAAGGTGGCTTTGATTCCCAGGAACTCGTCGATGAAATTGAAACTTTGCACGAAACGTACAAATCAAGCGTCTCGCCAGACGCTCCGATAACATCTGAAGAGCCGTTGACGCTTGTAGCCAGCGAAACGATTGCAAGGGAATGAATGCCATGACTAAATCAGAACTCCAGATTCTTTTTCAGCGCCGTTACGACCGTAATGTATGGAGTGATTTCTTGCACACCAGCATAGGTGTCGAACGTCTGTTGGCGACGCCCAAGGGAATCGTTGTTCCAGCCGCAGAGTCATCGCGTGACATGAAAGGCTGGCTGCTTGGTGAATTCGAAACGCCAGACAACTACAAAATCGGGCTTTTCGAGTTTTCCGTTACCGGCAATCAAGCAAGCCGTCGCCGCGTGGGGCTGAGGAACATACTTGTCCCATGGCTAAAGTCCGGCGATTTCGATGCCGCAATCGCCGTGTTCCATTCGGCAGAAACGCCAATATGGCGTGTTTCTTTCATCTGCGATCTCAAGGGCGCGACAACAGCCGCAAAGCGATTCACATTCGCATTCGGCGATTCAGCGAGCCAATACCGTACTGCGGTAACACGCTTTGCCTCGTTGGGTGGGCTGCGATCCTCTGCGACCGCTTCTTTTTCCGCTATCCGTGAAGCCTTTTCTGTGGAGGCGCTTTCCAAGGAATTCTATGCAGAGCTTTATGACTGGTACAGCCGGGCTATTTCGGAGGCGGCGGGCGTCTATTTCCCCAACGACCCGGAAAACAATTTTGATGATCGCGAAAACATCAATATCAAGGTTATCCGTCTCATAACACGCATACTTTTCGTGTGGTTTATCCGCCAAAAGCATCTTGTTCCCGCCAACCTGTTTACGCCAGGGACGCTCAAGGTTATTCTCAAAGATTTTGACCCTAGCTCCCGTACGAACGGCAACTACTACAATGCCATTCTGCAAAACCTCTTCTTCGCGACGCTCAATTCTCCCATCCTCGATGAAGAAACCGGCGAACATTTGCGGTGTTTTGCCTCAGGCAGGGAACAACAACCCGGCAATCTCTACCGTTACGCTGAAATGTTTGCCGTTTCAGAGGGCGAAGTATTATCGCTATTTGAGCGCATCCCCTACATGAATGGCGGACTCTTTGAATGTCTTGACAAGCCGAAGAGCATATATCGGGAAGAGTTCGCAAAGAATGGCAATCGGGAAATGCTCTACGACGGTTTCTCCCGCAACACCGCCAAAGACCCGAAGACGGGTCATTTCAAGCGCCGCGCCTTTATCCCCAACTACCTCTTTTTTGACACGGATGAGAGCGCCCCCGGACTATTCCCGCTTCTCGACCGCTACAATTTCACGGTTGAAGAGAACTCCGTAAACGATGCGGAGGTGTCCCTCGACCCCGAACTTCTCGGACGCGTGTTTGAGAACCTTCTTGCCTCATACAATCCTGAGACACAGGTTACGGCACGTAATGCCACGGGGTCGTTCTACACTCCGCGCGAGATAGTCGACTACATGGTGAAGGAGTCGCTTGATGCCTACATGAAACCGGTCAAGGACAAATCATCGGAAGAGCAATTGAAGCATCTTCTTGAAATCAAAGTGCTTGATCCCGCCTGCGGCTCTGGGGCATTTCCCATGGGAATGCTTCATGCTATCGTTGAGCGTGCAACCACATTGGGTGGGGCATCGTCCTCGGCGACCACTTCCGACCTCTACGCCATCAAGCTCCGCGTCATCGAGAACTGCATTTTCGGCGTCGATATACAGCCCATCGCTATGATGATTACGAAGCTGCGCTTCTTCATTTCGCTTATCTGCGAACAGGGTGAGCCGACAAACGACAAGCGTTGCAACTACGGCGTTAATACGCTTCCGAATCTCGAAACAAAGTTCGTCGCGGCAAATTCGCTTATTGCCATGAAGAAGCCGCCGCAGCAGATGACTCTCTTCGACGCCGTCCTGATTGACGACTTGAAGAAACAACTGCACGACGTGCGCCATCGTTATTTCGGCGCAAAGACGCGCAGTGAAAAGCGTCGTCTTCGACAGGAGGACAAGAAACTCCGTGATGAACTCGTCTCGCGTTTCTCATCAGGGAATCTGTTTGACGCCCACGACGCCGAGCAGATTGCCGTCTGGAATCCTTATGACCAAGTTGCCGTCTCGCCTTTCTTCGATCCTGAATGGATGTTCGACATCAAGCGGGGGTTTGATGTGGTCATCGGCAACCCGCCGTATATTCAACTACAAGCTGACCATGGAAAGTTGGGCGATTTCTACAAGCCGTGCAGATATGAAACGTTTGCAAAGACGGGTGACATCTACTGCCTCTTCTACGAACGAGGATGGCAGCTTCTGAAGGACAACGGGCGCCTTTGCTACATCACATCAAACAAATGGATGCGCGCCGGGTACGGAGAAGAAACGAGGAAGTTCTTCGCCGAGAAAACCGATCCGCAGCTGTTGATTGATTTCGCCGGAGAGAAGATTTTTGAATCCGCTACCGTTGACACCAACATCCTTTTGTTTGAGAAGAACGCCCAGAATCGCGGCAAGACATCGTGCTGCATCGGTACTTCCGACTGTCGCAAAGATTTGAGCGTTTTCGTGAAGCAAACGGCCACGCCCTGCGCGTTCACCTCTTCCGACTCGTGGGTCATCCTTTCACCCATCGAACAGCGCATCAAGCGCAAGATCGAGTCCGTAGGTACGCCTCTGAAGGATTGGAACATCCAAATCAACTACGGCATCAAGACGGGATGCAATGAAGCGTTCATCATCGACGAGACGAAACGCGCTGAGATACTTGCGAACTGCCGCGATACTGCCGAGCGCAAACGAACGGATGAACTAATAAGACCTATTTTGCGCGGCAGGGACATAAAGCGATATGCGTACGAGTGGGCACATCTTTACATCATTGCAACATTCCCGGCAAAGCATCTTGATATAGAGGATTACCCTGCTGTTAAAAACCATCTACTCTCTTTCGGCATGGAACGGCTTGAGCAGACCGGTAGAGAACATCTCATAAACGGAATGCGTATCAAGAGCCGCAAGAAGAATGGAAACAAGTGGTTTGAAACACAGGATACGATCTCATATATGGACGATTTCAGCAAGCCGAAAATCGTATGGGGAAATCTATCGGGCGCATCTGCGTAATTCACCCGAGCGAAGGTGTCGGTGTCATGACGCTCGACGGTAAAGGTACTTGATCTCGTCGTTTGTGTACCAGACATAAGCTTCGAGAAAAGACGCGAAGCCGCCCTTTGACCAGAACTGCCCACGCCGCTTGAAGCGGTTCTGGTTCTGTGAGCACTGCGACTCCATCGCGCCGCTTCCTATGGGCACGCCCTCCCTCCGCGCCGTGCGGTAGTCCATGTGCCCCCCGTGCCCCCTGAAGTAGGACGCCTCGCGCCCGACGGCCTCCCTCCGCTCCTTGTCCGCGATCTTCTTCTCCTCGGCCTCCGCGATCGCGTCCATGAGCGTCTTGGGGCCCCACGTCTTGAGGTTCTTCAGGAGCCTGTGCGTCCACGACTCCCTTTCGGCCCTCTGCGACTCCTCCGGGAAGAGCGCGTCCGCGAGCGCATGGAGGTGCTGCGAGGCGTGGTAGTAGTCGAGCTGTCCGACCGCGATGTCGGCGAACCTGTCGTCGAACACGCCCCAGAGGTACACGCCCCCGTCCATGATCACGTACACCTTCGCCGCCCGGTTCATCCCCATCCTCTGCGCCTCGTCCTGCACCCTGCGCCCGAAGTCCGCGGGGGACGTCTCCGCGGGCATCGCGACGACATGCTTCGTGATCAGGGTCCTGCGCCCCCTGTTCACCTCGGCCACCTGCGAGAGGCGGAACATCACGGCCGACTTCACCTCGTGCCACGACACCCGCTCGTCGCGCGGGGCCTTGGGATTCCCCCATCTGGCCTCCTTGAACCGGGCCAGCCATCCGTCCATCATCACGATCAGCGTGTCGTCCTCCCCCGCCGCGCAGCCGCAGAGCTTCGGCAGCAGCGCGGGGTCGCACGCGTCGCCCACCCTGCGTATGGTCGCCATCGCCTTGTCGTCGCTCAGCTCGCAGCCCCAGACGCCGCAGACCTTCGCGGCCTTCTCGAAGGAGCCCGTCTCGCAGACCGTCGTCACGACCTTGCGCTCAAGCGCGGGCGACACCGCGCCGCGCCCGCCCCTGAACAGCCTGTCGCGGAACGGCGTCTCCCACCCGCGCGTGGACTTGCACTGCCCGCACACGACGCTTATGCGTGCCTTGCCGAACGACGTGTCGACCTCCATGCCGATGCGCCTGGCCCGCCTGAGACGCCTGCCGTCCGAGCCCACGGACGGCTCCGCGTCCGCCATGGACTGGAGCGCCTCCTCGAACCTCCTCAGCCCGTCGGCCATCACGTCGCGGAGGATCCCGGCCTCGACGTCCGCCAGCGATTCGGGCGTATGCGCCGCGTTTTCGCAGATTTTCATTTTCTTCTCCTTTTCCGGGTTGACATTGAATCATTCAAATGATACACTATTGTACCAGAAAACAGGAGAAGATGTCCACATGAAAAGCGAAAGAGTTCTCGCCGCGCGGATCGACGCGGCAAAACGCGCCATCGCCGCGCTCGGCGACATGCGCCCGGGCCACCTGTCCGTCCAGCAGAGGGCGAGCGGGAGGAACCGGCGGGGGTACGCCCAGCTGAGCTACACGTTTCAGAAGCGCAGCCGCACCGACTACGTCCAGCCAGAGGACGTGGAGAGGATCAAGTCCGAGATAGCGAACTACAGGAAGTTCAAGGAGCTCTGCGAACGGCTCGTCGCCCTGTCGATCGAGGAGTCGAAGCGCAAGGCCGGGCGGAGGCGCAAGGCGGACGCCACAGGCCGCAACCGGCCATAGGCCTGGCAGCCTCGCCAGATTCACCGTGCCCATCTGGGAGTGGCGTGCGGTGAATTACGCAAATGCGCCCGTGGATGTCTCAACCTGAGCGCAAAGCGCGAAATCATGGTATTATAAGACAGCAAGTCAAGGAAAGTTTGCCAATGACGACTAAAGAGTATCTTGAGCAGTATCGGGAAGACGTTCCTGAATGGTTGAGGAAGTTCCAACCCGGGGAATCAAGGACGCTTGCGGGCTTTCTCAGGTCGCGCATCGTGTACTACCCGGGTTCAGGGATTGACGGAGATCCCGTGGAGGTGTTCGGCGCGAGCCATAGCGTGCACTGCTTTGTCTATGCCGATTACTGGCTGTCGAAGGAGGCATTGCAGGAAGAGCTGCACGCACACGGATTCAGGGGATACAATATCCTTGACGAGGTGTCTTTCTCCGAGCGCGAGGTCATGAGCGCGTGCCCCTGGCGCAAGCATTTTCTGACAGGCGAAGAGCTGCGGGCGGCGGTTCGGGGTACGGTAGAAATGCGAGAAGTCAACCATCCTTCGCCGTACGCTTTGCTCGTAATCCTTGAGAGAAAGGCGCGTTTCGGCGACGACCACGGGCCAGAGCGTCTGGCGATACTTTTTCTTGGCGCGGACGGCATCGCGACATACGAAGCCATCTTTGCGAATGGGAACGCTCCGAAGTTCTTCGGTTTCCTTCTTCAGGACCATGGTTTCGGCGGCAACTACGACCGCTTTGGAAGAGGCGGCCTTCTGGAGAAGATCATGAACGCCTCCAAGGTATGTCCGCACTTCATCCTTACGTCGTATGACAACCCGTACGATGGATACGCGAAAGTCGAATGGTCCGATCCTCTTCCAGGCAGAGGCCGTAGCCTGTTCTACAATGTGGACATGGGCTGCCAGCCGCCATGGGCTCCAACGGATGACATCCCCAAGATGTCCGCAGAGGAATTCTTTGATCTGGGAGGAGATTGCCAAGTATGACGCGTACATATGCCATCGAATTGCTGAAGAAGGTGCCGATTGCTGAGACGGACGATGCAAAGTGGCTTGTTGATACGGGGTGTCCGTTCTCCCATCCAAGTCCAAGTGTGGCAATAGGAGAAGCCATGGCTTCGTTTCTCGGCGCACCCGGCTTGCGGATGTTGGGGCTGGATAAACTCGGTTCGTACATATTGGTTGACTACCCAAAAGGCACCATCGTTTGTTCCGACGAGCCGATTTTGTTCGAGGGGACGTCGGTTCCAATGATGACTGGGGCGTATCATCGACCGTATGTCAGAATGTCCGTGGCCGGACGAGAGGTGGATGCCTATCTCGACACGGGCGCGGCCCTTTCTTACCTAAGGGGATTGGACATGACGAAATGGCCGTCGGTCGGCGAGAAGGACGAATGCGACATGTGTGGACAACTTTGGACGACGGATACGGTTGTCGTTCCGGCGGATATCGAGGGGTTCCCATTTGAGGCGGAATTCGGCGACGAGAAGAAAAACACCATGTTCCAGGTGGCCGTTGATAAAGACGCCGTAATCGGCTATGATTTCTTTAACACATTCACCGTTCTCCTAAATCTGCGGGAGATGCGGTTGTCATTCAAACCGGCAGGGAAGTAACATCGAAAGAAGGAGATGGAGAAGGTGGACAGAAAAAGAATGTTGTTCTGCCCCGATCTGGGGGAAAGGTTGACAACGAAAGCGTTGTCAGACCTTCTTGCCAAGAAGGTGTTCGGCGATCAAGGTTTTGCTAAGCTGTTGAAAGCCCGCTATGATCAGATGGGGGAACTGTTCAAAGATGCCAGTTATGATAATCCGTGTTGGAATCTGATTGAGCATGGCTGCAAAAACTGTGCTACGGCCAACAAAAGAGATGCTCGTCTTAAAGTGCCCCGTGGAAAGATTGCATGTAATGGCAACAATGCTAATGTGACGAGATTGTTTGACTATGATAATTTCGGGCACGATATGCCAGTATGGGTGACATACAACAATGATCCTAAGGCAAAGCGGGTGATGATTGTTTCGCAGGATCCCAAACGTGATAATGATGTACGCGAAAACATTTATCTGTCAACACCGTTTGGATTGCATTCTAAGGATTGGAGAAAGGGGAATCATCAAGTTAAACGAATTGCACACATGTTGATGGAGAATGGTTATTGTGTCTATCTTACCGACTCAATGAAATTCTATGCGGGCGATGGTAATGTGGTTCGACAGAGCATAGAGGAAAATGATCGGGATGGTTATAAGAGTGTTTTTAGTCGCGTATTAAATGCTGAAATCGAAAAAGTAGATCCAAAGGTAATCATAAAATTGGGAGATGGAGCTCTTGACCCAGACTATGTAGATTCCGTGTATGCGAGTTCACATGATGCGTTTGACGGTTTTGACTTACAAGAAATAGACGGACGGCGAGTAATAGCGGCTTATCACCCAAACGGTACAAAAGGAGCAATTAAGAGGATAAAGGAATTGGTCAATAATGCAGATCATCCAGTTGTGACATATTATGAATCCATAGCACAGACAGCAATAAATTACCTAGGAACGATTGTTTAAGCATTCTGATGAAAATTAAACTGTAGGTGTAATAACCAAGCTTGATTGCCGTTGATATAATTGTGGTTGGGTAAATCCCGGAAAGGAAATCAAAATGATAATCGCTGAATGGTCAGGCAGGAAGGTTACGCTGTACACGGACACGAAAATCCAGTTCCGTCAGATCAACGTGCCCCACAATGTGGTCGGAGTGCAGGTGAGCGGCGACAGCCGCACGGATGCCATGGTGTCGATCGCCATGGACAACGGCCGTACCTGGCTCTACAAGTCGAGCGGCACTCTGGTCCGCCAATAGGATTCAGAGGAAGCGCACCCGGAAGCGGTGAAACCGCTTCCGGGTGCGGTATTCAAGAAGGTCCTTCTCGTCGAAAGGAAAGAAATGAAGATTGATTCAGGAATAGTCCGTCCCGTTCTTGAGCGAATCGCCGTGCGGGGAGAGGATGACGGCAAGAAGTTTACGGATACGGCGCGGGTGGATGCAATCGCTGATTGCCTCAAGGATTCGGCATGGGAACTCTATCATGATGGCCGTCTTGCGAAAATCTATGCGCGGCGTGGTTTCGATCCGAGGAACCCCGTCGTCGTCGTTTCGTCCCACGTTGACATGGTGGCCGAGCGGTGCTACGCAAAGTGCGACGGCGAATTGTGGAAAGGATCCTTTGACAATCTCGTCACGAATGCCGTGATTGTCGCCTGCATGAAGGCAAATGCGTTTAATCCCAATGTCATGGTGGCGTTCACGGGCGATGAAGAGACCGATGACGGATTCGGCGGCGCGGATGAGGTCGCCGAGTCGCTTTCGGGAAAGGGGATTGCCGTCAAACATGTCGTGGTGACGGACGTGACAGAGGAAGGTTGGGAGGATGAAAAGGCATTCACAATCGAGAACGTGTTGCCTGAAGATGACGAGTCGCGCCAGCAGAGGATGGCGGAATCGCTGAAAGGGGCCGTTGCCGACATAGACGGCAATCCATGCGTGATCGTGGACGGCGAACCGGACGAAGCATGGGAGTATGACGAATATGATCTGCCATGCTGCTCCGTCTGCATGCCGTGCAGGGGAGACATGCACTCAGAGGAAGGCGTAGAGATACGCAGAGCAGGGATCAAGGCGTATGCAGAAGCGCTTGTCGCAGTGACAAATGCTCGTATTGCGATGTAAGACATGGCATGCCCCGGGGGTATAGTATCAGAAAGGAGGAGTAGCATGAAATTGCCAACACGTGAAGAGCGGCAGGGGTGGAAGATTCCTGAGATACGCGCGCATGTCGTGGGGAGCTACTATCTCATGGACTTCGCGCTAGATGAGACTAGATGAGATACGTCCGACATACCACATGGACGAATCGTGCCAGGGATCGGCGCCGTAGGCGCTGGAGGCGTTCTTCGGATCGACGTCTTTTGAAGACGCCATATGCAACGCCGTCTCGATCGAGTGTTAAGGGAGGGGGCTTGACGCCGCTGATGGGAAATCAATGACAAGAAATGAACTGAAAATAGTTTCCGGCGGGCAGACCGGTGTTGATCAGGGGGCGCTCCATGCCGCCATCGATCTTGGCCTTGCGTGGGGCGGCTGGGCACCGAAAGGATGGCGGTCGGAGAACGGGACGATCCCGCTTCTGTATCGTACGAAGATGCAGGAGCATGCGAGCGCAAACTATCTCGGAAGGACTCGCCGCAATGTTGTCGATTCTCACGCCACGCTTATCATCACCAACGCCTATCCGCTCACGGGTGGCACATTGAAGACGCGGTTCTTCTGCCAAGAGGCGATGCGGTCGCACGTTGTCGTGTCGCTGGGCGAGGCGGATGCCGTCGGCAAGATGCGAAAGTGGCTCGGGCAGTTCTTCGAGATCGAGCATCCCGTGCCATTCGTCCTGAATGTGGCTGGTCCGCGTGAGAGCAAGGCGGGTGGCATCCAGAAACGGACGCGCCGTTTTCTTGTTGAGGTGTTGCAGGGAATGATGGAGGACAGACGTGCAACCTCTGGCGAAAGAGGAGGAGACAAATGATAAAAAAGTGGTCAGTGCTGATCGACGGGATTGGCCTTCGCATCGTCATGTCCAAGGACATTGATGGTGCGTATCTTGCTGCCATGAAGGAATATGGATGCAAGATAGAGGACATACTGGCCGTCTTCTGCCATGCCCCGTTCAGGGCATCGAAGTGATGCGGACGCTTCTGCCGCTTCCAGTTTAATGTCATCCTCGACCGGTACCTCCAAGGATATTCCGTCCGTATTCATCACCCTCTGCATGATGTACCCGCGATTGCGCCTCTTGCAGAAATTGCTTTCCAGTGACGGCGCGATCTTCATCAGCATCGACGACAATGAGTTTTCACGACTTCGATTCAACCGTTCGCTTTCGGCGCGGGACGTCCAGTTCGACATCGGCCGCATCTCCGGCTTCACGAGCCGGGGCGCGGTGGTTGCGTCCGAGATCCTGACGGGACCAGGCGCCTACGCGACCAACGAGGAGAATCCCGACAACGTCAAACTCGTTCCGTTCGCGCCAACCGTCCGCACGGGTTGCCTCACGGCCACCCTTCCGCCCCACGCGGCCGTCGCCTTCCGGTTCGAATAGACTGCGGCGGTGTCTCCGCGCCGTGCGTGACGCATTCGAAAATAAGTGGTAGAATACAAGACATGCAAATCACAGAAGTCTTGGCGCGCAATGCACGGGAATGGCCGAACGACGTCGCGTTGGTGGAGATCAATCCGCAGGAACTGGAGAACCGCCACACGACGTGGCGGGAATACTCGCTGATCGAATCGAGTCCGATCGAGGCGTTCCGCAGCGAGATCACCTGGGCCGAGTTCGAGGAGAAGGCGAACCGCTTCGCGAACCTCCTCCTGAGCCGCGGCTACAAGAAGGGCGACAAGGTCGCCATCCTGCTGATGAACTGCCTGGAGTGGCTGCCGATCTACTTCGGCGCGCTGCGGGCGGGCTGCCTGGCCGTGCCGCTCAACTTCCGCTACACGGCGGACGAGATCAAGTACTGCCTCGAACTCGCGGATGCGGACGTGCTTGTGTTCGGTCCGGAGTTCACGGGCCGCGTCGAGCAGATCGTCGACCGCGTGCCGCGCGTGCGCACGCGCTTCTACGTGGGCGACGACTGCCCCTCCTTCGCGGAGCCGTATCGCGGCCTCGCGTGCTACTGCTCGTCCCGCACGCCCGCCATCCCCCTCGCGGACGACGACGACGCGGCCATCTACTTCAGCTCCGGCACGACGGGCTTCCCCAAGGCCATCGTGCTGCAGCACCACTGCCTCATGCACGCCTGCCGCGTGGAGCAGAACCACCACGGCCAGACGAAGGACGACTGCTTCCTCTGCATCCCGCCCCTCTACCACACGGGCGCGAAGATGCACTGGTTCGGCAGCTTCCTCGTCGGCGGGCGCGCCGTCCTCCTCAAGGGCGTGAAGCCCGAGTGGATCATCCGCTGCGTGAGCGAGGAGAAGTGTACGATCGTCTGGCTGCTCGTCCCGTGGGCGCAGGACATCCTCGATGCGATCGAGCGCGGCGAGGTGAAGCTGGAGGACTACCGCCTCGACCAGTGGCGGCTCATGCACATCGGCGCGCAGCCGGTGCCGCCCGCGCTCATCCGGCGCTGGAGGAAGGTCTTCCCGCACCACGCCTACGACACGAACTACGGCCTCTCCGAATCGACGGGGCCGGGCGCCGTCCACCTCGGCGTCGAGAACATCGACCACGTGGGCGCCATCGGCGTCGCGGGCTACGGCTGGCAGACGAAGATCATCCGCCCGGATGGCAGCGAGGTTGCGCCCGGCGAGGTCGGCGAGCTCGCGCTCAAGGGCCCCGGCGTGATGAAGTGCTACTACAAGAACCCGGCGGCGACGGCGGAGATCCTCTCGGACGACGGCTGGCTTCGGACGGGCGACATGGCCGAGGTGCGCGACGGCTTCATCTACCTCGTGGACCGCGCGAAGGACGTGATCATCACGGGCGGCGAGAACCTCTACCCCGTCCAGATCGAGGACTTCCTGCGGGCGCATCCGGCGATCAAGGACGTCGCCGTCATCGGCCTCGCGGACGCGCGTCTCGGCGAGATCGCGGCGGCGATCATCGAGGTCAAGGCGGGCATGTCGCTCACGGAGGACGAGGTGAACCGCTTCTGCCTCGACCTGCCGCGCTACAAGCGCCCGCGCAGGATCATCTTCGCGCCTGTGCCGCGCAACCCCACCGGCAAGATCGAGAAGCCGAAGCTGCGCCGGATGTACGGCGCGGCCTCCCTCGTCGCCCAGCAGAACGGCCTGTGAACGTGACCGAACGATATCCGCCCTTCGCGTGCGACTATTCGCGCGCGCTTGCCGCGCGCTGCCCGGAGTTCGCGAAGCAGGTGAATCCCGATCCGCGCGAGCTCGAAGACGACGGCTACGATGCGGACCCCTTCGGCGAGGAGGACCGCGCGGCGGGCTGCTACGGACTGAAGCAGCGCTTCCCCGACCGCGTGCTCGTGATGGCGAGCGACAGCTGCTTCATGAACTGCCGCCACTGCACGCGCAAGGGCCTCCTCCACCGCGCCGAGATCGTGCGCACGGACGAGGAGCTGCAGACCTGCCTCGCCTACGTGCAGGACCATCCGCTCGTGCGCGACGTGCTCATCTCGGGCGGCGACCCGCTTGTCCTCCCCGACGACGAGGTCATGCGCTTCGTGCGCGCGTTCGCGGGTCTCGCGCAGATCGACGTCGTGCGCCTCTGCACGCGCGCGCCGTGCGTGAATCCCGCGCGCGTCACGCGCGAACTCGCCGCGATGCTCGGGCGCAGCGGCAAGGGGTGGGTGAACACGCAGTTC
>OQVS01001256.1_pt1 | contig 17476 bp, 20 predicted proteins | sample 1691601 | NCBI WGS metagenome assembly OQVS01 (sample SAMN03418268, study PRJEB22391) | human gut metagenome | biome: human-gut; feature: organic feature; material: feces | host: Homo sapiens | place: Tanzania | collected 2013-01
AATGTCAAGTTGCGTAGCGGCAAGGATGTTGTTCTCAAGATTACTGGTGCAATCCACGATGATGTAATCCGATATGCCTCTGAGCGTATCTATAAGATCCTCGACCTTGTTTCGTGTGAAGCGCGGAAATGTGTTTTTGTTCTCCCCGTCACGAAATCCGAGAAACCCGAAATTCGGTTTTCCCTTAATGGTAACAAGACACTGAATCACATCGTTCTGAAGCAGCTCCGCTTTGGAAAGAGCCACACCAACCGACGCAAGGTATTCACGCTTGAAATTCGGAAAAACAACCGGCAGCACCGGCGTTTCGATGTCGCAATACAGAACGATTACTGTTTTTTGAAATTTTTCATATATAGCAGTTGCCAGCTTAGTGGCAAACGTCGTTTTCCCGCTTCCGGGCGATCCCCAGACAGAAAGTACATTCCCCATCATTCCGAATCACCTCCGTTTGCGAAATATTGATTTTGACGTTCCAGATACTTCTGCGCAGTATCGGCATCCCCACGATATTCCAGAACAAAGTGCATAGATGCAGTTTTCTCATACTGTGCTAAAAGCTCCGCCTGCGTTTGGTTTACAAGAAGCGTTACCGTTACCGGCTGCGCCGTGTCTTTGATATCCGCTTTGTCCACTCCGGATGAAGTCGTCGAAGTGATAACCTTGATGTACTGCAATTCACGCGGCGTCTGTGCAAAACCGTCTTTTTGCGAGTATACAATCACGGAGATAATATCTCCCGTTTCCAGTTTGCCGGAAAGCCCCTGCGCAAAAGAACCGATTGTTAAGCTGATTGCCTTTTGCTCCCCATTCAATGATTCTATCATATCGGTTGCAGTACCGACATCGGTCGTCAGTTTGGATGGCAGCAGATACTCGCCGGGATAGATATCTCCTCTGGCGTATTTGCCAATAACCTCGTCTTTGCTCCTAATAACCGCATCCGGAAGGTTATATGCCCCCACACTTACGATTTCAATATCACCTTCACCAATCATGCTGCCCTTGGTCACTGTCTGCTTTACCCGAATAATCTCCACATGCTCTGCGGAGGATCGGTTGAGTAGCGGAATGATGCCAAAGCACGCAGCAAAAGCAACCAGAATGCAGACGATGCCGATCACTGTACGGTTGCCGATTTTTTTACCCGTGGAGGCTTTCACCTTCACGGTATTATTTTTATTTTTCAAATTCATTGTGATATATCCTTTCTCTTATAGCCTGTCAAACGAAAAAGGCCGCCATCGCTGCGGCTGACACAAACGGGATCAGCGCAAAAGGTTGACCTTTTTTTCTTTTTTCATATTTTCTTGCGATCAGCATCACCACGACAGCAAGCAGCATGCCGGTGATCAGCATGATAAGTCCCCGCTGCCAGCCGAGAAGAAATGCAAGAGCGGTCGTCAGCTTGATATCCGCACCGCCGATTGGATTTTTAGCAAGTACTGCAGAAAATATCTGCGGCAAAAACACCGTAACGGCACCGATAGGCATAGACGGAAATCCAACGGTCTCCACCGATAACAAACCGAGTATCACCACCATGACCCAAAGGAAGTCATCCATCGTGTGATCGGTCAAATCGGAACAGGACGCATACAGCAGAATAAACATAAGAATAATTCCCTGCACCGTAGTCATGGAAAAACCATAACGAAGAAGCAGTGTCAATGACATGACCCCCGAAAGCGTCATATTGATTGCCATACTGTTTTTGTACTGCTTTTTTCTCATCACGTTTGTAAGGATCCATCCCACAAGTACAGATATACCGATGAGCGCCACCGCAAGCAACACAACAAGCCATATTTCGGACGATTGAATATCCATCAAAATGCTTGTCGGTATCATCGGTAAAATAATCGGTGGAAAAACAAATGGTTTCAGCATTTTTCATCCCTCCTCAAGTCAGAAGCAATTGAGATTGTCTCTTGGTCAAACTCGTTCTTTCTGACAGACTTAATCAAATTCAGCGATCTGTCATGGGGAGCAAAATGCTCCCCATGGTCTTTATTCCGATGTAATCAGCCGGAATAACTAAACATTCCGGTGATCTTCTCAGAGAGCGTCGGAATAACAGTGGTGTTGAAAAGAACATAAAGACCGGCAAGGATTACACCGCCAATGACAACGCCGATGATGATCTTCACGGCAGTGTCGATGTAGCCTTCACCGTTTTTCCCGGTCAGTGCGGTTTTGGTACGCATTGCGATACCATGGATTTTCTCTTCGATCTTCTTAAAAAACTTTTTCATACTGTTTTATCTCCTTTTTCTTGAATAAATCAGCCGCCGTAATTGAACATCTCACCGATCTTGCTGGTGAGCGTCGGGATGACTGTGGTATTAAAGAGTGCGTAAAGCCCGGCGAGGATCACGCCGCCAATGACGACGCCGATAATGATCTTTACGGCAGTGTCAATGTAGCCCTCGCCTGTCTTTCCGGCAAGAGCGGTCTTGGTACGGGTTGCAAAAGCATTGCATTTCTTCTTGATGTTTTCGATAATTTTTTTCATGTTGTTTGTTTCCTTTCAAATTTCAATTTATCTTGGTGTTGCAATATGTGTGATGGCGCCCCAGATGCGATTGGTCTCGTGATTGATTCCGAGCACCCTGACCGTCACTCTGGCGCCGCGCGGCGGCCTGCCACGCTTGGGATAACTGCACAGGCAATCAATGCCGCCGTCAAGAGCAACAAAAACACCGTTGGTATCTACCATGCTGACAGTGCCAACATAGCGATTTCCCACGGTGTACCTGCGAAGTGCTTTTTCATAAGGATTTTCGGTTGCCTGCTTGACCGAAGCGACCGCCTTTACATTGTTGCGATCGCTCCTGTCCACATCCAGAATTTTTACAAGAATGCGCTGACCGGGCTGAAAATAGCCGGAGGCATCCATCACTCTTTGATAGCTGAGTTCACGCAGCGGGATGTAGATCTCAAGACCAAACAGGTCAACGAAAATGCCGGCACGGATGACCGATACCACTCTTGCCTCGGCACAAACGCCTGCATAGAGCAGATTGTTTCCATCTCTGTCAACGCCGAAATAATACTGCTTGCGCTTGACCCGCATGGCTTCAAGCCGGCTGGCCACGGCAATTCCCGCTTCGGGATCCACGCCTTTGACAATGTAATCCACTTCGGCTCCGAGTCGTTTGGTAAGCATATAGTGATGAACCTCATCCGGGCTCCGATCCCGGTAATCCTCCGGAGGATTCACCGCCTCCTCTGCCGGAATCATGACCTTGTATGAGCCATGGTAAATGACTGCGACAGTATGGGAATGGGTTTCCGACGGTTGCTCCACTCCCTGGATGGTGCCGGTCAGGATTTTACCGGTTCTAAGCGACTCCAAAAGATCAATGAGATCATTCTGTGCCCTATCGGCATCGGTTTCAACCGAACGTATGTCATCAATGGTCATGACATTCTGTTTCGGTCTGACAGTTCTCTTTCTTTTGGGCGTCTCTTCGTTTTTGACAGCGTCAGGACCAGAAAGAACGGTTTCTGTATCAGACTCACTTTCCTCTGCTGTCTTCTTTTTGCGTCTGCGTGTTTTCGGCGTTTTTTCCTCGTCAGACTGAGTTTTATCCTCGGTCAAAGTCTCTCCTGACGGACCGTCAGTTTCGCCAGTTGCTTCTCCGGATTCATTTTCAGAATCGGTATGAGAAGTGCGTACAGCTTCAGCCGAACAGGCGAGATCTCTTTCCGTATCAAAGGCTTCATTTACCTCAGTCTGAGGGATCGTATCTTCGGATACGATCGTTTTTTCTTGGTTTGCCATTGTCGTCTTCCTCCTTTTCTTTGGCAAAAAAATAAGCGCCGATTATCCTCGACGCACATTTGTAATCGATTATATATGTTAAGGCGGTTCTCCCGACAGAAATACGCTGTCGTAGATAGCAAGTATCGTCATACCGTTTTCCTTTCCTTAAAATTCTTCCGGAGGCTTAGCAGCTCCGTAAAGACCATGCCGGGGTGTTGCTTTCTCTGCCTCAGACACAGTCGGTTCTGTTTTTGGGGGCGGTTGCGGGCTGTATTCGAAAACCGATGTCTTTTCGATCATTCGTGACATCGGATGCTTGGTATAATCAAACTTATCCAGCTTCAGAATGTTGCATCCCCGTATGATACAAAGAAGTTCTTCATTGGGAAGCCGCAGGATCTCATCCGGCGTCATAAGCTTACGCCTTCCCTGACCTTCATTGTGCCGGTATTGCGGGATCATCTGCGCCACGGCGATGGTTTTGCGAACCGTCATCGTGGTATCGACCTGTATGCTCATGTCGCCGCTGCGATCCGAGAAATATCTGGCACTGACATCATCGGTACAACCGAGCATCAGTTGAATATCGCAGTTGCCAATGATTTCAGCCCACAGGTTATTCGGATATCTGTTTTGCAACTGTCCAAGACTCTGTACAGCCAGCATGACCCGAATGTCGCGGGATCGGCATACGCTGAGGCTCCGTGCAAAATCCGAGCCGTCCTCCGCACCACCGATACGACCGATATTGTTAAACTCGTCCAGGATCAGATTAACCGGGATAGGGCACCTCCTGCCTTCGCATGAATCGGCAAAGCGTGTCAGTTTGATAAACAAGAACGAAAAGAAAAGCGATGACAGAAATGCCATTGTCGTATCCTGATCGCTGAGAATAATATAATATGCGCATTTGCGTTTGCCGGGTGCTGTCAGGTCAATGTCAGACCGACCGGCAATTGCCTGCACAGCTCTGTCCTGCAAAACCTGAAGGCGTGTGCCGAGTCCCAGCACAATGCCGGAGCGGACCGTATCGCTGGACTGTGCAAATAAGTTATACGGTGCCCGTGCCGGATGATTGAGCGGTAGCCTTTCAAACATCGCCGTCAGCTGTCGCTCGTTGTTCTGTGTCAGCATCTGATAGACTGCCGGCAGGTGCTTGTCTTCGGGTGCTCTTTTGGGATCCTGATCGATATATAGGACAAGCGCTTTGAGAAGGTTGCCCTCGCCGTTGTCCCAAAAGTGATCTCCTTTGCCCGAGCTTGTGTTCCCGATAATGACATTGGTCAAAACCTGCGCCATCAGCGTATCCCCGCAAAGATCCGACATGCAGTTCCATGAATCGCTGTGTCCCGGGTTTACCAGGTTATACACCTTTACCTCATACCCACATCGGCGGTACATCTCTGCGGTATCCGCATAAAGCTCACCCTTTGGATCGGTTATAACGACAGACTCATTATTTTTGAGTGCCTGAAAAAGTGAGTTACGAATCACCGCCCGTGACTTCCCGGTACCCGATGCACCGAACACCGCAATGTGACGGTTGAGTCTGGTATTCTTCGGCAGACCTACGGTTTTGCCCTTATACTCACCCAAGATCACCCCTTCGGCTTTCCCGGGCTCGGATATTTCAAGCACTTCGCGCATTTCCTTATCGGTCATCCATGAAGCGGTGCCATATGCGCCGGATCTGCTCTTGACAAATCCCCTCGGATCACGTTCTTTTCCGTCAAACTTATCGTGAAGCTTATAGATCACAAAGATAGCTCCGCTTATAAACAGCAATCCCAGTATCGATTTCAGACCTTCAGCGGAAAATGCCTGCTGAAAGCAATTGATAGGGTTAGGATTCACTGCTTTTATCTGCACTTTGCCCGCCATCCCATCGTTTTCCCGCCACTCCGCGTAGTTTTGCAATACCTGTCCGAGCATACCCCCAAGATACAGTATCAAGAGCAATGCTGCAACAGAGGCAGCGACAATCACAATTATTTTTTTCTTTCCGGACATCAGTTGGTTTCCTCCTTGTGTTTCATAGCTGCTTCAATCTGTTCCGGTCTGATGGTAACAATGGCTACGCCTCTTCCGAGATATTCCCTTAGATAAGCAACCTGCTCCGGATAGCACAGGATCTCGCAATTATCATGACGCATGTCTTCCCATGCATCACGAAACCGAATGAGTCTGGCAATATCTCCATCCAGATGAGAATAGATATATTTTCCGTCCACAAAGGCGTCATACTCAAACGCCCCGCGACCGTATGAACGGCAATCGCGATCGAACACGATATTCAAAAGCTGCTCCCGCCAATCCGGTATTGCCATCAAAGATAACCGGCGAATTCCCGAATCAGTCTGGGGAATAAAAATGATATGCGGATATATGCGGTCAAACCGAAAACCGTTTTTGCTGCGCCGGTCGGATTCCATAATGGTCCGTAGCGCAATCTCATAAGATTTCCCGAAAAGAATCGCCGTGTCCACGGTGCGAATGCCTGCATTGAGACGAGCAGCTTCGATCAGTGCCTGCCTTGCCTTAAATTCTCCTTCTCCGCCCCACCGCATAACAGCGTTGCGGGTATTATAGAGCGCATAACACTCTCCGCCGGAGAATAACGCTCCAACCAATCTGGTAAACTGCGTTTTATTCCGCTCGCCAACGCCGATATCTTTCAGCTGCTTTGCGGGATAGACGACAGGTGAGTCTGACAATACCCGAAGCATCTCTCTGTTTTGAAGAGGCGCCAGCTTATACGGTCTTACCTCAAAGCCCGCTCTCATACTCATCGCAATGGCTTCCGCTACCCGGTGATTCCGTTCACGGTGTGTCAGGTCCCCACGGAATTTGTGATTGTCAAAGGCGGCTCTGTAATACTCACCTGCACCCATACGGTCCAAAATCGGGAGTGCTCCCTTATAGAGCCGAATGGTCTTGAATTGACCCTTGCCGGATATATTCAAAAGTTTGGTCTCAAGCTCCTCGCCGGTATCATCAAAGTGCACCACCTGCTTTTCGCACATCTTACGGATCAGCGTCTTATACACCTGCACTCCGCCGAGAAGACAGACCGAATTCATAGGATATTCTCCGACCACCGAAAGCAAAGTGATCAGCCTGCGGGCATGACTGCCCGGGGTGAAGTGCAGCATTCTACTCACTTTCCTCCTCTCTGCGTTTTGCGCCATGATGCCTGCTCTCTTTGGCGGAATTCCCCATCCGGCGGTGCCTGACATTATATGTAGAAACCCGTCTTTTCGGTGTCTTTGAGGATATATCATTTTCGCAGACACTGATTGACCGTTTTTGATATATCTTTTTAGGGTGATTATTCTTTAATTTCATACAGCTCTACCCCTCCGTCGGGCATGGCAGCTTCCCCTAAAAGCCATGTCGGAAAGTCGCCCTTGGGAACCACATAGACCTCCGTCCGCTCCTGTTCTGCCGCTGCGCTGCAATAGTAATGCGCACATACGGCGGGACCGTCGTCCGGCATGACATACATCGCCACGATATCGGAAACCATATTGATTTCAATGTTATCATGATCCCGCATCTGTCGTTCCGGCCGTCTTCGGTCGTAAACATGACGATAGATCAGCACAGCCTCCCGATATCGCACGGGAGGCTTTTCAACAAAAAAATCCCGCATGGCGGGATAAAGAAAAGAACGGATATAATCGGTGGAACCTTTACTCTTTTTCGGAAGAAGCATCGGAATCCGTACCGAAAACCACCCTTCCTTTGTATATCCGATCTCCACCGGAATCTCCTGCTTCAGAATGGCTTCCACCTGTGCCTCAGCATCAGGATGACCGATATATGACGGAAGAGTACGTGCCGCCAGCGTAAGCTGTTCCGCACACTCCTCTATCAAAAGGGCTTGCTGAAAGTAACTTTCTCTGTCCTCTTCATCGAGGTAATACTCCATTGCGGCAATACGGGCACGAAGCGTCTTTTCTTTATTCTGCAATCGTTCGAACTGACTTTTGAATGTATTACGGGATTCCATTTATTTTTTCCTCCGAATAAAAAGTAACCTCCGGCTCTTCCTCACCGTGAAAATCCACCGTGGCGAAAAGGCAGGGGGCATGTGGCAGCTTCAATCCCTCTGCCATTGAAATATGCGGTAATACGATAATATATTTAAGGTCTTCATCCGGTTGCAGAAGTCTGAGTAGGCTTCCCTCGCCCTCATAAAGCACCACGATTTCATAACCCATGTTTTCCTTGAGAAAAAACAGCTGCGAAGGATAACTGGCCGGATAGTGCGCCATCGGGTCTACCTGATCAATGAATTTCAGCAATACCCAAACAGCGATCATTGTCCGCTGATCCGGCTTGCACATCGGATCGGTTCCGATGTAGTATCCGCCGCTGATATCTGAGATCTGCATTTGCCGTCTTAAGTTCCGGAGAATCTTTTCAGCAGTGCTGCGTGGCTTTTGAAGCATTCGTATAATTTGCGTTTTGGATAGTGCGCCGTACTGTGTCAGCCACTTGACCACATACTGCTCCTCCTGTAGTAACAAGGTGATAGTTCCCTCCTCTCTTTTTGTATTTCAAAACACCGGAAAACAAAAAAGCATCGGGAATTTCTTCACGATGCTTTCGTTTTCCTATTCTTTTATCTGAGCAACCAGCCATAATCCTGTCTGCAATCCACCACATAATCTACATACACAGTATGGTCTATGATCTGGAAAAGAAGCAGATACCGTTTTTCAAACAGGATTTTTCTGTACTTGTTGGGCGGAATGTAATCCGCAATCAACCATGAGCATCTCTCCGGCATAGTGGCGAGAGAATTTGCGGTTTCCTCGAATGAAGCAACCAGACGGTTTGCCGCCTCCGGGCTGACCTTTGCCAAAAAAGCCGCATGGGAGACCAGCATTTGCGTCGCACGTTTGGATACGATCACGGAGTAAGTTTTATTCATTTCCATCGTTGACTGCCTCTCTGATAGCGGCCCTCATCATTTCACTGACATCACTGACGGAGTAACCCTTTTCTCCGTGCAGCCGGTCTTCTTCTACGGCAAGCAATTCCTCGCGGAGCTTGAGCATTTTCTCTCTGCGTTCGAAAGAAGCAATGTCCATAACCACAAGGTCGCCTTCTCCGTTTTTGGTCAGGTAAACCGGCTCTCCGCTTTTTTTGCAGAGCTCAGATATTTCGTTATAATTTTGCCTGATTGATGCAGACGGACGGATATTCATATTCAGTACCTCCTCATATGTGATAGCAATATTCTGATTATATTATACCCGTTTTCTGCTATGATGTCAATAGTAACTTTTGTTTTTTCTTTTTTATTCCGATGCCATTGATTGTCGCTTTCTCATTAAAGACTCAAGCTCTGAGCGGTCGGTTGTAATCAGCTCACGCTCTGCCGGGGATGCCTTAATGGATACGGGAACCTTATTGGCTCCCGAACAGATCAGTGCCTCGCCTCTCTCAAACCGGGTAATGGAATCAATCTCGGTCTTGGTCAGCTTCAGCACGTCCTGCACATATTTTGCTTCATCCGGTTCAAGGTTAAGTACGATTTTATTCTGGCTGCTGTTTATGATCGCCCGTCCGTACTTTCCGTCATCCAATCCAAAGAAATCGGACAAATCCTGCGTGGCGGACACGGCAATGCCGCCGAATCCGCGAATCGTTTTGAATATGGTAAGACAAAACTCCGCCGCAAGACGATTTGACGTTGCACCGACAAGCTGCCAGATCTCATCAATCATGATCGCTTTTTTCTTGATGATGTCGGATTTGATTTTATCCCACACATAGTCAAGTGCTATCATCATTCCGACCGGAAGAAGCTTTCCCTTCAGGTCAGACAGGTCAAGCACAACATAATCATTGTCCAGATTGACATTGGTTTGCTGATTGAAGGATTGCGCCGAGCCAGTCACAAAACGGCTCAGAATCACCGCAATACGCTCCGTCATAGGATTGCCGAGCAGATTCTTATGTAAGTCTCCAAGAACCGGCATAACCTTCATTTTGGGTGGGTTCGCATTCTTATCTTCATACAGAGAATCGTTATCATGCGTAATACCGAATGCCCCATAGGTTTTGACAAGAGCCTCATCCAGCAATTGCTCCTCTTCATTGCTCATATCCGGTATGAGCAGTGAAAAGAAGATCATCAGTTGCTGAATCTTCAGTGCCAGCAGGAATCCAATTCCACAAAATCCGCTTCGTCAATCAACTCCTTTACGGGAGAAATGGTATGCCGTATTTCCATGACATTGATACAGTGCCGGGAACCTGGAGCGATCTTCACATAAGTGCCTCCGATTTTATTGCACGCACGGTAAAACTCGTGTCCTTTGATAGGCGCCAGAATAAAGCACTGAATGCCACGCATTCGCATCCGACCGGCAAGCAGTTGCAAGGCAAATGTCTTTCCGGAGCCGCTTGTACCGACCATATTGAGATTGCCGTTCTTATGCTTTTGCGTATTGAAGAAGTCCACGATACAGAAGGAATTGTTATACCGGTTGATACCGAGCAATACTCCGTTGTCATCGGAAATCTCATAACTCGTAAACATATATGTCGATGCAGCGCCACCCGTCAGGACATTGCGCTGCGCTCTCTTTTCAAGCGACGGCTCGATATACAGAAAAGGCATTACCGAGCGGAACGCAGCTTCCTGCTGAAAGCGACAGTCCGAAACGGCAATGTCCATAGATTTGAGCATATCAGTTACCTGCTGTTTGCGCCACATCAGCTCCTCATAGCCTTTGGCGGATATCGTGATGAAAGTGGACATATAAAACAAATCTTCATTGTTGGCAATCCCTTCTTTGATGTAATAGCCCGCCTGAATGGAATTGGAAAGCTCCTCGTAATCGGTACTGGTGTCCTGAAGATTCTTGATTTTGGTCCGGTTCAGCCGAATACGCTGTGCGACCTTGTCTATCGTCTTGCTTCGATTTTCCCGCTTCAGATGAATATCCACGTCCACCCCTTCTCCTGCATTGATCAATGCCGTCATCCATCCGGCACGCACAACGCCCGGATAACCGTTTCTGCGGATAAAAAGGAAGCAGTAATACATGCCGTCCATCACCACATACCCGGAATGCGAAAAATCAATGCCTCGTGGGGCAACAAAGTTTACGATCGGTATTTCGGGTACAGCATCGATTCCGATGGTTAAATGCTTTTGCACCATGGTGTCCACCACAACACGGTTGACACGGGACGGGAAAGGTTCGGAAACGCAGGAGCGTCGGTTGAAAAACTGATATAAAATTTCTGCCGTCGCTTCGTCCGGATCGCTCGGCTGGACGATGGCATTGCCGCACTGAGCAAAGTATGCTCTCGCATTCTGCTCAGCGGTCTGCAGCATTCCGTATATTTTACTGAGATCATCGGTGTTTCTGTGAACCGACTCATACTCAAATATGAGAAAGAACCGCCTTGTCAGCGCTTCCCGATTTCCGATATCGCTGATCAGCCGGATATAGTCCTCCCCGACCTCCCGGCATTTCTCGCTTTTTTCTTTTTCGAGATCCTTTCGTATCATAGCGATGTGGTGATCTGAGTCTGCTTTACGAGTCAGACTTTTGAACTGAAGCCGGATCGGGGATATCTTCAGCCACCCGGCAAAGGTACTGATAATGCTGTTCTGCTCTTCCGCCGACCGGAGCATAAAGTTGATCGGCTCAATCTCCAGAATACGGATAAACCGATAATCCGTCGTTTCAATAACGCCGCCCCGAATATTCTTGACAGGAATAAAGGCTTGTACTGAAGCAAGCAGTTCCTTTTTTCTGTCTTTATTCTTCTCCCTCATATTCCGCCTCCTCTCTTACATAATGCAGTTTCCTCTTGTTTTTGATAAAGCGGAGGATATGCCCGAGATATTGCGTCAGTGACTGTCCGTCAATTCCCATCATGGCAATCAGAGCCGTCGGCAAAATGGTCAGAACCATGACCACCACACGAACGGTTGTCGGCATGGGAATCAGCTTGATCTCCGCAAATCCTAAAATAACCGTCAAGATCAAAGCTTCAACGGCATTGCGCGCCGCCAGCATGCCGCCGAACAAGCGACCTGAATCGGTGTAGTTTGCCGGTATGGCATACAGTTTATTGGTTTCTCTCTCGTCCACTTTTATAACCTCCGAAGTTTAATGTATTTTCAAGCGACATGGTATAGAATTCAATAATCTCTCTATAGGTCATGCCGGTATCGCCATAGGCGGCGTCGGGATCGATCAGCAACGCATCGTAAATTGCACTGATCTGAAAAGACTCAATGGTGGAAGCAAGGTAGTATACCGTTCTTTCCACCTGATTATCTCCCTCCGTCACGGTGATCTGCCTCGCTCTCACCTCGTATCGTATCGGAAACATACGGTCAGTTGCCTGACTTAAGCGATAAATAAGATTTTCACGGCTGATCTCATTCCGATCCGCCGCCACCGAATAGGCGGCAAGAATGCAGCAAATATCGTGATTCCTTGTTTCCGCCGACAGGTCGGTCACGTTCGCAAGCGAAAGCTCACAATCATACCCGCCGTCCGCTATCATCCTCTTGATCTCAGCGTCTGCCATCCGATGCCCCTGATCAACGGATGCTGTAACAATTGCGGCAAGGTCCGCATAGGAGGCCTCCACAACCGACGACTGTTGCTCATTCGGATTGAAAACATTCTTTATATTCTGAATCAGGATATCCGGGAGAGCGACAACCGTTATGACAATAAATAAGACCGCAAGGCATATACAGACAAGGATTTTGAAAAGCGTATGCCTCATAGACCAGGCGGCGGAAATAATCGCTCCCCACGGACCTCCTATGGCGGTTCCTGCCGCAATTTCAGATGCAGCTTTGCCTACCTTTGCTCCTGCCTTGACCGTATGGGCAGCGGCGTTTGCAGCTGCCTCTGCTCCTTTTTTGGCGGACTCCTTTGCGGCATTTTGACCGGCTTGCCTGATAGCTTTCCCGGCGTTTCTCGCCGCACTTCCGTAACTGTCGGAGCCTTCTCCTATCTGTTGCTTATCCGGTTCTGCCATTATGACCTCCTGCGGTTCGGGGGCTTGATATCCCATGTGGGACGCTCTGTCGGCTCACCCAAACGCTGCGGCGTATTCCGATAACGCACGGTTTCCACCGATACGCTTCTCACACTGTCACCATCGTAAACCGGCATCCCGTCCTCATATACAGGTCTGCGCTCGACAGCAGCCTCACCGTGTATTGCATACCATTTGCCGCCCGTGCCGTCCTCATACATCTGGTAACGGTCCCTCGGTACCGAATATCTGGTCGAATCATAGAACCTCGTACCGGAGCCGTCATCATGTCTGACTTCAAAATAGCCATCAGAGGATCCTGAGCCGTCCACGGTTGTAATCGGTCTTTCGTACCCCGGCATGAATTCACGGAATTGTGCCTGATTGTAGCCATACGCATCCTCACCCGACTCAAATACCGGCATTTCAGCATGCTGCTTCATAGCGTACCACGCAACGCCTGCCGAACTCTCCATCACATCGTGAGGAGCTTCCGGCTCGGTATAATAAGCACTGTTGTACCACATCGATGTACCGCCCTCCGGAGTTGTTGCTTCCATCTCTCCGGCTCCGACTGTACGAAGCACCGTACCCTCCGGTGTGTTCGGGAATGTCTCCGATACCTGCCCCGCTTCTCCCGGAGTTCCGCCAAAGGTAGGCGCATCATAAAACACACCTGCGCCCGAGCCGCTTGCCATCTGATACCACTGACTGCCATCCGATGCGGTCACAACCGCGTGCGGACAATCAGGCTTTTCATATTGCGCCGCACTGTACATCTCAACCGTCGTTTGTCCTCCGTCGCTTCCTATTACCGACGTGCTGATACGCCCGCCTGTAATCTGTGTGCCGGAAAGATGATGTCCCTTCATACCGGGAATGTAGTTTCCGAGGCTTCGGTCGGCAATATCTCCGCCGATGCTGCCCGAAATATTGGAAGATCTCCCTGCCACGGAAGAAATGGACTCGCCCGTAAGTGTTGCTCCGTTTCTTGCCGCCATACCGCCGAACATACGTCCGACAAAGCCAATGGATCCACCGGCCCCCATACGGACGCCGCCCTGAACAACAGAATCACGAACAAAGGAATTCCCTTTAAATTTGCTGGCAAAGCCTGCCGCAAATCCGGGTGTTCCTCCTGCTGTCGATGCTGCTCCGGCTGTACCCCGAAAGACGCTGCCGGCATTACGGAATCCACCACCCATGCCTGTAATAACTCTTGCAGCCATGAGAAGCTCCATACCCATACCGGAACCTGTCTGTGCCACATTAAGACCGATAGAGCCAAGATAGGAATCAAACTTTTGCGCTGTTTTCAGAAATGCCAACGCACAGAACAGCCAGAGGAAAATGCTTCCCTGTCCATTCGAAAGCGCTCCACCGTTGCCGACATAGTATCCGACAGAAGAGTTGAAGCCCCTCAAAAACCAGACATTCATAACAAGGAGCAACAGCTGTGAGCCAATCATACGGCACCAGGACTTGAACACCTGCAATGTGGATTTGGAAGCGCCCATGGAGTACGCCAGCGGTGAGGTATAACACAACACCCCGACGACGACATAGCGTTCCACCACCTCAAGCAAAAGCCTGAAGTAATTCCAGCCAAGCAGCACCAACAAAATCGTGATAAGCAGAACGCCCACCACCGATACCATTGATACAACGTTTCCCAAACCGCTTTTCAGAACATTTTCCACCCCGGCAAAGGTAAAATCCTCCCCGTACAGCGGCAGATCCATCAGGGCTGTATACGGAGTCCGTGCGATTTTCAGTACATATAAAAAAATGGGCTTTGCAAAACCGATCAGAATGCCAAACAGGCTGCTTCTGATGAGCAAAGTCCATGGATTTTCCGCCTCGCTGATCGGTCCCGCAAAAGAACGGAACAGTTGCCAGACGGTAATGATAAACAAAAGTGTCCATGCGGTATATTGCATTACCGTAAAAGCCTTGCCGACAAACGGAAAGTATTCCTCCATCGCCAGCATATCTGTCCCGAGCGCACTGAGAAACAGCCCGGAGACCGCATCCATCAGTTGGGTAACAACACTGCTGACCCAGCCTACAATGCCCTCAAATATCCAATCAAGCAATCTTCATTCCCCCTTTTCTGCCGGACATCTCAGTTTATCCTTTGTAGTTTCCGCCGGAAATAAGCGGCTGCAAATAGGCAACGATAAAGCCAAGCGAATTCAAAACGATCCATGTGATCACAATTCGTTTCAACCATGCAGTTGCCTCATCCACAGCCCGCTGGTTTCTCGAAACCATGCGGACGATCAGGGCAATTGCCGCCATTGTGACAGCAACAATTGTGCTGATCGCAATGAGCTGGCCGTAAAAATCCTTCATAATGGTGCTGAACCGATCCCAGATCGTCTCCGCCATCACCGGCTGAATCGAAATGAGAACTGCCGATGCAGCACCGACCAGCGACCAATAAAGCAGCTTCTTACCCTTCCCGCGCTGTTTCACCTGATTTGGCATAATTGCTTCCTCCTTCTCTGCTAAAGTGCATGAAAAAAGCCGTGCACAAGGGATTTTATATCCCCAGCACGGCCTTTTCTGTCCTGCCTACATTTTTGGACGATACCATTATAGCACATTTACATTTTCCTGTCATCGGCTTTTATGCGCCAACTTTTCGCCATTTTTGTGCCGCCGCATTTTCTGCAGAATTACAAGAAAAATTCCGTGGAAAGGCAGAAACAGAGCATCCCTTGCCTGTCGCAACGATGCCTGCGAATGATTACCCCATTTGATCCAGCACCGAAATCAATTCCAGCCAAAAGTCCACTTCCTTTGCCGGCGACGACCAAAGGCGCAGCGACAAAATGTTGATGGCCTGCTCCCGGCAACGGTAATAATGTCGGGACGACAGATTCAGTCGGTACAGAATCTCGTTATGATTGAGCGTTTCCGGAGCAATGAACGTCAGATAAATCAGGTCATAGAGCTTCTGCCCATCCTCCGGCTTCTTTTTCAGCACCGTCAGCGCCTCGTTTACCCGGTCCAGTATGACCCGTGACTTTTCTATGCCTGCCAACCGATTTTCAAGCTTTCTGTTTCCCATCGCCATTTCCATGTCCAAGCGGTCAATCAGCTTGTCCAGCTGCTCAAAAGGCTGATCAAGCTCCTGTGCAATCGTATCCGGAAAGCATTCCAAAAGCCATGCGATAGTGCGGTAATGCTTTAAGAGCAACAGCGTATTGTGGTAAGCGTTCTTCGCCTTTTGCTGCTTAATAGCCCTTACTTTCTCGTCGTCTATCTTCTTGTCGCCAAGAATCCCACGCTGTGTGAGAAACTGAATGACTGCATCGGCAGAATTCCCGGCTTCCGCCCCTGCACCTTGTGTCGTTTTTTTATGTGTATCCATAAGTATGCCTCTCCTGTTCTTTGTGTCGATGTGCCCCGGTCGGGCCTCTGATGGTATTTGTAAATACGCCGGATTCGGATACTTCTATCTTTCTGCAGTCATATCTACAATTCTTACAATTCCGACAGTGAGAAAGATACGCGCGTATTATGGGGGCAAAAGATGCAACGCGATTTTTATCGTAAGCCATCGCATCCGTGCTTCTCATTTTCTCTGTCACCCGCATACTGTACCAAGCCACAAGCTGATTCAGATTCGCCCGTGTGCTTCCTTTTTCGGTTGTGCGCTGCGAGAAGCTGCGAAGCTCGGTAAACACCCACTCCACCTCTTTCTGTGTCGGGAACAAACCCACTGCCCCTGTCGGGTACAGTTTATTAAAAAGAACACAGCCATAGTTGCCGGGCAGACGGTAAAGAGAAAAAACATCCCCATGCTTCTTTATAAATCTCCATACCTTCGTTTTTTCCCAGCCCCAGCGTTGTCCCAGGGTTTCCAAAGTTAAAACCGCACCGTATTTTCCGTATTGAACGGTCGGTGCAAGGAAAGAAAACGCATTTTTCGAATCATTTGATACCGTATGGCACCACAAATCCAGCCAGGCGTCCGCTTCCTCAAACAGATAACGGCTCTTAGTCAATCGATCGGTAATGTTGCGTGGCAAACAGATGAAACCATATTGATCTATTGCATATGCCGTCACTCCTAAACACGCTTCGCCGGAGCAGTTTTCTATCCAGTCACACAAAAAATATTCTAACTTTTTTGTTTTGGCATCTATTGTATAGGTAATAAACCCAAGATCCATCAGCTGATTCATTACATCAATGACGGACTGACGACTCTTAAGCCCGAGGATTCGCTTGAGTCCTACCATACCACCACCCCAAGACTCATAATTCCACAAGAAATTTACCAGAAGCTCTTTATCAGCACCATTATAAGAATTGAGAAAATGCTCTGCCTTTTCCTTGCAAGCATCTTTAGTTTTCTGGTCCTCTGGAATACTACTATTATCTTTGCTAGGATGACAAGCCTCATACATGTCGGACGTAAAGCCCAAAGCGTCTAACTTGTCCTTATACTTAATCAATTCGACATAATATTGACAGCAGCATGCGGCTATATACACCCATTGATTAGGTATTACCAGTAAAGACTTTCTTGAACTTACCTGCAATGTGTACAAGAAGTACTGCTCAATCTTGTAATCACCAAAGGCATGAAATTTTGCCTTGAACTCATCAGGCAAAACACAGTCATCCATGTTTGAATGAGCAATGAGCTCACTCAAACTT
>OQVS01001257.1_pt1 | contig 17474 bp, 15 predicted proteins | sample 1691601 | NCBI WGS metagenome assembly OQVS01 (sample SAMN03418268, study PRJEB22391) | human gut metagenome | biome: human-gut; feature: organic feature; material: feces | host: Homo sapiens | place: Tanzania | collected 2013-01
TTTGAGGTAATTGCCGTCAATTTCAAACAGTAGGTAAAATCTTGTTTTTTATTATCTCATCCTCTTTTTCTTTTATGGAAGCTGCATTTGTCGCTTTTTGCCTTTTCAACAATTCATCCAATATTCTACATCTTTTTTCAAAGACCTCCTTCTTGTGCCTTGTTCTTGCATACAAAATAACGAATATCAAACTCACAATTACCAAAGATAAAAGAGAAACTGACACATACAACGTCTTACGTATGTTATCCTCTTCCAACATACGATTCTTCTTTTCGCGCTGTTTGTAGTTATACATTGCATTTGCCTTTGCCAATGCTTCCGATGCTGTAATCCGATCAATGGAGTCGGAATACTGCTTGCAACTGACAATATAATAAGCTGCGGCCTTGCTGTTTCCTGACTCTGCATAATATTTCGACAACCACCAACTGGCATATTTCTTTCCATGGATGTTGCCGACGCTCAACACGGAATCACAATACCCCAAAGCCTTACTGTCGATTCCCAAGGCTGAATAAACTTCAAGTGCCGTGGAATACAGCTGGCTGCTGTTGTAATTTCCGCATCCTGCCTTCAGAGCTTTGTCGATATGTCTCTTCGCCTGCGACAACGACGGCAACGCCATATAATGCACAGCTGTCTGGCAGTCTATCTCGGAGAGGTCTTCTGGACTGTGGACAGCTGCCAGTTTCCGTGCCTCCTGCATACAGGCAAGCGACTTCCGCACATCACCAAGGCTACCATAGGTCCAGGCAATGTCTATATAGTCATAAATACAACGTTTGAAACGCTTTGCCTCAAGGTTTGACGACAAAGATTTCTGCTGCCAATGCAACGCTTGCTTATGGAGGTCTTGGAACGAAAGGTTATACCCAAGCTGATAATAGCACAAGGACAACAGGCGACTGGGACCGCGTTGCTCCAATTGTTCAACGGCCTTGAAGAAAAAGTCGGTGGCCTGAGGAATATCTTCAAGGGCATCATATACACAACCGGCACAATACAGGGTCTGAGGCAGAAGTTCCACGTCGCCACTACCGCTGTAATGCTCCACAAGGGCATCTGCTTCATCTGCATTGCTGAAAGGTTCATTACATTTCACCTTTTGTTTGACTTTCAGCAAACGGAGATACCAGCGATCGGCATCAGTCAGCTCATCAGCCGAAATCTTACTTATAAGCACTGCCGCGCTGTCGGCATTGCTGTCGCACAGCGAATCAGCTGCCACAAGTTCCGCAGGATAGGTATGCGGACGGCAGCTGCGGAAGGTAGCCACCATAGCTGTCAGCAACACTGCCGACAATGCTGCCGACAGGATATATATCTGTTTCCTCGTGAGTTCTTGGAATCCAATCATCATTTGCGTGTTTTTTAATCACGGCAAAGTTACATCTTTTTCCCGAACAGGTAAAGAGAAACGCCACTAAAACAGGAATAATGTAAGTTTCAACTTTATATCCCCCTCCGGTTTCTCTTTCAATCCTCCATTTTTATATAACCTCATACAAAATAAAAGGCCCTGGCGCAGAACGGAATACGCCCGGACTCCTGCGGGATGGAATCCGGGCGCATTATCGTTATTCAGCATACATTCCCACCGGGATGGAGGGATGCACACGGGATATATGCTCTGTCAAGCGTTAGTCGGCGAGCTTTGCCTTGATGAACTCGCGATTCAGACGCGCAATGTTGGAGATAGACTCGTGCTTCGGGCACTCAGCCTCGCAGGCACGGGTGTTGGTACAGTTACCGAAGCCAAGCTCCTCCATCTTCATGACCATTGCCTTGGCGCGTTTTGCTGCCTCTGGACGGCCTTGTGGCAGGAGAGCGAACTGGCTGACCTTAGAGCTGACGAAAAGCATTGCAGAGCCATTCTTACAAGCTGCCACGCATGCTCCGCAACCGATACATGTGGCGCAGTCCATTGCCTCGTCGGCAGCTTCCTTTGAAATAAGGATGGCATTTGCGTCCTGTGCCTGACCTGTGCGAACACTTACATAGCCACCTGCCTGCATGATCTTGTCGAAGGCACCGCGGTCTACCATACAGTCCTTGATGATAGGGAAGGCAGCCGAACGCCATGGCTCAACGGTGATCACGTCGCCGTCGTTGAACTTACGCATATAGAGCTGACAGGTTGTTGCACCGGTGTTTGGTCCGTGTGGGTGACCGTTGATGTAAAGTGAGCACATACCGCAGATTCCCTCGCGGCAGTCGTGGTCGAAAACGAAAGGCTCCTGTCCCTCCTCGATAAGCTGCTCGTTAAGGATGTCGAGCATCTCAAGGAAAGAGGTGTCGGTAGGAATGTCCTTCATCTCACGTGTGTCAAAGTGGCCCTCTGCCTGAGGTCCGTTCTGACGCCAGAATTTCAGTGTGAATGATATATTTTTTTCCATTGTTGTTGTTTTTTTAGTTGACGAGTTGACAAGTTGACGAGTTGACAAGGAGATTAGCACGCTATCCGATTTTCTTTGCCAAAGAAACAAGCATACGAATTACTTCTTGATTCAAGATGAGCAGTTCGTTGAGTTCCATCTCCGACGCAAAACCAAGTTCCACACTAAGGAGCAGTTGAGTCTCCAACTCAGAAGCTGAACCTAATGAGATTCCAAGAAACCTTGACGTTTCCTTATCCGATAAGCGTCCATATCCTTCTGCAATATTGGATGGAATTGAAACTACAGCCCGACGCATCTGTGAGGTTATGCCTATCAATTCTTCTCTTGGAAAGAATCTTGTGACTTCATAGACACGTTTTACAAGCGCCATGCTTTTTTTCCAGACAATCAAATCCTTGTGACTCTTCATCATTGTCAATATATCATCTTGCCAACGGATTATTTTATTGTTTTTATCGATGACGAGAAGACGATAAGGATAAGGAAAGCATGTCTCCTTGTCCACTCGTCTACTCGTTTACTCGTCTACTGTATCAATTCTTATAGTTACGTGTCTGAACCTTGATTGCCTCGTAGTGGAGCGGCTCCTTGATGAGTTCAGGTGCCTTGTCGTCGTTGCCCTGATACTCCCAGCAGCCTACGTAGAAGAAGTTCTCGTCATCGCGCTTTGCCTCGCCCTCTTCAGTCTGGTACTCCTCGCGGAAGTGTCCGCCGCAAGACTCGTTGCGTGAGAGTGCGTCGTATGCCACGAGTTCGCCCATAACGAGGAAGTCGCGCAGGTGGATTGCCTTGTCGAGCTCCACGTTGAGTCCTTCCTTGCTTCCAGGGATGAACAGGTTGGTGTTGAACTCCTTGCGCAGCTTCTTGATGAGTTCGAGACCTTCTTTCAGTCCCTCTGCTGTACGTCCCATACCTACGTGCTCCCACATGATGTGTCCGAGCTCCTTGTGGATAGAGTCTACAGAACGCTTTCCGTGGATGTTCATCAGTCGGTCGATTTCTGCCTGCACACCCTTCTCTGCCTCTGCGAACTCAGGCATGTCGGTAGAGAGGCGCGGCCAGATAGCCTGGTCGGCGAGATAGTTCTGGATAGTGTACGGCAGCACGAAATATCCGTCTGCCAATCCCTGCATGAGTGCAGATGCGCCGAGTCGGTTTGCTCCGTGGTCAGAGAAGTTGCACTCTCCGATTGCGAACAGACCTGTAACGGATGTCATCAGCTCATAGTCTACCCAGATACCACCCATCGTGTAGTGGATGGCAGGATAGATCATCATCGGGTTGTAGTATTTAACGCCGTTGATTTCGTTTGCCAGCTCACCCGGGTTAACGTCGGTAATCTCCTCATACATGTCGAAGAGGTTGCCATAGCGCTGGCGTACCACGTCAAGTCCGAGTCGCTCGATACTCTCTGAGAAGTCGAGGAACACGGCAAGACCTGTGTTGTTCACTCCGAATCCCTTGTCGCAGCGCTCCTTTGCGGCACGCGATGCCACGTCGCGCGGCACGAGGTTTCCGAATGCCGGATAGCGGCGCTCCAGATAGTAGTCGCGGTCTTCCTCCGGAATGTCAGATCCCTTCTTTGTTCCTGCCTGCAGGGCCTTTGCGTCCTCAAGCTTCTTAGGAACCCAGATACGTCCGTCGTTACGCAGCGACTCCGACATAAGCGTGAGCTTCGACTGCTTGTCGCCGTGTACGGGGATACATGTCGGGTGAATCTGCACGTAAGACGGGTTAGCGAAGTATGCGCCCTTGCGGTAGCACTGCACGGCAGCCGTACAGTTGCATCCCATTGCGTTTGTCGAGAGGAAGTATGCGTTTCCGTATCCACCGGTAGCGATTACCACTGCGTTTGCAGAGAAGCGCTCCAGCTTTCCGGTCACGAGGTTCTTTGCGATGATACCGCGTGCGCGTCCGTCGATGATAACCACGTCTTCCATCTCATAACGGGTGTAGAGCTTTACACGACCAGAGTGAACCTGTGCGCTGAGCGAAGAGTAGGCACCGAGCAGAAGCTGCTGTCCGGTCTGTCCCTTGGCGTAGAACGTACGTGACACCTGTGCTCCTCCGAACGAGCGGTTAGCAAGCATACCGCCGTACTCGCGTGCGAAAGGAACGCCCTGGGCTACGCACTGGTCGATGATATTGTTTGAAACCTCTGCCAGACGGTATACGTTTGCCTCACGTGCACGGTAGTCGCCACCCTTCACGGTATCGTAGAACAGGCGGTAAACGGAGTCACCGTCGTTCTGGTAGTTCTTTGCTGCGTTGATACCTCCCTGTGCTGCGATGGAGTGAGCACGGCGCGGAGAGTCCTGGATGCAGAAGTTGTACACGTTGAAGCCCATTTCGCCGAGGCTTGCTGCAGCACTGGCGCCGGCAAGACCTGTACCTACTACGATAACGTCGAGCTTGAGCTTGTTCTTCGGGTTCACCAGTCGCTGGTGAGCTTTATAGTTAGTCCATTTTTCGGCCACTGGGCCTTCTGGAATTCTTGAATCTATTGTCTTAGCCATAATTATGAATTATAAATTATGAATTAATTTTATGAATTAGCAGCAGCCGCAAAGAGACTTTCCGGCGAACCACAGTACTACCACAAGGAATCCGAGGCAGAGGAGTGTTGAATAAGCGATTCCTATGACCTTCCAGCGGCAGAACCATGTCTTGCCGTTCCATCCGAAGGTCTGCATTGCGCTCCAGAAGCCGTGCGAGAGGTGGAACCACAGAGCCACGATCCACACGATGTAGAGCACAACATACACCGGGCACGCGAATGTGTCCTGGATGTATGCGTAGCCGTTAGCAGGGTCGTGTGCCACGGCGATGCCTGTGAGCTCGGCGAACATCATGTTGTACCAGAAGTTGAAGAGGTGGAGCAGCAGTCCGAGCACGATCACGATACCGAGCACGAGCATGTTCTGCGATGACCACTCTACTCCTGCCGGACGCGTAGTGACGGCGTAGCGCTCGCTTCCGCGTGCCTTTCTGTTCTGCATTGTCAGCCAGAAGGCGTACAGGATGTGAATAACTGCCAACGCTGCAAGACCGAGGGTAGCAACAAGTGCATACCAGTTGGCACCGAGGAACTCGCAAATCATGTTGTAAGCCTCTCCCGAGAAGAGGGCTGCGATGTTCATTGACATGTGGAATGTCAAGAACAGGATAAGCGCAACACCTGTTACGGACATCACGACTTTCCTTCCAATAGATGAATTACATAACCACATAAGTTGAATGAAATTTAAGTATTAAAATTTAAATTGATTGATAATCAACATTATATATATGCCAACGCACTCCGCCACAGCAGAGCCGGCAGACCACGCCAAGCCCGCACGACCGCATATAAATAGCATATATTAGGTAGCGCGAACGGCTAACAGGCTTGCAAATATACTCCAAATTAGCGATAAATCAAAGTAATTGCGTAAAATTTCAATTTTAATTCTTACTTTTGCGGCTGTTTGACAATAGTGACTAAGATAAATACATTTATGAATTGGAATAATCTGGCTTCAGATTTCAAATACGACGTGCTGGTAATAGGCGGCGGACACGCCGGCTGCGAGGCTGCCGTGGCGGCGGCGAATATGGGGGCGAGGACGTGTCTCGTCACCATGGACATGAACAAGATAGGGCAGATGAGCTGCAACCCCGCGGTGGGAGGAATAGCAAAGGGGCAGATAGTGCGCGAGATCGACGCCCTGGGCGGCGAGATGGGCCGCGTGACCGACGCGACGGCAATCCAGTTCCGCATGCTGAACCGCTCCAAGGGTCCTGCCGTGTGGAGCCCGCGCGCGCAGTGCGACCGCGAGAAGTTCATCTGGCAGTGGCGCACGGTGCTCGACAGCACACCCAACCTCTGCATCTGGCAGGACCAGGCGGAGGAACTGCTGGTGGAGAACGGCGAGGCTGTGGGAGTGGCTACCGTCTGGGGAGTGGAGCTGAGGGCGAAATGCGTGGTGGTCACCGCCGGCACGTTCCTCAACGGGCTGATGCACATCGGGCGCCACAAGGTGCCGGGCGGAAGGATTGCCGAGCCGGCAGTGGAGAGGTTCACCGAAAGCATCACGCGCCACGGCATACACTCGGCAAGGATGAAGACAGGAACGCCGGTGAGGATTGACAAGCGCTCGGTACACTTCGAGGACCTGGAGGTGCAGGAGGGCGAGACCGACTTCCACCAGTTCAGCTTCATGGGCGAGCACCGCGTGCTAGAACAGCTGCCCTGCTGGACATGCTACACCAACCCGGAGGTGCACGAGACGTTGCTCATGGGGCTTGCCGACTCGCCGCTGTACAACGGACAGATAAAAAGCATCGGGCCGCGCTACTGCCCGTCGATAGAAACGAAGCTCGTGACCTTCCCCGGCAAGGGGCAGCACCCGCTGTTTCTCGAACCCGAGGGCGAGACCACGAACGAGATGTATCTGAACGGATTCTCGTCGAGCATGCCGATGGAAGTGCAGATTGCCGCGCTGAAGAAGATTCCGGCATTGAGAGACGTGAAGGTGTACCGCCCCGGCTACGCCATAGAATACGATTTCTTCGACCCCACGCAGCTCACACACTCGCTGGAGTCGAAGCTGGTGAAGGGCCTGTTCTTCGCCGGACAGGTGAACGGCACTACGGGCTACGAGGAGGCAGGAGGCCAGGGCGCGATAGCCGGAATCAACGCCGCGCTGAGGTGCGGCGGCGACGGGGAGTTCACACTCCGGCGCGACGAGGCATACATCGGAGTACTCGTGGACGACCTCGTGACGAAGGGCGTGGACGAGCCCTACCGCATGTTCACGAGCCGTGCCGAATACCGCATACTCCTGCGCCAGGACGATGCCGACGCCCGTCTCACGGAGAAGGCATATAATATAGGTATAGCGAAAAGGGAGCGTTTCGACTGGTGGATGGAGAAGAAAGGCGAAATCGAAAGAATCATTGATTTCTGCAAGACCACTCCTGTGAAACCGAAGGATGTGAACGGCAAACTGGAAGCCATAGGCACCACCCCACTCCGCGAAGGCTGCAAGCTCATCGACCTCATCGGCCGTCCGCAGATAAACCTGCAGAACCTGTCGGAAATAGCGCCGGAACTGAAGGCAGCTCTCGACGCTCCGCGGAACCGCAAGGAGGAGATTGCCGAGGCTGCCGAGATAAAGATGAAATACAAGGGCTACATTGAGCGCGAGAAAATGATTGCCGACAAGATGCGCCGTCTGGAGGACATAAGGATAAAGGGGCGCTTCAGATACGCGGAGATGCAGCAGCTATCGACCGAGGCGCGGCAGAAGCTCGAAAAGATAGACCCCGAAACGCTCGCCCAGGCGAGCCGCATTCCGGGCGTGTCGCCGAGCGACATCAACGTGATACTGGTGCTGATGGGCAGATAAGAGGGGTTAATGTTCCACGTGAAACAAACAGCCATAAAACGGCTAACAATTAAGAACTTACGGAAAACAGCAAAAGTAGTTCAACAACGTGGAACCGTCCTTTATTGAAACACGGGCGCGACAAAACCGCGCCACAGCGCAACAGCGCACCGCCGCCAGCCAGCCCACGACCGGCGGCAGACGAAGAACAAAACAGAAACAAATAAACGATTAAATAATACTCAAGAAAATGAACAACGAGAAACTATTGGAAAACCTGCGTTGCATACCGGATTTTCCGCAGAAGGGAATCAACTTCAGAGATGTAACCACCCTTTTCAAGGACCCGGAATGCCTGAAGATTATGGTTGATGAACTGTATGAACTATACAAGGACAAGGGCATAACAAAAATCGTAGGCATCGAAAGCCGAGGCTTTGTGCTCTCCTCCGCCCTCGCCATAAGACTGAACGCAGGAGTGGTGCTCTGTCGCAAGCCGGGCAAACTGCCCGCAGAAACCGTGCAGGAGAGCTACACAAAGGAATACGGCACCGACACTATCGAAATCCACAAGGACGCGATAAACGAGAACGACGTGGTGCTGCTCCACGACGACCTGCTCGCCACGGGCGGCACGATGCGCGCTGCATACAACCTGGTGAAGAAGTTCAATCCGAAGAAAACATACGTAAACTTCATCATCGAGCTTGTGCACGAGAATCTGAACGGTCGCGGAAACTTCGAAGAGGACACCGACATCACTTCGCTGCTGAAGGTGTAGAGCACCGGAAGCACGGAAGCAGGACGCACAATGCACCCGGAAACAGAAAGAGACGAACAGGAGCGCGGCATTGCTGGAACACGGACAGCAGTGCCGCGCTTTTCGTTTACGGACCGCCGCCATAAAGCCGCCAAAGAACAAACACCCCGCTTACGGAACACAAACGGCATGTTTACCACACACAAACGACCCACTTGCGAAGCACAAACGGCACACTTACGAAAAGCAAACGCCCCACCTGCGAAAAGTACCTGTGCCACCCACGAAACACAAACACCCCACTTACGGAACACAAACGACATATTTACCACACATAAACAACCCACTTACGAAGCACAAGTGACCCACTTACGAAAAGCAAACGGCCCATCTGCAACACACAAGCACCCTATCCACGATTCCAAACCGCATATATACCTTTTTATTTGGCTCCCCACAAAAAACAAACAGGCTTACTTTGCATTGTTTCCGATTTGCATTATCTTTGCACAGCAAGCCTTGCAGAACCCTGCCACAAGCTACAGAAGTAAAGACGGGACAGCCGTGGAGCATTAAAGTTTCACGTGAAACAAGAAAACGGAAAAGTTCTTTAAAACAAACACTTAGCGAACGCGCCAAAAGGATTTGATGAAACGAACTGAAAGCGGAGTATCTGCAAGGACAGGAGGAGGAAACGAACAAGCAAAAAGGAGAAACCATATATGACGAAAGAAGAAAACGAGAAGAGGCTGGAGCACCTGAGGGCCATAGTGAGCAACCTGCCGAACAAGCCCGGCAGCTACCAGTACTACGACCGCGAGGGCACCATAATATACGTGGGGAAGGCGAAGAGTCTGAAGAACCGCGTGTCGTCGTATTTCCACAAGGAGGTGGACAGATACAAGACAAAGGTGCTCGTGAGCAAGATCTGGGACATCACCTATACGGTGGTGAACACCGAGGAGGACGCGCTGCTGCTCGAGAACAACCTCATAAAGAAGTATCAGCCCAAATACAACATTCTGCTGAAAGACGGCAAAACCTATCCCTCGATATGCATCACGAAGGAGTTTTACCCACGGATATTCAAGACGAGGGTGATAAACAAGAAGTTCGGATCGTTCTACGGCCCGTTCAGCCACGCAGGAACGATGTACGCGCTGCTCGACATCATAAAGAAACTCTACAGGCCGCGCACCTGCAGCATGCCTATCTCCGAGGAAGGCATACGTCAGGGCAAGTACCGCCCCTGTCTGGACTACCACATCAAGAACTGCGGCGGAGCGTGCATCGGCAAGCAGACCCACGATGAATACATCAAGAACATAAACCAGGCAAGGGAGATACTGAAGGGCAACACGCGCCAGGTGGAGAGGATGCTCTTCGAGGAGATGCAGCAGCTTGCCACGGAACTGAGGTTCGAGGAGGCAGAGGAGGTGAAGAAGAAATACCTGCTGCTGAAGGATTTCTGCTCGAAGAGCGAGGTGGTGAGCCATACGATAAGCAATGTGGACGTGTTCTCCGTGACCGACAGCGAGAATATAGCCTTCGTGAACTATATCCACGTGACGAACGGCAACATAAACCAGGCTTTCACCTTCGAATTCAAGAAGAAGCTGGACGAGACGGATGCCGAACTGCTGCCCCTCGCCATAGTGCAGATAAGAGAGAAGCTGGGCAGCACGTCGAGGGAAATAGTGGTGCCGCACGAGATAGAACTGCCCCTGGAGGGCGTGACACTGACCGTTCCGCAGCGCGGCGACAAGAGAACGCTGCTGGAACTGTCGGAGATGAACGGCAGGCAATACCGGTTCGACCGCATGAAGCAGGCAGAAAAGCTGAATCCGGAGCAGAAGGCAGTGCGGCTGATGAAGGAAATCCAGGCGGCGCTGAAGCTGCCCAAGATGCCGTACCAGATAGAATGCTTCGACAACTCGAACATCAGCGGCACGGACGCCGTGGCTGCCTGCGTGGTGTTCAAGAAGATGAAACCGAGCAAGAAGGACTACCGGAAATACAATATAAAGACCGTGGTGGGGCCCGACGACTATGCCTCGATGAAGGAGGTGGTGAGAAGGCGATACACGCGTCTCGTGGAAGAACAGCAGCCACTGCCCGACCTCATCATAACGGACGGCGGAAAGGGCCAGATGGAGGTGGTGAGAGAGGTGGTGGAAGACGAGCTGCACCTCGACATACCCATAGCCGGACTTGCCAAGGACGACCGCCACCGCACGAACGAACTGCTCTACGGATTCCCGCCGATGGTGGTGGGGATGAAGACCGACAGCGAGCTGTTCCGCCTGCTGACCCACATCCAGGACGAGGTACACCGCTTTGCCATCACTTTCCACCGCGACAAGCGCTCCAAACACGCCCTGCATTCGGAGTTGGACGACATCAAGGGCATCGGCCCAAAGACGAAGGAGGCTCTGCTGAAGGCGTTCAAGACAGTGAAGAAGATACGCGAGAGCAGCGCGGAGGAGCTGGCGGCAGTAGTGGGCAGGCAGAAAGCAGAGCTCGTGGCAAGCCATTTCCGCCAGGAAGAAACGAAATAAAAACGCCAATAAATGGCGGAATATCTTGCACGGACAGCAATAAAAGCATAACTTTGTAAACGGAAAAGAGAGAAGAATAGAATGAAAACAGTAATACAGCGCGTAAGCCACGCTTCGGTGACGATAGACGGCACGGAGAAATCAGCCATCGGCAAGGGATTCCTGATACTGCTGGGCATAGGCACAGAGGACACACAGGAGGACATCGACTGGCTGGTGAAGAAGACCGTAAACCTGCGCGTTTTCGACGACGAGAACGGCATCATGAACCGTTCCATACTCGACGACGGCGGCGATATAATAGTGGTGAGCCAGTTCACACTCATGGCATCCACGAAGAAGGGCAACCGCCCGTCGTGGATACACGCCGCACCGCACGAGATTTCCGTTCCGCTCTACGAAAAGTTCTGCCGCAACCTGAGCGCGGCACTAGGCAAGCCCGTAGGCACGGGCGAGTTCGGCGCCAACATGAAGGTGGAGCTGCTCAACGACGGTCCGGTGACGATATGCATGGACACCAAGCACAAGGAATAGAAAGGAAATAATATATGAACAAGGAAAAACTCAAGAAACAGACATGGGTGTTTCTCGCCCTTTTTGCAGCGGTAATGCTGCCGAACAAGCTGTGGTTCGACAATGAATACCTGAAGCTGGCAGGATGGGGAATGCTGTGTCTGTACATCATGGCAGAATTCCTGTGCGCAGAGGGAAAAGCGGCCAAGACAATAACATTCATATTCTTCATAATGTGCGGTGCGCTGCTGGTATGGGACATATATAAAATCATTGCCGTATGACGATAAGAGAAGCACAAGAGAGAGTGGACACGTGGATAAAGACCTACGGCGTGCGCTATTTCTCAGAACTGACGAATATGACTTGCCTAACGGAAGAAGTGGGCGAGCTGGCAAGAGTTATGGCACGCACCTACGGCGACCAGAGCTTCAAGCCAGGCGAGAAGCCCAATCTGGGCGAGGAGATGGCAGACGTTATGTGGGTGCTCATCTGCCTTGCCAACCAGACGGGCGTGGACCTGACGGAGGAGCTGCAGAAGAGCTTCGACAAGAAGACGCAGAGAGACAGGGAAAGGCACCGCAGCAACCCCAAGCTGGCAGCCGCCCCACCCCAGGAAAGCAAAGAACAAAGCGTATAAACATAATCAATAAACAAAAAAGACACTATGATGACAGAAAAAGAAACACCGAAAGGCGAAAGCAGCCAGAAGGCGGAAGCAAGAACCAACAAATACGAAGAGGCACTGAGCAAGTATAACACCAACATCGACGACAACGAAGTGCGCGAGGCGGTGAAGAAGATAATCACGGAGAAGGTGCACGAGAACGACAATCTCGACGTGAAGAAATTCCTTATGGGAAGCATCGAGCTGACCACGCTGAAGACCACCGACTCAGAGGAGAGCGTGCTTGCATTCACGGAGCGCGTGAACCAGTTCGACGAGGCATACGGCGACCTGCCCCACGTGGCAACCATCTGCGTATACCCGTGCTTCGCAAAGGTGGTGAGCGAGACGCTCGAAGTGGACGGCGTTGAAGTGGCATGCGTGTCGGGCAGCTTCCCTTCGTCACAGGCTCTCATCGAGGTGAAAGTGGCTGAAACGGCACTCGCAATAAAGGACGGAGCCACGGAAATCGACATCGTGATGCCGGTGGGCAAGTTCCTCAGCGGCGACTACGAGGGAGTGGCTGACGACATCAGCGAGATGAAGGAAGCCTGCGGCGGACACGATATGAAGGTAATCCTGGAGACAGGCTGCCTGAAGACAGCCTCGAACATCAAGAAGGCGTCAATCATCGCCATGTATGCAGGTGCCGACTACATCAAGACTTCCACCGGGAAACTAGAGCCTGCCGCCACACCGGAGGCAGCCTACGTGATGTGCCAGGCTATCAAGGAATACTACGACGAGACCGGAATACAGATAGGTTTCAAGCCCGCAGGAGGCATAAACAGCGTGATGGACGCACTCATCTACTACACCATCGTGAAGGAGGTGCTGGGCGAGAAATGGCTCACCAACAAATGGTTCCGTCTGGGCACAAGCCGTCTTGCCAACATGCTGCTGAGCGAGATTGAGGGACACGACGTGAAATTCTTCTAAACAACAAGACTACGATACAGGGACTTCGGCTGCTACCACCCACGGAACAGGGATCATCGCCGGAGTCTCTTTTGCTTTCATGCAGACAGATACACAACATTTTATAAAACAACAGAGTTATGAGAATCATCAATTACATCGCAGCTGCGGCACTTGCCACATCGACCACAGCCGCAAGCGCACAGACCTTGCTTCCGGCAGCAAAGGCAAAGAGCATAATGAAAGCGCTACTCACTGCCTCACTCCACAGAAACGGAGCCATGGACGGCATGGACCTGAACACCACAAAGCCAAGCCTGACCACCACCTACACGCGCGAGAACAACGCATGGAGCAAGACTGCCACCACCAAGACCGAGTATAACAAGAAAGGCTACGTGACAGCCACCGAAACCAGCACCGCCGAATCGCGCACAAGAACCGAGAACACATACGGCGACGAGGCACTGGATGGACTAGTGACGAAGACCACCACATACACATGGGACGCAGCCTCGGCAGCATGGGCAAACCCTACTGTGATGATGCAGCTGGAACTGGAGAAGGACAAGAAGGACAGAGTGACGAAGGAAACCGTATACGCCTACAACGACGATACGAAGAAGCTGGAAAAGACAACGGAAATCAACTTCGGATATTCAATTGCGACGGGCAAGATGAACAGTCTTTCGACCACGATACAGAGCGTTGACGAGAACGGGAACCCGACGGAGATGGAAGTGAAGGTGACCATTCTGAAATGGTATAAATACAATGCCGACAAGCTGTTCCAGCTCTCGCTCGACAATATGGGCACCGACTTGCTCAGCAACAAGGAGAACATGATTGAATCGGCAACCATCACGATGAACATAATGAACATGCCGATTACAGGCACACTAAACGGCAAATACTCCGATACGGAGAGCAGCGTGACGCTCAGGCTGCCGTTCATGGGAAACGACCTGCTAAACATGACGTTCACATCCGCCCTGACCGACAGCTACGGCAGCAACCTGACGACACTGCTGATGAACGTGATGGGCAATGAAATGCTCAACGCCACAATAAAGAACACCAACAATGAGCACGGCGACTGCATCAAAACGGAAACCTCGGGCACGAGTTCGCTCAACGGCAACACCCTGCCGCAGGATGCCGACAATGGCACGGGAGGCATTGGTGACCTGCTCGACGGACTGGACCTTAACCAGACTATGACCTACGACTACGAATACACTACACTCGCCGGCAACAAGGTGATGAAGCAGAGCATGACCACGAACCTTATAGACAAGGCGAGCGGCGAAGCCACACCGACCACCAAGATTACCTACGACCAGTATACCGACTACGTGTCGGGCACCACCGGCATAAAAGGCACACGCGACAATGCCACAGAATGCGGAATAAGCGCCATATACGACATCAACGGCACAAGGGTGGACAACTACCCCAGCGCCACGGAGAAAGGCGTTTATATCGTAAAGAAAGCCGGCAAAAGCATAAAGGTAATGAGATAAGGCTGCTGAAGGCTCAGTATATACAGACAGAAACCGTCATATCGGAAGATAAAATCCGGTATGACGGTTTCTGCGTAAAACGGCTTAACGCCATCAGCAAACGGGAAAAGCTACCACGGCATGACCTCTGCACAGGCGAAATGCCCCCTAATTGTCTCTGCGGATAACGAAGTCGAGATAAGCCGACAGACTGTCTTTCAACTCTTCCGACCTGACCTGCGTGTTGATGAACGCCATCGACTCGCTGTGGAAATCCTCCATCCGCTGCTTGGCATAGTCGATGCCTCCGTTCTGCTTGGCAAACTCAACGAGACGTGCTATCTCAACGGCTGTTGCCGTGCGCTCCTTCACTTTGTATGCCAGGCGCATCATCTTCTCGTCGGCAGTGGAGTTCAGCGCATAGATCACGGGCAGCGTCAGTTTGCCTTCAGCCATATCGTTGCCAGTGGGCTTGCCTATCTCCGGCGAGTCGTAGTAGTCGAATATGTCATCGCGTATCTGGAATATTATACCCAGGTTCTGGCCAAATTTCTTGGCGCGCTCTATGTCTTCCTCGCTTGCCCCTGCCGACAGCGCGCCTATGGCACAGCAAGCCTCGAAGAGCGCCGCCGTCTTCTGGCTAATCACCTGATAATAAACATCTTCCGAAATCTTCTCGTTATCGATGTTCGACAGTTGCAGAATCTCTCCGCTCGCCAGCGTCCTGCCCAGTTCGGCAAGATAGCGAACGATTTCCGTGTTGCGTGTGCAGGCAACGTGGAGCAGCGCCGTGGACAGCAGATAGTCGCCCACGAGCACGGCAACCTTGTTGTCGTACGTGGCATTCACCGAAGCCTGTCCGCGCCTCTCCTCGCTCTCGTCCACCACATCGTCGTGAACAAGGCTCGCCGTATGCAGCAGCTCCAGTCCCACGGCGGCATTCTGTGTCACCGCCGACACCTCGCCGTAATTGCGTGCCATAAGCATTATGAGTATCGGGCGCATCCGTTTGCCGGTGCGCTGACGGATATATGCCAATGCCTGCGAAAGCAGTCCGTCGGTGTGCGACAGTGCCTCCGCAAACAGACTGTTGAAGTCTGAGAGTTCGCTCTCTATAGGTTGCTTGATGCGTGATAAATAGTCCATTGGATGAAATTTGTTACAAAATTACAGATTTTCTCCGATTAATCAGAAAAAAACACTAATTTTACACAATATTCTTTTGCAACGGAAACAAAACAGCGCCATTTCCACCGTCTGTCCGCCGTTGCAGCAGGGATAAACGCCAAAATTAACAAAATACGAAAAGAAGAAACATACAACGAAGAAAGGATACATACAACGATGAATAAACTTTTTCTACTCGATGCCTACGCATTGATATACCGCTCCTATTATGCGTTCATAAAGAACCCGCGAATAAACTCGAAGGGACTGAACACATCGGCTGTGATGGGATTCTGCAACACACTCCACGAGGTGCTCACCAAGGAGCACCCAACACATCTGGGAGTGGCGTTCGACCCCCATGGCCCCACCTTCCGCAACGAAGCCTACGAACAGTATAAGGCGCAGCGCGAGGAAACACCCGAGGACATACGCAAAGCGGTGCCGATAATCAAGAACATCCTCGCGGCAATGCGCATACCTGTGCTCGAAGTGGCTGGATATGAGGCAGACGACGTTATCGGAACGCTCGCCAAGAAAGCCGGCGCAGAGGGCATCGACACATATATGCTCACACCAGACAAGGACTACGGACAGCTCGTGGGCGGAAACGTGAAGATGTTCCGTCCGCGCCATGGCGGAGGCTACGAGACTCTCGATGCCGAGGGCATAAAAGAGAAATACGGCATCGAGTCACCGGAACAGGTTATCGACCTATTGGGCCTTATGGGCGACTCTGCCGACAACATTCCGGGCTGCCCGGGCGTGGGAGAAAAAACCGCCGTGAAACTCATCCTGCAGTTCGGTAGCATAGAGTCGCTGCTCCAGCGTACCGACGAACTGAAGGGCGCACTGAAGAAGAAGGTGGAAGAGAACAAGCAGCAGATCGAGTTCTCCAGATTCCTTGCCACCATAAAGACCGACGTGCCCGTCAGTCTGAACCTCGAAGAGCTGAAGATGAAAGAGCCGGACGAGAAGAGAATAATAGAAATCTTCAATGAACTGGAGTTCAAAACCTTCACAGAGCGATTTCTTAACAAACCTAAACAACAGCAAAAAAAAGCTTCAAATCAACTCGATTTGTTTGCCGAATTTGCACCCGACGGGGCAGGAGAAATAAAAAACGGGCCTTCTCAGAGCCTGAAAAACGTGGTTCACAAGTACCATCTCGTTGACTGTAAGGAAGATATGCACAAACTTTGTGATTTATTCCTTACAAACAAATTTGTCAGTTTTGACACGGAAACCACTTCTACCGAGGCAATCAACGCCGAACTGGTGGGTTTGAGCTTCGCCGTGAAAGAGAGAGAGGCATACTACGTGCCTGTGCCTGCCGCAAGGGAAGAAGCACAGAAGATTGTAAATATTTTCAAACCTCTGTACGAAAACGAAGATATTCTGAAAATCGGACAGAATATGAAATACGACATTGAGGTGCTGCGCAACTACGGCATCGAGGTGCGCGGCGAGATGTTCGACACCATGATTGCCCACTACCTCATTCAGCCGGAGCTGCGACACAACATGGATTATATGGCAGAGATTTATCTCGACTACCAGACAATCCATATCGAAGAGCTTATCGGACCAAAAGGCAGAGGACAGAAAAACATGCGCG